>SDBT01012988.1_pt1 | contig 13357 bp, 16 predicted proteins | sample 2277101 | NCBI WGS metagenome assembly SDBT01 (sample SAMN10404973, study PRJNA504765) | marine sediment metagenome | isolation source: marine sediment core GS10_PC15, 103 cmbsf | place: Arctic Ocean: Southern Knipovich Ridge | collected 2010 | reverse complement strand
GATATTACCGCTAATTCTGATAGTAGTTCTGTTTCGATGAGTGATATTAAAGAGAAATATAATGATCATACTCATGTATCAGCAGCAGAAGGTAGCCCTAGTAGTACGACAAGTGATCCGTTGACGTAAACGATGACTTGACAGACTCATAATTTAATCTATAATAAAGGAGTAATTAGTTAAGGCTATTAATTTGGCTTTTATCGCTAGTTATTCCTTTTTGTTAGTTATTTTATAGGTAGATAAGCACACTTTATTCTATAATATAGAAAGTATAAGAGTGTAATGTTAGTATTCAAAAATGACACTGTGGTCAGCCAGACCAGTTAAAACTAATGTTATCTACCTATTTTTTAAAGAGAATTGATATGAAAAAATCAGACGACACGTCAAAATACGCTAAATATAGTGAGAATCTTCAAAAAGATTTGGAAATGCGTGATGAACTAAACAAACAATTTGTCACGGCATGGCATGACTATATAAAACTCAAAAGAGCTTATCTTCCTGTTAATGTGAGAGTTGAGAAGCTGAGAAAGGCAGAAGATGTCAAATTGCTTGAGAATGATGAAAGCAAAGTGAAACCTGCTGAACCAGTTAAAGTTTAAAGATTTTGTGAATAAAAAACTGCGATGCCACTCTTGATCAGTTTACAGAGCTGTCTATAATGATAAGTATTTCATTTTGCTATTTAAGAGTGGTCTATTATTATGTTTAAAGTACACTTTAATTCTAATTTTGAAACTCATGTCACGTTCTGGATTTTTACAGAAAGACTTATAATAATGATGGTTAGGCAGCCAAAGGCTTTCCTATTTGTATGTTAAACTTTAAATAATACTTGACAACAATTTTATTTGTGATATACTATAGATGATATATTATCATGATTTATCACGTTGTAGATTTTTACAGCAAGTACTATAGTAGTGATGGTGAGGCAGACAACGTCACTACTATTTTTATCTTAAGAATCTGTCGATTGAATATTCACATAATCCTTTTGTTGTACATTGGCTAACGCTTTTCTATACCCTTGTTCAATTACTAATGAATAAGCATCAGGTTTCATCAAGGTTAAGGTGGTGCGTTTTCCTTGGGTTAAATCTTCTGTAAAATCAACCGTATCAATAAACATAATCTCATCAATATTAGCTAAATCATCCTTCACTGATATAGTATTGTTGGGAGACCAAATCTTTTTATCTTCATAAGTATGACCTCGAACAGTTGCTTGATATTTAAACCCTTGAGTCTGTCGATAGTTATTTTCCCAATCTGCAAAATCTTGTGTAATTTGATTTTTTGATAAGGGTGTATCAGCGACAAAGACATATTTGCGACCCTTCCTAATATTTTTATTAATAGAAGTACCTGTTTGAGTCACAATCGTATTTTGCAATTGTTGTGCGCCTTTTGAAAATTTTGTACCGCTAAATTCAAAGTAAGCTAAGGACGCTTGAGAATAAGCAAAATATTTATTGAATTGATTTATGGTAGTATTGGTCGAGGCGAATGACAAAATGTTGTTTGTTTTACCCTCTTTTTCTAACAATAATCGAGCGTCCAATAAATCATTTACTCCCCGACTAATAAGTAAATGATTGTTGCCATCCGTGTTCAAAAGCGTTTGAGCTAATTGTGCATACTGTTGGAGGAAATCCATTGCTTTCATCCCAGCCACAGGAGCAATCAATACTCCTTGTTCAAATGGTGCAGGTGACACATTATCTATCACAGACAAATCAGTTATTTCTAATTTGGAAATAACTTGTTGGCATAAACTTAATAATGTTAAATTTCCTGTGAACTCTGTTACAATATTCCAGTCTATTGTGTCGTCAACCAAATCACCTGTGGTATCACGCCCACTAACCGTGGCTATTACTCCGTCCTCAAGACTACCAGCTAAATCAATGGTTTCCACAAATCCTGTTAAAAAAACAGTATCTTCCACAACAATTTGGCATTTGTCACCTTGTTGTATGGGAAAAACTTTGCCTATAGGGTAGGGAGTGGAAACAAACGAATATGAGCCTGTCATGTTATTAAAGCTTCTTGAAACTTGACCGCTTATAAAACCTTTAAATGCTTGACCATTAATTAATACTTCCATTGTTATATTGTCTCATTACTCACATCACTAATGATTTTAAAATTCCCTGAAATATTAATAGGTGAACCCAATCGATTAAGATCATATAAAGCTTGTTTTAAATCTACATTTCCATAGTAACCATACGTCAAAGATAATAAAGAATTTCGTGGCACATGTACATCTAAAATACTTTGAGTGGTGGCATCTTGATCTCTTAAATATTCATGAGTTTGCGCTCTCATATCCGACAATTGACTAATCGTTTCATTAGATAATATTTGAATGGTATTACCTAAAATATCTTGATAAATATTATTTTCTATAATGCGCGTGAATTGATCATTTAACAAATCGCTCTGGGCTTGAATCGTTTCTTGTGTAGTAAACTGAGTTTGAGTCGTAAAAACATAATCAAACGCTAAAGCATGAGAGTTTATCAATTGATTAAGAGAGACGCGGTTTAGCTCGCGTTGTGCTAATCCAACGGTCGTTTGAACAATAGGATCACTACTCGAATAATTAAAGAAAGTTTCCATCAGTGTGGAACGTTCGGAAGAATCAGTCGTAATGTTTCCGCCTGTATCAAACAAGTTTGTAATAGAATTAGTCAAGTCACTTGAGTTGACAACAAAATTGCTCACATTATTGTTGAAATCACCTAAGGCTTCTGTGAAAAGTCCATAACCTTCTGAATTTAAAGCATTCACCAATGATGGAAAATCACTAAACTCTGATCCCACATCATTAAGTAAATTCAAACTAAATTGAAAATTATTAAGAAAACCTGATCTCACACTCCAATACTTCTCAAAATCTTCTCTCAAGGTTAATAAATAGTTATCAAGTTGACCTTCAACATTACTTGCAAAAGACGAACTCTTATTGGGCAGTTGTACCAATCCTGTTTCTTCAAACACCATTCCAAATTCAGCCACGCCTAATGAGCTAAGCCCTTCTTTTAAGGTGTAAGGTTGTGATAATGAAACATTCACAGAACCGTCATAAGGATGGACTAATTTGCCTGATCCCTTTGTATTTAAAGCCGTTATTAAGGCTAAACGCTGTGTAAAATAATCGAACGTTGGACTAGCAATAAAACCTGTGATTTCAAAACTTCTCGGATACTTTCCTAAATCTTCTACTTCTCGAGTATCTTGTTCTATAAATTCATGCGTCACTGTTTTTCGACCTGCAGTGATTGTGTTTTCTCTGAATAGAAATTGAACCCCTCTGAAAGAAGCTATTTGTAAACCTTCTAAAATAACACTTGGCATTAGTATAACCCTATCGTTGATCCCATATTTGCACCTAACGCAACATATTGATTGGATTTTTGATTACCCATACTATGTCGAACCTCTACTTTTTTTACCTGACGATCTTTATCTTTCATGGTTATAATTACATGTGTGTTATTAGTATTTTTGGAAAGTTTATTAACTCCTTGAGTGGCATGAGAGATGATCGCAGGAAATTTTTTCTTTAATCCTTGAGTCATATGTTTTGTAATAGCATCTACTCCATATTGGGTTTTAATCAATTTTTCACCTTTTTCCATCATCTGAAACAATACTTTTAAGGCTTTCACTACCTCATTTAAGTTTTTTAAAAAGTTGGCAAAAGGCGCACTGTCAAAATAATCTTTCATAAAAGCAATTGTTTTTTTAATCCCGTCTGAAAATATAACCCAATGTGCTATTAAAAAAATCAGTAACATTCCTGTAATGATAAAGGGCGCGGTCAATGGATCATCTAAAAATTCAATCGTTAAAAATTCAAACGCTTTTCCAACATTCTTTATTATAAACACTAAACCTGTCAAAGCCCCTCCTAATAACTCTAAACCCGTGATCATCGCACTTATAAATAATGCACCTATCGTTAAAACTGCACCTAAGATAGTTTCCACCACCACAAATCCTAAGGAAAGAATTATAAGACTCGCTATAGTAGCCACTAATTTTTCATGAATTTCTATGAAAGGAAGCAAAACCTTAGTTATTTTTAATAGGTTAGTGTGCATAATAACCAACGCTGGCTCAAGACTTGTCGTAATGGCCGAAGCTACATTCCCTAAAATATGACCTAAAATTAAAAATTGTGTGCCTGTTGTTTTAGCATTTAAGGCGACAATATTACCCAACGATTTATCTATGACAATCATAGCTTGAGCATACCTTTCAGCAGGCGTTGCCCCTGTTAATTTTGTTTTTAGAATCTCTCCTTTTGAAACATCTCCTCCTAACGATTTTGCAGCAGCAGCCATATTCCCTGTTTGTTTTGTTAAGACAGCATAGGCTTCTAATTCTGGCATCGCCTTTTGAGCCGCTTGTATATTGTGCATCAACAACCCCAACGTAGCTACGCCTTCCATATATTGAGCGGCTGAAATGGCTGTTGTATTTTGAGCATTAGTTGCACTGGCTTGAAGCTGTTTTTGCATCGTCAATTGAGCATCAGAGGAGGAAAATTGAACTTTCAGTAGCTCATTGGCATGTTCCATACTATCTTCATAACTCAATCCTGCTTTTGCCAATAGAAAAACAGGTAATCCAATATTCATTAATTTATAATACGATCCCATGGCTCTTTGATCACCAAAGGTGGCCATTTTTTCACGCAATAGCTCAAGTTTTCCTGCCGCACCTCCGACAGACAAAGACCACTTGTTGATACCTGATCTCGCTCGGGCTAGTCCTGTACCCATACTACTAACCCCTTTGGATAAACCCATCCCAGCTTCGGCCGTCATTACGTTCGCCGCGCCTAATTCCATGACACTGTCGTTAGCTATTTTTGATTGTACAGTTATTTGTCCTAAGGATTTTCGGACATTAGTAAGTGCTGCTTGGATTTTTTGTGTGACTTCTGTAAAACGATCAATCGCGACAAAAGCATATTCAATTGTGAAATTATCAGCCATTATCGGGTTTTCTCCATTTCTTTTCTATCTCTTTCTATCGACTCAGTTGCATGTTTTATTGCTTCGACAAAATGAGTCAACGGCATTTCATTCATCAACTCATGATAAGATATGCCGCCTTCATAAAATTTCAAAGTAGAATAGATTAGGTCAGACGTGAACTCAGTTGAATGAGCGATGACATTAAAAAAAAACTAAAATACTTACCCATTATTGACTCGAAATCTTCAAAGCTTAATTGGTCAAAATAACTTTTACCCATAAAAGGGGTGAGATTATTTATAAAAGTAATACCTTCACTTAAAAACAATTCTTTGAATTTTTCACAAGTAATCGCATAAAAATCTTTTTCCTTAGACTTTTGAACCAACATTAAAATTCCAGCCGCCTCTTCATTTTCTCTATCTTCTTTTGAAAGAGTTTGGGTAGACGATTTCATTTCTGCTTCTTGAGGTTTCATCGCTTCTTTAAACGCTAATCTTGCCGCCTTCTCTTTTCTTTCCCACATATCTGTTTTATTTTCTTTTGTGAGTTCTGGTAATGAACTTATCAAAATTTGTTTCAAGGGAGCAATCAATAAAAGATGTTTCATTTTTGGCGAATGTAAAGTTAAACTCGTCACCTTTTCTTTGCTCGGGAGCAACTCAAATGGGTCGGTTAAAGTATATTCAAATTGACTGATTCTCATTTAGTTTCCTTATATAGTTATGTTGTTTAAGTAACTGGATTACCTTCAAGTGTATAAGATACTTCACCGTCTGCTGAAAAGGCAATCGGAGGGTCAGTTGTGACGGCTGCTGCCGTAATGGTGAAGGTTTCGGGCGTAGTACCTGCTGCCACAATGACAACGTCATTTGCATTTTTGCCGTCTTGAATCGCTGCCATATTTATAATATTCCCTTGTGTTGGATAAAGTTTAAACTCAAATTTACCAATTGCATCGTCTAAATTGTCAGAATATATCATCTGAATACTATTACCTGCAATCGCTGGTTTTTGAGTTTTTGTACCTTTGCCTAACGTTAAAATTCCACTATTTGGCACTATATAAAATATAGACCCTAAAATAGTGACAGTCACATTAACAATTCTTACATCACTACTCATCTTATTGTCCTTGTACTGGAAAACTAATTAATATTGTACCGTTCATCTCACGCAATTGGGTGATAATATCCATTATCATCGTAAGTTGAGCAATACCATTTTGAAAATCACTAATCGTCACAACTAAACTCGCTTTGAAATCTGCAATGGCTTGCGTACCAGCAGGTACTAATCCAAACCCTACACCTGCAATCGCTTCGTATAATTGTACCTGATACCCTCTAATAATATCCACACTCACCTGAGATTGACCAGGTATCGGATCACCGGGTGTCAACGCACTTGATCCAAAACGTTTCTTATTATTATTAACAAAATACTCTCTTATTGCTGAGGCGGTATCACCAGCATTCAAATATTTAAACGTTAGCTCTGTCTGTGCCAATGTCACCATTTGACCCCATACAAAGCCTGTATCAGTCAAATTATTACCGCTTGCTGAAATCCCTTTAGCATTTAATGCTTCTTGTTCCTCTTGTGTCCACCCTAATCCATCATCAATCACAGGAATGTCTGATAAAGGAGTATTGAAATAAGGAAACGTTGCTCTTCCAACACCACCACTTGTATTTGTAAAATCGCCTCCCACTAAATAAGGGGAAATATTTTGCTCAGGTGTGAATCTCAATGCTCTAACGGCTGCAGAATAAGAATCTGTGACAACGTTTAATTGAGTGATCATGCCTCCTGATCTTTCAGGGGTCGTGTCAAATAGTTCGTTTGCATTAACAACCACATTTCCGCTATCTTGATCATATATAGCACCACTTGTAAAATTATCCAATGTGTCAGTCACATAAATAATAGATTTTCCGTCTTTTATAGAATTAACTAAATTGAATCGACTGTCTAATAGATCAGCAATGACATCCAAATCATAATTTCCAGGGAAAACAATCGTTTGATAACGGATATTAGCGATAACATCAAATATGTTCGTTAAATCAGGATCGCCCGCGCCTCCCGAAAATGCACTGGCTGCAGCAGTTATGTCGTCAGGCAATGTAATTATTTCAATATAATTGGAATTTCCTATTGTTCCGCCATGTTTAAAAGTTAAATTCACATCCCCTGCACTATCGGCAGCCGTACATAAAATGATATTGTTAGCGTTGATTGCATCTGTCACCGCACTAGAAATGTCTGTATGAGTATCGCCTTCATTTACAGGAATCTCAAATTTGAATTCATCTGTGCGAGCTTGAATAAAAATGACGACTGTACCAGATTTTGAAGCCGTACCTGCAAAAACAATGGTAGCTAAACTTGCGTTTCCAACATCCGCTAAACTAATGGCATCCAATCGAGTGACAACATTATATTTTCTAAAGGTTCTCACCATGGTAGCCAACATAGAGCGTTGGCCAAACAAACCCTCTTCTTCTCCACTAATGCCAATATTAGTGGTTAATTGTCCATTTGTTACCGTACCATTACCTGTTCCAAATTGACCAACCAATAAAACTTGTTGGGGTGCGTCTTGCACAGGTGTAGGAGCTACTCCAAGATTAAGGGTTACTTTAGGAACTGAAATCATATTGTTGCCTCTGGGTCTTGATCTAAATCAATATTGTTTATTAATTCTGCACCTTCACTACCAATTTTAATAGATTGATCCAAATCTAAAAAGGGTACAATCGGTTCTTCGTTAAACATATCTTTGAAAATAATGTCATATTGTGCCTGAAAATTAAACCGATACACTATATAGGCCGTATTATAGGTGATTTCATTTGCCTTTGTAAACTGATAATAGAAATTTTGATTGATCGCATACTGAGAATGTGTTGGAAAACCCATAATACTTTTAAATAGAGCTAATTTTACATCTTCTATCTGATCTCGGACATTTCTAGCAGTTAATGAGGAAGCGGTTGGTGCAAAAACAACTGCGCCAAACTCCTCTAACAATATTAATCGAGCGTCTGTGCCTTGTCCTGTATTTGCTATCGCTGAATTAAGGATGTTTCGAGATTTATTAGTAACGTTCGAGCCATATACCAATATTAACCAAAACTTATCATCGCTCTTTCCACCATTTGTTTTCTGAGTGTAAAGTTCATCCGCACGTATTTCATTGACTGTACCAGTGATTCTAATGTTTCCTTCGGCTGTCATGGTGGTAGTAGTGACAGGTACAATGTCTGTCAAATCGTTAGGTACTGTGAAAGTAAATGTGGTGGTGGTTAAAGGCGTTATTTCTTTTACACCACTTAATGGGTTTCTCCCTGCATAATTTATCACTTGACCGTCCAGTACAATAGAGGCTGGAGAATTAGGTACTTGAAAAACAAATATTTTACGATTGGGAACGTCCAACAATTTAAAATCCCCATTAAGAGAACTGTCAGAATTTCCAGTCAAAGTAACCGTTAAAGGAGTGACTTCTCGCGTTTTAATATTGAATTTATTTGCCAACCCATTATTAAACGCGGTTTCTACTCGCGCTGCCCCCGTGTTTGGATCGTAACTAAAAGCAACAATGGGAAAACTCACTAAAATACCTTTTATATGAATACCATTATTTGGAAAACTATAAGGTGTAGCAGTTGTGATGGTCACCGTAGTGGTGTTAATACTCACATCACTAATATCAAATACATCTGTAAATAAGTCTGTGAATTTAGGTAAAAATGTTTGAAAGTGTCTAATTAAAGGAGCAAGTTTCATAATTCACTCAAACATTTTTTTATATGTTCCATAAAATATTTTTGAGTGTCACGCTCTATATCATGAATGGCTTTAATCATATAAGGGCGTTCTGCAATTCCTAATCCTAGTTCTAGTTTTTCAGCATACGGAGCGTTTGTTTGATTACCAGCTTGTAACTTCAACATGTCTTGCCCGCCAATTTCAGTTCTAATTGACCGTTCTAAATTTCCAAACATAGTAGCAGGTGCTTCCCCTGGAGCAGAAGCTTGATGCAAAAAGGTTTCGCCAGTCGGACTTTCTACCAAATATATAGTACCTGTTTTACTTGCCTTATCATTCAAGTCAAAATCGACTTGTTGTTTCCAAAGATCAGCTATATTTAAAAATGCCAAATTAATAGCCTTTTCCATGTCTTTTTTTATGTTAGCTATTTTTTTATAAATAACTTTATTATCTTTTCCTTCAATTATATTAAGCACGGGTAGCATCCTCATCAATATTTCCACGTTCCATCGTTTCTAATTTTAAAAACCATCCTCGCGTTTCAAAGTTGGTAAGTTTCACAATGTCATATCGATTGTTTGCGTATTCTATCCAGTCTTCTGTTGATATGTTACTCAAAAATCTAACATAAAATATATGTGAAATTCGTGGAACAATGTCAACACCTTTAAAGGTGGTTTTACCTACAGGCGTTGCAATGGCAGCATGTAATTCATGTAACAACTCAAATGCTTCGCCAGCATCAACTTCACCCTTTGTAATATCAGGCACAATCAATTTTCGAGTGAATATCTTAATAGTATAGCGCAAATCTCCCGTACATATCCTTGAATTAGTAATTGGAATTGATTGACAAATAGGCATTAAAACGCCCCTCGATAACCATCTCCATATAAAGTTACTCGTTGATATTTCCCATAAATCATTCTTGTTGTCGCAGGTAACTGATCAAAAGCATTCCCTGTTGCAGCACAACTACAATCGCCTCGATTAGCAAACAACAGGGTTATATGATTTAACATGGCCAGCTTAATATCAGTAGGGATAGTGGCTGCCGTGGGTCCATATCCAGCCGTAAAATTTATATTGATTGATTGAAATTCATCTTTTTTATCAGTCGGTAATTGGCTTCTCTCTCTAAATAAAATACGAGAATAATCTGTCTCATCCGTTAAATAATAGGTGGTGTCATCAAATTCCACAAAAATATCATCGACATTCAAATAAACAAATGAATCTAAACTTACCAATGCTGAGCGTTCTAATTCATAAGACATCACTAATCCTGTAAAATAGGCTAAAAATCCCGTGTTAATTAAAATGCGATTAGTGTAACCCTCGAAAAAATCTCTTACGGTTTCTATTAATAATGTGATATAAGAATCAAACGTTAGATCAGTTAAAGCCATATTAAGCTGTTGTTTCACTTCGTCTATCGTTAATGGAAGTGTTGTCGGTGCTAAGATCACCTTATATGTGCCGTCTTGACTCAAACGTTGGTTAGGTAATGTTGTTGGGCTACCCCCTCCTAAAAAACCAAAATCACTAAACATATCTCACCTATTTGCCATTTTTCCACAATAAAACCCAATAAACATACTCATAATTTGTTGTATCCACGGATAATACAAATATCCCATGGCAGTTACAACGGTTGTTTTTACCCAACTGATGCCAAAAAAACGATAATGATTAGTGGCAAACATCACAATCGGAATATGTCTCATGGCTGCAATAAAAGGTAACATAAAAGCAAAAAAAACAATTCCCCACACTAACCCTCGCCGAGTCAAATTACTAAAGGGATCAATCATCTTTCTCGCATTTTTTACGTCAGCCATTTCTTGTTTTGTGTTTTTTGATTCAAATTTATATCGTGCCATGCGTTCTTCATGAACATTATCTGAATTTTTAGAAAAAGAATGTCCAATAAAACTTAATATGGACACTCCTATTCCAAGGCCTGAATCAGTTATTGCGTTTGTCATACTGGCTATCATATTTTCCATCTCCCATTATAAATCTTAATTCTGTTTGTGCGACAGCAACATCAGCTTGTTGTTCACTTATTTTTTGATCCATACTGTCTAACCGTGCATCTATGGTGTTCAAGTCCGATTTTACAATGTCAAAATCTCTTAAGCCAAAGTGAATGGTCATATAGGTACTTTGGATCGTTGATATATCTTGAGCTAATTTTTCAATTTGATTCTGATTGTTTTGTGGCACAAAAATAGCTAAGCCTGTTGGAATTGCCCAAATCACTATTTTTACTATTAAATTTATTATTTTCCATTTTTCATCATTTTGGGATTTTTTTACCATTTACTTCTCGAACCAAAATGGACATCAATATCTGATTGAGAGATACAAGGGCGTTATAGACACAATTGTTATTATAATCAAAACTGATGAGTTGAATGGCATCGTCTGTTTTTGTTGTGATCGAACAATTTGTAATCATTAATTGCTGATTATTTTTCGCAGGTTCAAAACCAAAAGAATCTAAATCATACCCTCCATTTTTTGGAATAATATCAACTTCACTCTCTCCTACCATTCTTGTTATATTTAAGTAAATATCATTTTCACTATTATTTACAAGATAACATTTACTACTCTCTTTCCTTATCCAAACCGACACTTCACCATTTTCCCCCATTTTAACAATTTCTTGATCTTCGGTATATTCACCTCGATAAAATATTTCATCAATGGTAGGACTATCAGTTAAATTTTTTATTTCTTTCATTTTATTTTCTCTTAAAAAAAAGGGGATACAATGATCCCCTTAAAGTTTCACCGAAAATTTATGGTAAATCATTTTTAGCAGGTTTAAACAATGGTGTAGCTGCTGCAATAATATTAACTGTACCCATTGCACCCAACCCCAAAGTAGTAATGGTTTCAATTTTAACATATCTTTCTACATTAACTAATCCAACACCTCTCCATTTGTTTCCTTCAAAAATTTGATTAAACTCAGTGATACTCAATTCCCCAATCGGAGAAGTTAAATTGTCATCACTTACAATCGTTGGATTTCCCATCGCAGGGTCTGTATCTTGTTTTATTACAAAAAATATTTGTTCAAGCGAGAACATACCTAAATCACGAGCAGATACATAAAAACTCAATCCCTCAGGATATAATGAGGTGTCAAATATTTCACTAGACGTGGTAGCTGGACCCAAAATATCAATTGCTACCGCTTCTAATACATCTAATACTGAACGAGTTTCACTTGCTAATGGCATTTTATTTACCTTATAAGTTTATGGTAAATCATTTTTAGCAGGTTTAAACAATGGTGTAGCTGCTGCAATAATATTAATTGTGCCACTTCCCGAGCCATCGGTAGTCGTGGTTTCTATTCTAACATATCGTTTTACATTCACCAAACCTGTACCGTTCCATTTACTTCCTTCTATAGTAGGAGCTGCTCCTATTATATCTAATTCACCAATGGGATTAGTTAAATTATTATCACTCACGACAGTTGGACTCCCCATTGCTGGGTCAGTGTCCTCTGTTATCTCAAAAGTTACCAGTTCACTGAACTGTAAAGTACGACCAGAGACATAAAACCCCAATCCTTCGGGATATATGGAAGTATCAAATATTTCACTTAATGTTACACTAGGGCCTGTCACATCAATTGCAACGGCTTCTAGTACGTCCAATAATGAACGGGTTTCACTTGCTAATGGCATTTTATTTCTCCTTCCTCAATTATAAATTTATACGCCTGCTTGAATCGCTAATACTTTTAGAGATTGATAACTTGTCAAGCGACCGTCATAACGTGTTTTTAGCAAATACTTAACAAGGTTATTATCAGCTAAGGTGATATTATCTCTTAATACACTGATGCCCATACGATCAACAATGGTATAACCTTCTTTAAAATCACCATAGATGACAGGTGTAGAAGCAAAAGCAAACACATTAATACCCGTTGGTTTTGGCATATCAGCGGCAAATCTTACTGGATTTCCGAGCAATATACGATTAGTACCTGTTTTCAACAAATCTGCCAATTGAAAAATGGGGCGTTGTTGAGAATCTTTTATTTGTAAAACAGCCCCCCAACTTGTTCTGTGCATTAGCCAAATAGCGGCTTCTTGATATTCCTCAAGAAGTGCAGCTTGAATTTGAACAAATCCATCATAAGTAAAAGCAGCCGAAGCTCCACTTCCAATATATTCTAACGCATCTTGTGTATAGTTATCTTCATTACCTACTGCAGATACTTGATTTTTCCACTTGTCATAAGCCAAAATTCCTTTGGGCGTATCCACACTTTCACCCAGTAAAAATGCAGTGTTTTGTTGACGATTCATTTTTCGACCAGCTTTACCAATTACCCAATCAGAAATATCAAAACCAGTATCTTGAATCATATAATCAGTCACACGAACATTTGCTGATAATTGACTGAGAACAAATGAAATTTCTGCAATTTGGGGAGTGGTAGAAATTTGAATGGTCGTTTTTTCACCACCAACAGTAAGATCAGTCACTTGATCATCATCAACAATCATTTTTGCTTGTGGCTTATTAATTGTCATCAC
>SDBT01012987.1_pt1 | contig 13357 bp, 13 predicted proteins | sample 2277101 | NCBI WGS metagenome assembly SDBT01 (sample SAMN10404973, study PRJNA504765) | marine sediment metagenome | isolation source: marine sediment core GS10_PC15, 103 cmbsf | place: Arctic Ocean: Southern Knipovich Ridge | collected 2010 | reverse complement strand
CTGGTACAAGCGCCTGGCGTCGGGCGGGGCCGGACTGGTCATCGTCGAAGCTATGGGCATATTCGATATCGCAGGACAGATGACGCCCGACGATCTTCGCCCGCTGGTCGATATCATCCACGCCTGCGGCGCAAAAGCCGCCATCCAACTGACCACCGGTAGCCTCGGCGAGAAGGGCAGCCCGCTCGGCGATCAGGGCGATCCCAACGAGTTCACCATCGAGCGGCTTGATGAAATCGTAGCTGGCTTCGGTGAAGCGGCGAAAATCTGCATCGCCGCCGGGTTCGATGCCGTCGAACCGCACGGTGCGCACGGATACGTCATCAATCTGTTCTTCATGCCGGAGAAGAACCAGCGAAGCGATGAGTATGGCGGATCGCTTCCAAACCGCTGCCGCCTCGGAGTGCGCGTCGTCGAGTCCATCAAGGCCGCTATCGGCGACGACGGAAAGATTCTCTACCGCCACACGCCCGTCCAGGGCGGAACCACCATTGCCGAGTCGCTGGTGCTAGCTGAAAAGCTGATCGCAGCCGGCGTGGACGTGCTGGATATCTCACCGGCACGCGACGAAATACCTGCCGACCTCGCCGCACCTTTCAAAGAACAATTCGACGTGCCGGTAATCGCCGTGCAAGGCATGAACGATCCCGATGCTGCCGCCGACGCGCTCACCGCAGGCCGGTGCGATCTGGTGGCGATCGGTCGCGGCATAATCGCCGACGCCCAATGGCCCAGCAAAGTCGCCGACGAACGCTTCGACGATATCCTCAAGTGCGCAGAGTGCAATGAAGGCTGTTATGGCGGCCTTAAGGAACGCAAACCCGTCGTCTGCACACTGTGGAAACAAGACGAAGTCGCGCCATACATGGCATGATGGAAACATCGAGCGATAGCCCGCAGTTGTCGCAAAACTTTGCGCCAGGATCGTTGGCTTCCCGGCAAAATGTGCATGGTGCTTCGGGGTGGTATTCGCCGCTTGGATGAGTGTCCATTCGGATAACCTCCCCGCCACCTAAGACGCGCATCGCGACTGGAGGTTATATTCGCCGTTTTAAAGGTTACCAGTTCGAATGATTGGACTGCCAGTTAGTTTCATAGGGGTCGACTTTGTGCTCGTGGAAGAGTTTGGCAATCTTGCTTGAGGCTAGCTTCGCCAGTGCCTTGGTGACGATCGTACCGTAAGTCGGCGACGAATCCGACGAAGGGGGCGTTTCGACCGCACCGACCGGATACCCCCACACCTGATCCACCGGCCAGAGACGGCCGTCTTTGGTGTCTATGACTCGCAGCGTAGTCTTGAGCTTGCCACGCCACAGCGGAACGCCCTCTTCCTCTTTCAGCGTGAACTCGTCGATGTTGACATAGAGTACGAGATCGGCTTGCAGCTTCGCACCGATCTTTCCGATCGAGAGCGAGTTGAAGTCCGGCGTTGCTGCCATGAGATTCAGTAATTGCTGATAAGGAACGCATTGAGCGGCTACACCGTTGTCCACAAGCTTCTTGTTGAGGCGATCGGTGAGTTCGGACTTGATCGCGATATCGCTGACCGGCATGGCCATGTCGTCGACGAAGACGAGCACCTTCTTGCCTCTTGGGAAGTTGTAGACCGGATCGACTTTCTTCGGTCCGGTAAAGACATATGCAAGATACCCCATGCCCTCGCCACAGCCTGCGATCAGGAGCAGCGCCACAAGGAATGTTATTATCCACGTTCTCATTTGTCCTGGCTCGCTTCCCATTGGGTCTGGGGCACTTTGTGTTCATAGAAGTTCTTTACCACCATGAACGCGAAGATTCTCTCGGTCTCGTGGCGTATTCGCCGACCATCGACATCGGGCTGTCCGGTTGGCGCGTTTGGCGGATAGAGTACCCTGAAATCGTCGCCGCGCCATACCATCGCTTCGGCTTCGGGCAGAGACGTATCGTACAGGGCTGCCTGGGCGCTTATCTCGCCACGGAACAGTTTAATGGTACCTGGCTCGCGCATCGAGTAGGTGTCCGGGACGATCAGCAGTACATACTCGGCGTTCAGCTTTTTGCCCAGGGTTGTCTTGGGCAGCATGTCCCAGCGAATGTTTTCGTCCTGATACGTGATCACCCGCCTTGGATCGACGATGACGATATCGTCGATGCGGTTAATGAATTCGGCCTGCAGGTGGGACGACAGGGAGAGCCTGGCCCAGGGATACTCGTACTGTATCCGTTGATCGGCCCAGATGACCACGGCGACAGCCTTTCCTTCAAGCTCAGCGTATTGAGGCTCGATGGTGACCATCTTTTCCGGCGGCTGAAACAGATACATCATATAGCTGCATCCGCCAAGGCTCGCGATTACCACTGTCGCCAGAACCAGAAACGCCACGTTGTTCAGCATGTTGGTTTTCATCGTCACTTCCTATCGTCGTCCCGGCGATGCCTTCTACGGGATCGGATACTCACCTACAAGATATCCGATCAGTGCCTTATAGCCCCAGCCTGCCAGCAGGCCTGCAAGGCCAACTGCCAGCCACCACCAGCGGGGGCGGAATCTGTCCAGTATCGCCCAGGCGCCTGTCATTTGCAGCGTTCCGCACAAAGCCGCCGCGAGTACAGCCGCCAAAAGCACCACGCCGAACGGCTGGGCCGACCATGCCGCAAGCAGCCTGCCGCGAACAGCCAGCGACAGCGACGTCGTAACACCGCAACCGGCGCAAGGCCAGCCCGTTCTAACCAGGAACGAACACGGAGGAAGATACCCCAGTTGCGTGTGCGTTCCATAGCCGAGATCGTTCGGCGAAAGCCACCAGGCCATCGCCAATATCGCGATGCACGGTGCAGCCAAAGCCAATCCGTACGCACGGAGTCTCATCGCTCGTGGTCTTGGGCGATTGGCGGCCGATTCGCCGCTTTCTTCGGTGTGCAAAGGCAGGTTCACTGGTGTGGATATGATAGTTCCATCGCACAGCGCCGGTCAAATGTTTAAGCCCCCTGGAAACGGCAATTCGCCGCCCAAACACGGTGACGCTACGTCTTATGGATTTGTATGATCGGCAACTCACTTGCCGACCATGGATTGACGCTCAAATTTCCGTCGGCAAGCCCCTGGGGCCGTTCCGCAGTTGCCGACCCTACCGACTATTTACTAGTTACCTGTTCCTAAAACTTATTTTCTAGCAAAACAAAGAAAATGGTCTGATTCCCGTTGTCCGCGAAGCAACTCTTCAATTGAGTGCACTAACCCCCCCTTGCCATTGAGAAATTTGATAACTGCCTCTCCTACGTCAGGGGTTAAAGAGCTGGGGACAGTAATCTGGATAATCCCCCAAGGTTGCCCATCATCTTCTGAATAAATAATGGGGACGTTGAGACATGTTTTTTCATGAGGAGTAACTTTAAAATTTTTTGAGTTTTTATACGATGTGTTAAAAACCCGGTTGTTGACTTCCCCGCGCATGTGCTCGCGATTTTTAACCCAACACTCCCTAGCCTGCGCAAAACTTTGAGACACAACCCTATCCGGAATTTCTTCATCTTGATCGATAGGAATGGCGATATATTCGCCATTAGAGGGTTGAGTTAAAAAAGTTACTAGCCCTTGCAGTTTTTTCCATCGATATAAACTCATCTTAAACTTTGCGCTGTAGGTTGCTTCCAAGGCCTTATGACAATTTTTCATGAGCCCCTTGATGCAAGGGGCATTTTCGCCATCTGCCTCAAGCCGCCAGCGAATCAAGAGCAACACACCGTAAATTACTGGTATCAGTAAACCTGTACTGATAATTGGGAGAATATTGTCCCCAAAAAATTGCCGGTAGGGATATACTTTGTAGGGAAATACTGAATTTTGCAGCTTATCGACCTCAGAGTATCTATCACACAAAACTGCAACAACACTGAAAACAACTCCCCAAACAGTAATACCTATATTAAAAAGAGGGATCAGCCATCGGGCGGTATTTAGAAAAAACTTTTTCACAGACATTACGCCTTCCCCTAGCCTTCGCCCTCTTGCGGCTCGGTCCCGAATTCTTGCTTCTCCAGCCGAGGTATTGCTTCCTTAATGATCTGCCTGTAGCCTTCTAACTCATCAAGCAAGGCAGAATACTCTTCTGCATCTGCACCAATCTTTTTGCCCTTGCCGATATCTTTACCCCCGCGGAGCTTTGCAATAGCGAGGCAAATCTCATCAATACGCAGATTGATTGTAGTTCGGAATTCCGGAAATACGTCATATATCGTTTTAGCTGAATAACTGGAGAGTAAATCTCGAATACTTTCCCTCAATATGATACCAAGCCAGTCACCTGCATCAAACAATGCGCGATAGACATGAGCTAAGGCTTTTTCAAGCTGCTTAGTCGCATAACTCGCTCGATCCTCATCAGACTCAAAGCCACGCTTCTCGGGCCATACCTGTACGAATTGTGCACGAATTATATGATCCAAGGTATCACGTTGCTGAATAATCGGCGGGAAATAGAATTGGTGCGCCACATCAAGCTCTTCAGCCTGAAGGATAAACTTCTTTGTATATTCATGGACCAGAACCAGAGTCTTCCAGGTTTTGATATCCGTATCATTTGCCAATTCAATCCCTTTCAAAAAACAAAGGAGAATGTTTAATCACATTCTCCTTCGGACAAAATATGTATCTTCTGCTCAACCAATCAGTGGCAATTTAGCATCTTCCCTACGTCTCTTGATTTCCAAGGCGGTAGAAAGGCGACTTGTCATCAGGCGCACAGTACCCGTCAATTTCAAGTGCTGGTTCGCAAGAGAATCTACCATATCTTGATCGACCTCTGGGGCTGGTAAGTCTTTTTCGACATTGTCTTCCCAAGCCATTGTCATTCCCTTTCTTCATAGTGTGGAATCTGTCTAAGATAGTGAATTCTAGCTCAATATCAACACCTAAATTGAGTTTAAGATTAAAAATTGCATCAAGACAACTGACGCTGTTGTAACTATCGGCAATATTTATACATGGAGATGAATTAGGCGCACGGACAAAGTCCTCTGCAAAACCCCAATCTTCGCTTCCTTGCGCCTTCATGGAATTGAAAACTACACCCTAATCCCTTGGTTCGTCAAGAGAAAAGGGGGTGATTCTCAAATTATTTTTCGCCTCCCTTTGAATTAGCTATGAAAAATAATTTTTCTCTTATCCTACAGAATAAGAGGACAACATTACGTCTTGCGCAGGTCTTCAATGCACTTTGCGAGCGCTTGGCCGCATGCGAGGTTGCGGATGCAACTCGCTTCTGAGAGCGCCGAGACGTGTATCGAGTCCAGAGGCAGCCCGCACAGCAGTGCGCAGATGGTTTTGGGGTGGCCCTGACAGCCGCGAGGTACGCCCTCATCGTTTCTGTGCGGATGGATTTCCAGATCTTCGATGATCCGTCCTTCAGGTCCGTCGGAGAGCGTGAAGACCCATTCCTGCTTGCAGGTGTCCTCGGCTTCGAAATGATACGATTTAGTAAACGTAGCTGCCGGCATCTGAAATCTCTTTTCTAAAAAAGTGGGGCTTCCTCCTCCGCTAAAGCTACGGAGGACATATCCCGCTTGGTCCCTCAGGGACTACGCTTCGACGCGCTCGGACCAACGGGACAGGCTCCAGCCTACTAATTGCACAACGCAGTTGCTAATCAATAGTATCCCGCTCGTCCGCTGCTGAGTCAAATTCACCGGCCGGCGAGCACAACTGACCCTTGCCCGATGGAGGGAAAATGTGTAAACTGCGCGGCCTGTTTTTGGATGCATGGATGCAAGATAAACGAACTCACTTAGCGGTCGCGCCGAAGCGGCCAGCTAGACTCGCTCACTGACTGGGCGGGAAGCGAAAGGATAGGCATCATGGCGTATCGCATAGCGGTAATCGGCGGCGACGGGACCGGACCGGAAGTAGTCGCAGAAGGTCTCAAGGTTCTCAAGGTCACAGCCGAAAAGGTCGGCTTCGAGTACACCACCCAGGACTTCAACGTCTCGGGCAATCGCTACCTCGAGCGCGGCGGCGATCCGAACCAGCCGTCAATCGAGATCATCTCCGACGAGGAAATCGCCGAGCTTAACAGCTTCGACGCGATCTACCTCGGCGCGGTCGGCCATCCCGACGTAGCGCCCGGCATCCTCGAAAAGGGCCTGCTGCTGCGTCTGCGTTTCGCGATGGACCAGTACATCAACCTCCGTCCGGTCAAGCTGTATCCGGGCGTCGAGACCCCGCTGGCGGGCAAGACCTCAGAAGACATCGACTTCGTCGTGATACGTGAAAACACCGAAGGCCTCTATACCGGCATGGGCGGGATCACTTACAAGGATACGCCCAACGAAGTTGCCACCCAGATAATGTGCAACACGCGGTTCGGCGTTGAACGGGCGATCCGCTACGCCTTCGAACTCTGCCGCCGCCGCGACGACAAGAAGCAGCTGACGCTCGTCGGAAAGAACAACGTGCTGACCTTCGCACACGATCTGTGGTATCGGGCGTTCATGGAGATCGGCGAGGAATATCCGGACATCACCAAGGATTACAATCACGTCGACGCATGCTGCATGTGGTTCGTCAAGAACCCGGAATACTACGATACTATCGTGGTGTGCAATATGTTCGGCGACATCATTACCGACCTGGCCGCGATGATTCAGGGCGGCATGGGCGTAGCGGCTGGCGGAAATATCAACCCCGAGGGCACGAGCATGTTCGAGCCCATCGGCGGATCGGCACCGAAGTACACCGGGCAGAACGTCATCAACCCCATCGCGGCAATCGCGTCGCTGGCGATGCTGCTGCGTGAGACGGGCATTAACAAGGGCGACGACAAGCTTATCGACGCAGGTAATCGCGTCGAGAACGCAATCGTCGCGATGACGCCGAAGATGAAAACCCAGTCGGCAGGCCGCATGGGATTCTCGACCACCGAAGTCGGCGACGAGATCTGCAAGCTGGTCGCAGAAGCGTAAGTGACGCTTAATACGGAAGATCGAGATGTCTGACGCTGAAAAAAAACCAGATTCAGCCAAAGACTTACCCCAGGCAGCCGAAGTGCTCTCCATAGAGCGCAACCAGGCAGGGCAGATCGTCGTGAAGCTCGCAGGGCGAGACGAACCCATCGTCGATGCGAAGATCGTCCGTTGCTTCCCCTGGTCGCTGCCCGAGGCGTACGTCTCGATCCGCGACGGAGACGGCAAGGAAATCTCCTTGCTCGAAACGCTGGAATCGCTCGATGACGCCAGCCGCCAGATTACCGAACGCGAACTGGCCGATAAGGTATTCAACCCGAAGATCAAAAAAATCATCGGTTTCCACCACGAATTCGGAGTGACCTCGATCACAGCCGAGACCGACCGCGGCGAGGTGACGTTCCAGATAAAAAGCCGCGACGATGTGAGGGTACTATCGCCCACGCGGGCGTTTTTCCGCGACGTGGACGGTAATACTTACGAACTGCCAGACAGATCGAAGCTCGACTCGACGAGCAAGCGATACCTGCAACGATATTTTTAACATCGGACAGATCGAAGCTCGACTCGACGAGCAAGCGATACCTGCAACGATATTTTTAACACCGGACAGATCGAAGCTCGACTCGACGAGCAAGCGATACCTGCAAAGAGACTTTTAACAAACGACAATCGGTAAATATTGATCTACAAAGAAAGCCCACAGATTATATCTGTGGGCTTCTTGTATGTCGTGATGTCGGGCGTGTTCTGCTCGACCGATGCAGTTCTACTTTTTGGTCTCTTCTTCCTTGCCTTCTTCGCCAACGCCGCGGATGGCCCAGCGGGCGAACTTCATGCGACAGCTGTCGTCGACCTTTACGGTCACTTCGTCTTCGCGAACCTCGATAACCGTTCCCACGATTCCGCCGATGGACGTTACCTTGTCGCCCTTTGACAGCGAGGCGAGCATGTCCTTGCGTTTCTTTTCCTGCTTCTTGCGCGAGCGGCTGGACATGAACCACATCAGAGCGACCGCACCCAGCATAATGTAGATCACCGGTCCGTCAAGCAGACCCGGTTGCTTCTTCTTGCCGTCGACGGTTCCGTTGGAATCGGCCGTGTCGGCATCGCCAGACGCCGCGGGCTGATCGGCATCGCCAGGTGCTTCGGAGGGCAGTACACTATCGCCGGTCTCGCCGGCGGGTGCGTCATGGTCCTGTGCCAAACCGGTGCTTGCCGCCAAACCCAGAGCGAATACTACCGTCACCAGCCAGAGTGAAACGTTGTAATTACGCATGTGAAATCCTTTCGATTGTTTGTGTTCGATCTTTGGAAGCGGCCTATATGAACTGCGCACCGGTCGATTGTCAAGCATCGGCGTCGCCGTACATTCTCGCCAACCAGCCAGCCGCGCGCGTTTCGAGCTCGCCTGCGACGATCGCATCGCCGATAGCGGCCATTAAGTTGCTGAAGAAGTGGAGATTGTGAATCGTCACCAGCGTCGGTCCGAGCATCTCCCTGGCCATGAACAGGTGACGCAGCGTTCCGCGAGAATAGTTGCTGCACGCGTAACAGCCGCAATCTTCATCGAGCGGGCGAGCGTCCTGAACCCATTGGGCATTTCGCAGGCGAACGCGCCCGTTCCAGGTAAACGCCATCGCGTTGCGACCGTTGCGAGTGGGCAAGACGCAATCGAACATATCTATCCCGCGCTGAACAGCTGCGATTATATCGCGCGGCTCACCCACGCCCATCAGGTATCGCGGCTTGTCTGCGGGCAATTGATCGTCGATGGCGTCCAGCACGTCGCACATTGCATCGTGGCCCTCGCCCACGCTCAGCCCGCCGATGGCGTAACCGGGCAGGTCGAGTTCCACTAACCGCCCAGCCGACTCGGCCCGTAAGTCCAAATGAGTCCCGCCCTGCTGGATTCCGAAAAGCGCCTGGTAATGGCCCTGCACGGACAGGCAATCGGACGCCTGCCATGTTTGCTTGCAGAGGCCCGCCCATGTTGCGCTTCGATTGACTGCCGTTGCGACGTGATCGTGATCGGCCTTTCCGTGCGTGCATTCGTCCAGCTGCATCATCACGTCCGCACCGAGATGCCGCTGGATTTCGACGGCGCGCTGCGGGGTGAGCAGAACTTCGCTTCCGTCGATGTGCGACTTGAAAGTCACGCCGTCGTCGTCGAGCTTCCGAAGGTGCGCCAGCGAAAAAACCTGGTACCCGCCGCTATCGGTCAGGATCGGCCCGTCCCAGTTCATCATGCGGTGCACTCCGCCGAGTTTGGCGACGGTCTGCTCGCCCTGCCGGAGCATCAGATGATAGGTATTGGCGAGCACCATCGACGAACCGGCCTCGCGGATTTGTGCGGGCGTTACGCCTTTGACGGTGGCTGCGGTTCCGACGGGCATGAATATGGGGGTCGCGACTTCGCCGTGCGGCGTTGTCAGCCTGCCCGCCCGCGCCTTGCCGTCAGTTTGGTTTACTTCAAACGAGAACATACTTTGAGCATACAACCGATTGGAGTTTCAAGAAACTGCATTTCTACAGAGATCGCTTGCGGTCAGAGGCGACCCTGCATTTCATGAGTGAACCGTTTGTAAAAAGCTTGCTCGAATTCGATCCGCCTGTCGAAATACTCCCTTGAGACTTTGAAATTCAGAGCTGGTCGGCACCACGCGATCCACGATTGATGCTCCTGACCGTGGTAATACTCCAACGCATCGTCGGGCGATTCGTCACAAATGGCATTGTACACGAAGGACATCCAGATTTTCTGTGCTCCGAAATGATCCAGAATGTCAGCATCCTGCTGGACTCGCGAGGCGGTTGTGCATTCAGCCGCTCGATGCCGCTGATTGTGTTCCAGAATGATCTGCGTTATCGCATCGATATTTGCCTCGCTACAGACGCCTTCAAGCAACTCGCGCGCCATAGCTGCACCGGTTTCGTTGTGAGGGTCTTGGCCCTTGCCGACGTCGTGAAACAGCCCGGCCGCGAACAGAACGTCGCGATGCACATCGATAGCAATGCCGTCGACATCCAGCAGGCTCATGGCGATCTTTGCGGTCCGCAGTCCGTGATGGAACGTGTGGCCCATTCCTCTTTCGGGCATGGGTTTCTTGTCAGCCATTGCGCCACGGGCGATTTCGATGATCTTCAGTCGGTCCACGATTAGCGTTACCTGCTCGCTGCTTGGTGGATTGCCAGGCACTTTTCGAGGATCGGTTCCATATCGGCAAGTGCGATCTGGCTGGCTGCGTCGGACTTGGCCTTATCGGGGTCCGGATGAGTTTCGATGAACAGCGCATCTGCACCGACGGCCATCGCTGCGTAAGCCAGCGTGGGTGCATACTCCCGCTTGCCGCCAGATGCGTTGCCCAATCCGCCGGGTTCCTGAACCGAATGCGTCGCGTCGAAAATCACCGGGGCAAACTGTTGCATCTGGACGATACCGCGGAAATCGGTAATCAGCCGGTTGTACCCGAACGACGTGCCACGCTCGGTCAGCAGAACGTTTGCATTGCCGCTCGAGCGGACCTTCTCGACTGCGTTGGACATGTCCAGCGGGGCCATGAACTGGCCCTTCTTTATATTGATGGCCTTTCCGGTCGCACCGGCAGCGGCAAGCAGATCGCTCTGGCGACACAGGAACGCCGGTATCTGCAAGCAATCGAGCACCTGAGCGGCTGGCGCTGCCTGAGACGGTTCATGGATGTCAGATAGAACCGGCAGTCCGATTTGCGCTTTGACTTCCGCCAGCCACGCCAGACCGTCTTCCATTCCCGGCCCGCGATAGCTATCACCCGACGAGCGGTTGGCTTTGTCGTAGCTGGCCTTGAACACAAGGCCGATGCCAAGCCTGGTGCATATCTCGGCGAGCTTGCCTGCTATGTCGAGGCAAAGCTGTTTGCTCTCGGCCATGCACGGACCGGAAATAAGCGCCAGCGATCCGTCGCCGAATGCAACGTCGCCAATGCGTGCTGTTTTATGATCGGTCATCAGATTTAGACTCCTGTCCACGGCCAGAAATTCCACGCACCGCTCTGTGGCGGAATCAGCAGCTTGACTCGTCCGTCGGCTACCGAAATATCCAGCGGTGTATCCGGGCCCACGTCGCCATCGATCTGCGAGGGAACCGGCTGTTCGGTTTCAAACCGCACGTTGCGTACCTGTCTATATATGACGCTGCCCTTGAGCGGATGCATTCTCAGAAGCGTCCAGGCTGCGTGAAGCATAAGCGAAGTCTGCTCGCGGCAGGGGAAAACTACCAGATCGAGCAGTCCGTCGTCGAATTTGGCGTCGCGGCAGATTCTCAGCCCGACCGCATATCGCGAAATATTTCCGATGAACGCCATCCCGTAATCGTGGAATATCTCCTCGCCGTCGGCGATGATTCGCATCTTCGGGAAGTTGTGCTCCCAGAACGTTCGCCATATCGGCCAGAAGTAGCTCAGGTGCGAGATGTGCCCGGTCCGCCCAGCGGCGACCCTCCGGACGACCTCGCCGTCGAATCCCACCCCGATAATCAGCATGAAATTCTTGTCGTTGATCGTCCCGACGTCGCAATCGACAATCTGCCCCGAAAGCAATACCTCGACAAGCCGGCGAGGATTCATGGGAATCTTGAGTTCCTTGGCCAGCAGATTCTCCGTTCCGGCCTTACAGGGCAGGATAGGAACGTCGGAGCCCGCAAGCCCGCTGGCGACTTCGCTGGCCGTACCGTCGCCTCCCCAGACAATTACCGCCGAGGCCTTGCCAGGCAGCGTAGCGGCGAATTTCGTAGCATCGGCAGGTGCGGTAGTGGTGTGTTCGATGAGCTCCAGACCCGCCAAGCGAATCTCGTTTCGCAGGTCGGTGAGCTTGTGTTTGGACGAACCATACCCGCTCTTGGGATTGATCAGAAGGCACACTGGCAAGCTTTGGTCGATTACATGCATTCGAAAACCTTACAATGTTGCGCGCGAGGGGCTACCGGCGAGGCCTTACCGGACTTGCAGTATTCCGCGCCGTGGCTATAATAGCCGATTCGCTGAACCAAGCCAACCACCGGTCGGCATGTAAAATACCGACAGCTTCAAGGAGAACTCGTATGGAACAGGCAACAAGAGATGCTGTGGATGCAATCGTCGCCAAGGAAACATGGACGGCCAGTGACTATCAGGAACTGCTGACCAGTCTGTTTGCGATGGGCGATGCCGTCAATAAGTTCAAAGAGATGCTCGCCTCGATGGAATCGGACAACCCGAACCCATCCGGTGACGCCGCGTTGAAGATCGGTATCGCCAGATTCATGGTCTGCCGATTCGCCACTGGAATCGAGGCCCTCTCGGCAGCTACCGATAACAAGGAGCGTCATTACTTCCTGGCGGCCTGCCACAGGGAACTGCGCCAGTACGACATGGCATCGGAGTCACTGTCCGCCGCACGCCAGGCCGGATGGGATGCCGTCGATATCGATAAGCAACTTCTGGAACTCCAGGCACTGTGCGGAAACCTCAAAGGCGCAGCCAAAAGTCTGGCCAAGCTGGAAAAGAAAATCGCAGATACAGCCTGCTATCACTATCTCGACGGGCTGGTCAAAGAACTGTCCGGTCAGACCGATGCGGCTGGTGATGCATACGAAAAGGCAATCGAGCTGGACCCGACGCACGTTCGCGCTACGTTCCGTCTGGCCTATTACTGCGACCTCCACGGCGAAGAAGACCGGGCGCTCGAACTTTATTCCGAGTGCCTCAACCACCCGCCGGTGCATGCCAATGCCCTGCTTAACCTGGCGGTACTCTACGAAGACCGCGGCCAGTATGATCGGGCTGTCGTCTGCCTCAAGCGTGTTCTGGCCGTGAACCCGAACCATCTGCGTGCAAGGCTGTTCCTCAAAGATGCCGAGGCAGCCAAGACCATGTACTACGACGAGGACCAGGCCAAGCGGATTGCCAAGCGCAACGCCGTTCTTGATATCCCGGTAACGGATTTCGAGCTTTCGGTTCGGGCAAGAAACTGCCTCAAGAAGATGAACATCCGCTCGCTTGGCGATCTGGTCAACACAACCGAGCCCGAGCTGCTCAGCTACAAGAATTTCGGTGAGACGTCCCTGAAAGAGATCAAGGACATGCTCAAGGCCAAGAATCTTCACCTCGGACAGGCCCTCGAAGACGACAGCGGATTCGCCCCGGCGCCCAGGCTGGAACTGGTGCTCGATGCGGGGGATTCGGCGGCCATGGGTCTGGAGCTCGAGAAGATCGAATTTTCCGTCCGCGCCCGCCGCGCCCTGGAAGGCCTGAAGATTTCGACACTTGGCGAGCTTGCAGCCAAGAGCGAAGCCGAACTGCTGGGCTGCCGTAACTTCGGGCAGACTTCGCTGAACGAGATTCGCCAGCGGCTGACCGAGAACGGCCTGTCGTTCCGCGAAAATAATTAATCTGCTGCAACAGGC
>SDBT01012986.1_pt1 | contig 13357 bp, 6 predicted proteins | sample 2277101 | NCBI WGS metagenome assembly SDBT01 (sample SAMN10404973, study PRJNA504765) | marine sediment metagenome | isolation source: marine sediment core GS10_PC15, 103 cmbsf | place: Arctic Ocean: Southern Knipovich Ridge | collected 2010 | reverse complement strand
ACTTTTTTTGAAATGGAGTAACGGTTGCTGGCAATATTAGGCGGTCGGGCCTCAGAAATTTTTAAAAATTGGTCGATTTTACGCAAATTCGCGCGTCCTAAAATTTTGGTGAAGGATTATGGGAGAATAAGACAGTTGTATACTGAAATGATCTCTCCTAAAAATTTGTGACATAGCCAATTTTTTGCCCCTTCGAGCAACGAATGTAGTACATTGGGACGGTATTAAGATATCTTATGTTGGAAGGGCTGAAATAATGACACTCGCAGCACAGCAAATAGACGCCTCGTCGCTCGGTAATCCTCTGCGTATTGAAACGTTTGATCAGCGTGGTGGTGGCCATCCATTTTTTAAAGCCATTGGTCACCCTTTTGTACGCGATAAAATTGCCGCATTAAAAGAGCAACTCCAAGCAAAAAATAGAATTGGAATTCTCGATCCTTTTGGGTGTATGAATAGCTTTCTGGCCATTCATCCGTTCTCTGATTTACCATTTGTAGATGCCTATGTCCAGGATTATAAAGATATAGGAAAATCCGTTGCAGGAATTACAGCTAAACCTATTACAGCTCTGAAAGATGCCGAGATTGACTGCCTCTTTATTATTGCTTTTGACAGCCAGAGACTACAGCATCAATTACCTGCTTTAGTGCCGAAACAGATTGAGGTGATAAGCCTAGATCATATTCGATTGCCCGATGAGCTGCTGTCAAACCAACGACAATATTTATCTCCCCTTAATTTTGCAACCAACTTTGCTTTCTTCAGAGCTGATAAAAAACTGTATACACGTATTACCACTGCCAATTATTGGAGCTCTTATAACGGCCGCAAGCCGATAGAATTACAGCTGCTTTTGCTAGATGAACAGGGAAAAAAAATTATTCAGTGGGAACAGTCTTATGAAACGCCTGGGGAAACTATTGTTCTAGATAGTCGAGAAATTCAGCAGCGATTTAATTTGGGTGATTTTACTGGTCAATTGTTTATCCATGTCATTCATGCCGCCGGTCATGATATTGTCAAATATGCTTTAGATGTATATTCAACTGATTCGCCTTATGATTTAAGTTGCACCCATGATGCCAACGCATGGCCGGCAGATTATTACGCCGGTTTACCTGCTCCTGAGCAAGGTGAATCTGTAACTCTTTGGATTCAAAATAGCCACCCATGTCCCATTCCACCTAGGGGCGTTGGGCTATCAGTAATGGGTAGAGATGAAGTGCGATGGTATGAGGAGGAAATTCCTCCGTTTGGCACGGTTGCCCTCGATACAGCGAGTCTCTGGCCAGAGATTCATTGGCCTCAACAATTCGAAATTCATGCCGGCAAATATTTTGTCCGACCACGCTATGAAATTATTAAGAAAACACCGGAAAAGATTTTGCGACGTATCGCCCATGCCAACGTTGAACGCACGGATTTAAAAGATGATCCGGAAATCCAAAAATTGAGTCCATTTTTTGACAAGAGCTACATATTACCAGCACCTATTCTACCCAGAGATCGTTGGTTAACTAGTGTGTTGCCGACACCAATGTCGGTCGCACAAGCAAACCTTCCTATTGCCATCGTTGCCTATGATGCTCACGGGCACCAGGTTCTCTCCCATCGCCTTGGTAAAATTGATCGAGGGTCTTGCACAGACATCGATGTAGATAAACTTGTCGGGGATATTGGACCAGGCTGGGGGCACCTACAAATGATTTATGATTTTTCCGAGGGTGGTTATGCTGATGGCTGGCTGCATGGATTATTCAGATATGAAGATAAACATTCTGGGCACTTGGCCGAATCAAGTTTTGGTGCGCATATCTATAATACTCTTCTCACATATAAGTCTGAACCACAGTCCTATGTCGGGCCACCTCCAGGATTATCAACTCGACTATTTTTACGTATTGATCCTGAGCTCGAGACGTTTTGTCATTTGATTTATCCCGCCTCACAACATTGGTATGAAAAATCATCAACAACAATTATGCTCCACGATGGTTCAGGCAAAGAAATCGCATCTCGGGATATTGCTATTGCACGCAATGGTTCACTTTACTTTGTTGTCAGCGACATGTTTCCCAAAAATACTTTAGATGTAAGTGGAAAGAATGGCTACATTACCATTCGCGACGGCACATGCCGGCTGTTTGGCTATCATGGATTAACTCATGGCAAAGAATCGTTTTGCCTTGATCATATGTTTGGATTTTAAGTTGAGTGATGAAGATTATTAAACATAATCGTCATTGCTGTAATGTTATATATTTCGTTGATAGGAGATACAATGGCTAACACAACGGCTAACACAAAAACACTACATTCAAAGGTCTTAATTATTGGCTCAGGCCCCGCCGGGTATACGGCTGGGATTTATACCGCACGAGCTAATTTGCGCCCGACCCTTGTGCAGGGCATCGAACCGGGTGGCCAATTGATGGTGACAACTGATGTGGAAAATTATCCGGGTTTTCGTGAAATCATTCAAGGGCCCTGGTTAATGGATGAAATGAAGGCACAGGCAGAAAGCGTTGAAGTTAATATCGTCCACGATACGATTACCAGGGTTGATTTCTCAAAACGCCCATTTGTTTGCCAAGGCGACCTCGATACAACCTATACAGCTGATACAATAATTATCTGCACTGGTGCGCAAGCGAAATGGTTAGGACTATCCAGTGAAACAAAATACCGTGGTTTTGGAGTGTCGGGATGTGCGACGTGTGATGGATTCTTCTTTCGTGATAAGAAAGTAGCCATTATTGGTGGTGGCGATACGGCCGCTGAAGATGCGCTGTTTATGACGCGTCATACTAGTGAAATATATGTGGTTCATCGCCGCGATGAATTACGTGCTGAAAAAGTGCTGCAAGACCGCATGTTTAACAATCCGAAAATTAAAATGGTTTGGAATCACACAGTTGAAGAAATATTAGGCACAGAAGAACCAAAATCAGTAACAGGAATACGTTTAAAAGATGTACAAACGGGTGCAACAAAAGAGCTAGCAGTTGACGGTGTGTTTATTGCAATTGGTCATTCACCCGCGACTAGTGTTTTCAAAGGTCATCTTGATTTGGATGAACATGGCTATATCGTTTGCCCTCCTGGATCAACTTATACCAGTGTTAAGGGAGTTTTTGCTGCTGGCGATGTGCAAGACAAAGAATACCGACAAGCCGTTACTGCTGCTGGGCTCGGGTGTATGGCAGCCTTGGATGCAGAACGCTACTTGGCTGCGCAAGATAATTAGTTGTCACTAAAGATTAACACTTCCCTACTCAACAGGCCGCAAAAAAACACTTGCTTTTACAACTAAATCAAGCCTATCTTTTTCTCAAGACCATTTTCAACATGGCACTAGTTTGATTTGGAAGTGTATTTGCAATATTGGAGTTAAATAATGAAATTAGTTAAAAGCCACTTACTTTGTGCTTTACTCGTAAATACTCTTGTTCTAGGTGCATTTGCATCAACTGAAGCCAGAGCTTCTAGCTGCCAAGATCCATTAAATGAAGCTTCTCCAAATAAAAGATCTAGCACCGATGAGGATTATTCAGATTATAATCTTCGTGCGCTTACTCGTTGTGATGGAATATCTATAGTCTATGATCTTATTCATTCAACTAAAAAAATTTTAAATCAGATTGATGACGTGGAAAAGATGGCTTCAGAAAATAGCGATATTGCTGAACTTCTTATCATTAATAATAAAGGAAAGATAGGGGGCTTTCTTAGAAATTCGATTGTTTCTCGAATAGGATATGAAAATTATAGCGATAAGCTCCTTCTTGGGCTGATGTACTGGTTTGGTTGGGAAAATACAGATAGGACTCATCAAAAACCTGATAGAGATAAAGCCGTTGAGCTGTTTTCCATAGCAGTAGAGGGTGAAAATTCTAACGCACAAAATATTTTGGGCATTACGTATATATACGGTTGGACAAAGGCAGATGGAACTTATCAAAAACCTGACCTGGAAAAAGCTATCAACTTGTATACGAAATATGCAAGAAGTGGCAATAAAAATTCACATCAATATCTTAACCTACTAGGGGATCTCCTACTAAATCCTATGTGGTATCTGTACAGATTTATTACTGTGGATCTTGAGCTAGAACATAATGAGGATAAAGCTTTTAAGTGTTATACGACAGCAGCAGAGTTTGGAAATTCTGATGCACAAAATAGTTTGGGCGGTATGTATAAATCCAGTTGGATAAAGGCAGATGGAACTCAGCAAACACCTGACCTGGAAAAAGCTATCAACTGGTATACGAAATCTGCAAGAAATGGCAATACAACTGCACCAAATATGCTTAACAATTTAGGGGTAGACTTCGAATATGGTTGGAAAAATAAATATAGATGTTCACAAGCCCCCGATGAGGAAAAGGCCTTTGAGCTGTATTCAATAGCAGTAGAGTTTGGACATGAAGGTGCACATACTTTTTTGGGCGTTATGTATGAATCCGGTTGGATAAAGGCAGATGGAACTATACAAAAGCCTGACCTGGAAAAAGCCTTTGAGCTGTATTCAATATCAGCAAATTTTGGAGAGCCTTATGCACAAAATAAATTGGGCGGTAGGTATGAATCCGGTTGGATAAAGGCAGATGGAACTCAGCAAACACCTGACCTGGAAAAAGCTATCAAGTGGTATAAAAAATCTGCAAAAGGTTCTGATGAATCTCTAGATGAAGTTAATCTTAAGCATTTAGGAAATAAATTCCAAAAAGGGTGGAAAAATGAAGCTGGAACTCAGCAAACACCTGATATGGATAAAGCTGTTGAATGTTTTGCGATTGTGGCACAGCTTGGAGGTGCTGAGGCTGGAGAAGCTCTATGGGCACTTCTTGAATTAGAGAAAGAGGGAGAGGGTACCGCATTCAAATCCTTCGAACTTTCAACTGTGAATATTGATAAAATTAACGCTGCATTTTCACACATGGGTCATTTGCACGGTATTTGTAATCCTGAAAGCAATCATAAGCAAAGTATTCCGAATGAATTTTATTCCAATTATGCGAAATCAGTTATGGATGATTTGACTAAAATACTGGAACTTCAAAAGTTCTTTAATAAACCTGGGTTCCTTGTGAGTAATATTGTTCCTAAATTCAACATCTATAAAAATGCTTCCAAGAAGCCCTTTGTAAGTTCATTCAATATTAAAGGTGGAAATTATCTGTGTTTGGGACACAAGAACCGCACTGCAGCAAGTGAGCTTATTGAATTACTAAATAAATTTCAAAACCATCAAATCATGGCTGATTTAATACTTGATTTAGAGACAGAATTAGCCATATTGAAACGCCAAAACCATTATTCTGAAAACACCTCTAATACCAAAGAGTTAATTGAGAACCTCAAAAGAATCAAAATTGATATGAAAGCAATATCAGATGAGATTTATAATGAAATAAATATACAGACACCAGGAAGAAATAAACGCCTTGAGGAAACCCTATATCTAAGTTGAACAGGCGTGGCATAGCCAGTATTTTATGGAACATATGTCTCATCTAGCGTTATGGGATTTAACACCTTAGTGGGCAAACCGGAATCGTCTACTTCTGTAGGGTCCTCAGCTTCTTCTTTTTTAAGTGCATACTTAACTTTCGCAGCAAGCTGCTTTAAGCTGAAGGGCTTGGGTAAGAAGAATAATTGTGAATCTTTATCATCTTTTTCTATGAATAAGTCTTCGGCGTATCCCGAAATATAGATAACTTTTAATCCAGGGCAAAGCTCGTGCACCTGTTTAACCAAAGTTTGGCCATCCATTTCTGGCATAACCACATCAGTAATCATGAGGTCTATGGGATCATTGCTATGCTCTAAATACTGGCGCACCACATCGAGAGCCATATTACCGCAATCAGCTTCTATGACTGTATATCCTTTATCGCGCAATGCTCTAACCCCGAAAAGCCTAACTGGGGCTTCATCTTCAACAAACAAAATTGTCCCATGTCCTGTTAAATCGCCAAATACTGTTCTGGCTTTGCCTTGCATAGTCTGTGCTGTTTCCCTTTTGTCTTGCGGAAGGTATTGTGGAAACACAAGACTAAACTTTGTTCCTTTACCCTCTTCTGAATCAACCAGGATGTACCCTCCAGTTTGCTTAATCACTCCATATGCCATTGAAAGCCCAAGTCCTGTGCCTTTGCCTATTGCTTTTGTTGAAAAGAATGGGTCAAAAATACGTGAAACATTTTCCCTAGGTATACCGCAGCCACTGTCGATAATATCAACGACAACATAATCACCTGCTGGAATTATTTCATGATTGACATGGGTTGCTGATTCGTAATGCTGATTATGGGTTTTAATATAAACAATGCCCGCTTCATCCATGGCATCACGCGCATTGACCAAAAAATTTATAATCATTTGTTCAAATTGCCCGCGATCGATTTTTATGAGGTCTAAGTCAGGTGCATTAATAATTTCAACCTCGATACTCGATTTTACCTTAACTTTTGTGAGACGCTTAAGCATAGGATCCAAATCTGTCAGGATCTCACTAATGTTGAGTACCTGTGGTTGTAAGGTTTGTTGTTTAGAAAAAGCAAGCAATTGCCGCACAAGCTCTGCGGCACGGTTTGCATTTTGTTTGATTTGCATAATGTCGGTAAATGAATCATCACCTGAGCTATGGCGAGTCATGAGCAAATCACAAAAACCGATCATTGCCGTCAATAAATTGTTGAAGTCATGGGCAATGCCGCCTGCAAGTTGACCCATTGCTTGCATTTTTTGGGCCTGTACTAGTTGAAGATTTAATTTTTTTTGTTCCGAATTATCAAAAAAGTTTAAAATGAGCCCACTAATTTTCTTCTGCTTAATTGCCGCAACCTCTTGATCGTGGATACGGCTTGCATACATTGAAATGGTACGATTTTTATGACCAGCAAAGGTTATTTCAATAGGCATGGACAGAGTATGTCCCGTCAACAATTGATCAATTACTTTAGTAACGAGAGCTTGGCTATCTGCTGTTAGTAAATCAATAAATTGGGGATGAGACTGTGTAGGGGATCCATTCAATATTTCTTCTCTGAAAAATCTATTGGTGGAAACAATGCTGCCTTTCGGGTCTACTAAGACGATTCCCATAGGGGACATCTCAAACAAATTACGGAAATTCTCATGGGATTTCAGATATTCAAAACCTTGTATACCTGAGGATTGAGCGCTGGGGTGAAAAACCCACAACATTGACTGTATTCCACCAGCCAATGGGATTACCTCTATCAACCAAGGGTTTGCAGGTAAAACATGTGAGGTAATAATCACCTTTTCGCAGCACGTGAGTCCTTGGTGTGCAGCAGCAAATAATTTAGAAGAAGCAGGGGCCGAATCTTGTGCGACAAATTCTTTCGTAAAGGTTTGTAGAAAATCCTGACTAATATCACCAAAATGGCGAAGCATTTGGTTGTTCGCAAAGACAATTTGGCCATTTGTCGTCATCAGCACACCAATGGGTAATCTATCAACTCCAGCTTGCACAAACTCTTGCTGCTCCTTCAGTTGCATGAGGCGATAACAAATATAGCCAGTCACCATGACCACCGCCCCTGCACACAAACTCATCGCTAAGGCCAAGAAAAAATGAGCCAGTTCCTGACTCATCATGATGAGTACAAGCCCCAGCAATCCAATAAGACTTAAATTTGCTAGTAGCAGAATCCAGAGTGTTTTAAGATTTTGTCCGAATGGGATTTTGACAAGAGAGAATGATTCAGAAGCTGAGGATAAGTTCTCAGATGTCGATTTACCCCACCTCGTAAGGTCTACCATATTGAATGGCCTCCATTTTCAACTTTGCATAATTGTCATCCATTGTATCATAAAAAAAATTGCTAAGGCATAGCTGACGGAAGAGCTGATGGAATCAAGGTTCTGAATTATTAACAAAGTGAAAGGAGGCAGAGTTAGCATCTAACAAATATATATTGACGCGCGATATGTCGCGCGACATAATGTAAGTGTCTCGCGCGACAGATTTAAAAGTGGAGAAAATTGTGGAAGACACAGGCGGAATATATCCTAATATTAAAAATAAGCAAGCAAAGCAAATCGCCATTATATATGAGCTAATAAAACAACACCCCCTAGGAATAATGATTTCTTCGCTAGAAGAGGCTTTAAATAATGAACTTGAAGTTCCAATAAGTCGTCGCACATTGTTGCGTCGCTTGATGGTGATGAAGGATAAAGGTCAAATAATTACCAGTGGCAGTGCAAATAACATACGTTATTTAATTCCTGACACTCAACCTAGCTCTGCAATACCTAAGACTCATCAACTCTCACAGGAATCAGAAAAAATCATAGCATATATCCACCAGCCTGTATTTAATAGGAAACCTGTTGGATATAACTTCAATTTTATGGGCTCGTACGAACCTGGTGAGACGTATTATTTATCAACATCTCTCCGAGAACAACTCAAATCAATGGGCAAGTCTAATTTTCAACAGCAGCCTAGATCAGCTCAACAATCAGAACAAAAAAAGATCGGCGGTACTTACGTTCGCAATATATATCATAGACTCCTTGTCGATTTATCCTGGGCTTCATCCCATCTAGAAGGGAATACCTATACCCGTCTGGAAACAATGAATTTGATTGAGTTTGGTCAAGTCGCTGTGGGGAGAGATTTGACAGAAACGCAAATGATCCTCAATCATAAGGCAGCCATTGAAATGATAGTTGAAAATGCGGATAAAATAGATTTGAATGCTTATACTATTTTTACCATACACGCCAACCTATCCTACGATTTGCTTCCCAATGCTTTTGATAGTGGACGATTGCGTCAAGGTCCTGTTGAAATTTCTGGAACGACTTATATGCCTATGGCTATTCCCGATCAAATCCAATCAACGTTTCATAAAATGCTTAAAAAAGCATCCGAAATTACAGACCCTTATGAACAATCTTTTTTTATTATGGTTCACCTCCCTTATCTCCAGCCATTTATTGATGTTAATAAACGAGTTGCTCGTATTGCATCAAATATTCCTTTTATTCGCCATGACTTGTGCCCTTTATCCTTCATCGACGTAGATGAAAGGGCTTATATGGATGGTCTGCTTGCCATATATGAATTGAATAGTATCGAGGTTTTGCGGGAAGTTTACCTGTGGGCTTATGAAAAATCATGTCAACGATATGCCGGAATTGTACAATCCATGGCCATGCCAGATCCATTCAGATTAAAGTATAAAGGTTTGATTTTTGCAGTGATTAAGACAGTTGTTGAGAAGCTGAAAAAACCAACCGCTGCAACTGTAGATAAAATATTAAGTGAACATCCCTACCAACCACCGGATCATAATGCACTGCAGGAGATGATACTGGAGGAAATCACCTATCTCCATGAAGGCAACATTGGGCGATATGGACTAACACCTTCCCAATATTACAAGTGGAAAACCGAAAAGCTAAGCTGATTTTTTTCATTCCATTGAAGGATAGCACCCAATAATTACAGCTTACTGAAAGATACGACCATTGAACTATTGGTAAATTTCCGCAAAAAGGTTTTTAGTCTTTTAAAATCATCAGTTCTGATTTCTTCTGGTGTGATGATGCTTTTCATGATTTCTAAAGTAGTAACAATTTCAATGCCATCTTTAGTACTATGTAGTTCACGTTTAGCATTTATCCACGGTGTATCAATTGCAAAAGCTAATTCGTTTAGATGATCTGAGTATACCCCTTTATAGGTTAAATGTTGCCTCGTCGTTTCTGGAATACCAATAAATAAAGCTCCTTCGTTTGTCGATGCAACATCAGGGAAGTATCGTGCCCAATTAAATCTTAGGGGGATAGCAACTCCATAGTTAGTTGTTTGTAAAACAGCATCTTCTTCAAATTGATAATCAATTTGCATATTTTCTACTTTACGTGATTTTCTTTCTGGGATGCTAATCTTGATATTCCTTGCGTCATTGGTTGCACATAGGTTCTTGATAAGTCCTTCCTCGATTACGGACTTAGGATACGCAATTAATTGCTGGTGAATAGCTATAGCTGATTCACCTTGTATTTTAAGGTTACCTTTTGTAGAGATTGTCTCAGTATTGTTAAATACTTTTATTTCATTTTGAGTGTCTACAGCATGATGATAGTCTACAGGAGGGATGTTTTCATAAACTGGGGTTGTAGGATCTAATACAAGGGCTGGTCTGTCCGCGATGTCTGGATAGATACCGTCAGACATTGCGGTAATATTAGTAGGGTCAATCCAGTAGGTTTTTCCTGTTTTGCCAATTATCTTAACAATGGCGTGATTAAACTCTGCAAGGGTGGGAAGAGAATGTTTTCTAAAAAAGATGTCAGATCTAGTAACCAAAGCAACTTTAGCGTTGTAGCCTAAGGACCTTAAAATTGCAGCTAAACACACCGAATAATCTTTACAATCTCCATAACCGGTTTGAACAATTTCTTCTAATTTACGGGGGATAATATGTGCTTCAGCGGTGTTTCCAAAATGAAGGTAGCTAATGGATTCGGAAAGTTTTGATAAAATTGTGGTTATTTGATCTTTCTCATCTTTTATTAGCAAGGCTTGAGAGTTGATGTCCTTTAATGGCTTTGGCAAACTAGCGGTCAGGATTGTTTCATAATTTTTACCTAAAAAGCGCCCAAATCTCCCAAAGTCTTTTTCACTAGAAAATGAGATATATGTAGCTTTTTCTGGTTCTAAATAACTTATATCAGATTCAAATATAATAGATTCCAACAGGTCTTCCTTCAGACTAACCTTAAAGGCATGGTTGTTAGCGTCATGCTTTTCGGTGATATTTAAACGTTTCCTAGGATCATTCACTTTAATATTAAGAGGTAGTTTTGAGTTTATGATAATTTCAGAATTTTTATTCCAAAGAAGTTGATAATCATAAAACCAGTTTAATCCGAAATATTCAGGGACTTGGGTTTTGAAACAAACCATTTTATACTTTAAGTGTAATACTGAACCTACGACTGAATTTTTATATGGTATCAGGATTTGATAATTCTTGCGCACACCAGTGGGATCACTTGCCAGAGGCTTGGTTTCAATTTCATCTGCAGAGATAATGTATTCTTGGTTTTCAAAAATTGTTTTGGCCTCGAGGACTTCCATGTTGTATAAGGTCTTATCAAAAGTGAGTGTGTGGATAGAATGATTTTGCCTACCATTTTCATTAAGTATCTTCAGCTGTTGGTCAATTGTTACCGTATACGTACCATCGGCATTAATGTCGTAGACTGTTTTGTTCATACACTCAACGTTTGCATCAGATTGTTTAGCCCAGCGAGCGTGCAGTATTTGAGTTGTGTGAAATTGCACAGACAAAATTGCAGTAAAAATTATAAAACGTAGTGTGTTTGAAATCATTGTTTGATTATCCTAAATTAAGCTTTTAACTATGGTAGTGATTATAATCTTGATAATTTACCAAAAAAATTAATGGATTGCTAATATATTCTCCATTCGAACTGCAAAACAAATAACCAGAATAATAAGTAAAGCTACTCTCCTTCACAAATCTCTTTACCCTTGCTTTCGCACGAGATACTCTAGCCTCCATGAATGAGCAATCAATACCTCAGGTTTATAATATTCCACCATGGTTTCCTTTTCTAGAAACCCTGGCGAAGCAATTGGTTGAGGAGACCAAAGACGATCCTTTGAGTCTCAGTCATTATATCATTCTGTTACCTCATCAACGTGCTTGCCGATCTCTGAAGGAAGAATTTCTGCGTTTACTGCAAAAGGATAGTTCTCTATTCTTGCCGCAAATGCTTGCTCTGGGTAATTTGGATGAAGATCTAATTCTGTTTAATCAACACTCGCAAAAAGTTGAGTTGCCAGATGCAATCTCAAGTCTAGAACGTCTGGGCACGTTGATGTCTCTGATTATGCGTCATCAGCAGACAAATAACCCACAAGGTCTTAAAGCTCCACACGCCACCCAAGTGGTACAACTTGCCCAAGAGTTAAGTCGCCTTGTTGATCAGGTCGGCTGGGAAGGAATAAAACTCGATCAATTGTCAGACCTTGCTCCAGACGACCATGCTCATCACTGGCAAGTGACTTTGGATTTCTTGAAAATTGTGGCAGAGTTCTGGCCAAAAATTTTAGCAGAACAGAAAATGGTCGACCCGTCGGTACGACAGCGCAGCATATTGCAAGCATATGCAAAATTGTGGAAAAGCTTTCCTCCGGACCATCCAGTGATTGCTGCTGGGTCGACGGGGACTATTCCAGCGACAGCTAACCTTTTGCAAGTTGTCGCACATCTTCCCCAGGGGCGTGTTGTTTTGCCAGGAATGGATCGCTTTGTTCCTGATGAAGTTTGGCAGACATTAGATCTAACTCATCCACAATACGGACTCGCAAAACTTCTGAAAAAGCTAAATGTTTCACGTGAAACAATTTCGGATTTACCAAGCCTGCAAAAACAGCCGAACCCTTTGTCAGCAAGCTTTCGCGGGCAGTTATTGTCTCAAGCTTTGTGTCCTAATGCGACCACAACAGAGGTGTTTTCTCACACCAATCTCGAAGACGCCCTTCAGAATTTCACCTATTTACAATGTAACGGAGCGCAAGAGGAAGCTCTTATCATTGCCTTGATTATGCGAGAAACTCTGGAGAAACCAGATAAAACTGTCTGTCTAATTACTCCTGATAGAACGCTAGTTGAGCGGGTTAAAGTAGAACTTGAGCGCTGGCAGTTGGTTGCTGATGACTCAGCCGGATTGCCCCTGCCCCTGACAATCCAAGGTCGCTTTTTGCTTTTGCTTGCTGAATTTCTCACCCAACCTTTTTCTGCGGTGTCATTGCTGGCCTGTTTAAAGAATCCATTTATTAATTCCCATCTGGTTGGTAAAGTTGAAAAATGGGTTTTGCGCGGCCATCCACCTTATCAAGATTTCAAAAGTTGCCGAGATTATTTAGCAAGTTTGGGCAATGAGGCCCTAACATCATGGTTTGATGAATTCTATAATCAATCGCTACCTTTTTTGCAATTGCTCGAGCAAAAGGCTTGTGACCTTACCGCCCTCCTAGAGGCTCACATAAAAGCCGCTGAATTTCTTGGTGGCAAAACCCTTTGGCAAGGGGAAACCGGAGAGGCCTGTGCCCATTATTTATATAACCTGATTCAATCGGCAGCTCACTTCCCAGCAATCTCGCCTCAAGATTATACAGAGGTTTTAAAAGAATTAATGCAAGCTGAGGCTGTCCGCCAGCCCCATGGCTTCCATCCCCAATTACGTATATTGGGTCCCTTAGAAGCCCGCATGCTGAAAGCTGATCGGGTAATTATGGCCAGCCTCAATGAAGGCACTTGGCCTGGTC
>SDBT01012985.1_pt1 | contig 13357 bp, 10 predicted proteins | sample 2277101 | NCBI WGS metagenome assembly SDBT01 (sample SAMN10404973, study PRJNA504765) | marine sediment metagenome | isolation source: marine sediment core GS10_PC15, 103 cmbsf | place: Arctic Ocean: Southern Knipovich Ridge | collected 2010 | reverse complement strand
GACTCGCCTAAACAGGTTAAGGAGAAACCGTGAACAAGTAAGCCAAGCTGAGCTTGATCAAGCAGCTTAAAAACTTGCTTCGACCTTTAGCTATTTTGGTGTTGACAACTCAGAAACGGGTCAATGTGGCCATCCCTGTGGATGAGCGGGATAATGGCAGTTGCAGTATTGTTATCCGGTATATTCCTGCAAAACATGCCGGAGTTGCTTATATTAATCATACAGATTCTTTGCGGAACGGCTGTCTATATTGGCATGATGATGTATAGCCAAAAGGTACTTGTTGTTGAGATAAAAAATATGGTCTTAAATAGAGACGTTACATGAAACGTAATTATTCAGCATAATTTATTTTGTGATCTTTGAAGAAAGTTCTTGACACTGTTTTTGGGAGGATTTTTAAAAAACCGGTGCAACATGAAACAAACAGTGGTCTTCGCTCTTGGCTCATATATGCCGCGGACATATACGTGGGTTTATAATCAACTAAGATTTCTCAAGTCCATTGATGTATTGATTCTTGCCAATATACTTCATCCTGATCGGATATATTTTTCCTTGAAACATCACGAGCTGTTTTCTTTTATGAATTGAGTGCATATAGGTTTGAGACGGCTTCGCAAAAAGCTTGGAACATATTTTTTTAAATTATGAGACGAGATCATAAAAAAATTGTTGTACACGACGTCGGTGTTTGGTTGGCACGGACCAAGACATGGCTATATTCGGAGGTTACGGGAATAGGCCCTGGTTGGGAAGCGTGGGTTATGGCAAATAGATCTCAGAATTTGTCTGAATTCCCTTATGATAAGCTGTTTTCCATTAGAGACCGCTACGGTTATCTGCGGTGGTTTTTTGAGCAGGGATCCTATCGAATTGGTGTGTGTAAGCAGTGCCCGTCAATAAAAAAATTTGTAAAAAAACTACAACCAGATGTTTTACACTCACACTTTGGACCATGTGGCTGGCGGAATATCAAGCTTGCCAAATCTACTGGCGCCAAACATGTCGTAAGTTTCTACGGGTATGATGTCACACTTACACCTCAGAAAAGTTTGTGGAGGAAAAGATACAAGGAACTATTTGATAAAGTTGATGCAGTTCTATGCGAAGGGCCGTATATGGCATCTGCCATCCAAAAACTTGGATGTCCGGAAGAAAAAATTCATCTTTATCATCTTGGAGTTGATGTAGATTTAATTAAGCTTAATGAGCCGACATGGCAACAGGGAAGGCCTTTACGGATTCTAATGGCGGCGACATTTACAGAAAAAAAAGGGTTGCCTTACGGCTTTGAAGCGATTGGAGGATTATTAGCTATACGGCCTGATCTTGACATACGGATAACATTAGTAGGGGGGTCGAGTAAAGCAAAAGGCTACTCAAAAGAGAAAGAAAAAATTATGCGGGTTATAAGTGATAAAGGGCTGCGGGATAAAGTTGATATGAAAGGCTTTTGCTCTTATAGCGAACTGCTCAGGCTGGCGGCTGTGCATGATATTTTCTTGTCACCCAGTGTGACAGCCAGAAATGGAGATACTGAAGGAGGCGCTCCGGTAAGCATAATCGAAATGGCTGCCGCTGGATTGATAATTGTGTCAACTATGCATTGCGATATCCCAAATGTCCTGGGAAAGACAAACAGGCAGCTTCTTGCTAATGAGAGAGATAGCGATGGTCTGATAAATACCCTGAATTGGCTCGTGGAAAATCCTGATCAGTGGAAAATAATAGCGATCGAAAACAGACGATTGATTGAAGATAAATACAATATTAAGAACCAAGGTGTTGAATTAGCAAGGATATATGAGAATCTTTTGGTTCATTAAATTGCCGATGAACATGATTGCGTAATGATACATAATAGGAGAAATTTAGCGACAGCAATTCTAATATTGTTTTGCCTAACAATTTTTGTTCCCAGATTGATGATAGGCAGGTTCGAAATCGGTCTTGATGATACCCTCGCATTTACGCTACTGCCGATCACAATTGCATTTATTTTCATGAATTCAGATTCATGGCTTTTGCGCGGGAACAGACTGTATCTCCTTTTGTTGTGGATTACTCTCATATTTACAAGTATTGTTTTTAGTATGCTTGCTTCTTTAATGTATCTGGATCAACTGCGTATTCCTACTGAAATGTGGCAATATGTCAAAAGAATGGAGTTTTTTTGTTTGGCTCTATACCTTGCCTACAAAGGAAAGGTTTCGTCCCGACGTTTTTATAATGTCTTATGTTATATCTTGCTGGCAGCACTTTTAATAGGTGTAATCCAATTAGTGCCTGGCGGCATAGGGGAATATCTATCCAATATCTACGCGCGCTCTGAGGGCCAGATGGAAGCTATGGTGAACAGATCTTTTAGTGTCAGTCGGAACTATGGAATAGCAGGGCACTCAATTGCATGGGGCGGTTTTGCGATGTTTTCTGCGGCTGTTGCCCTTGGCGGTTTGGCCCTTACAAATACACGTCACACCTTAATCAAATTGCTACTGCTTTTCATGGCCGCCATTAATGTCCTTTTTTCAGGGTCGAGGGTTGCTCTTTCGGCTTTTTTTGCTGTTGTTCTCTGTTTTATTATCGTAGGGTTTTTTCGCAATAAGAAAACAAAGGGATTTTTCCTTTTAAAATGTTCGGTGCTCTTTAGCGTGGTTGCATTATTAATTTATAATCTCTTTTTAGATAAATTTGCTTTTGTTCTTTTCAGGTACAGGGCACTTGTTGAACAGGCTGGCGGATCACGTGTTGACCAGATAATATCAGCACTGTCCCTCCTTGATAATTGGTATGCTGTCCAGTTAGGTGTGGGCAATGCTGTTCAGAGGGAAATGGCGGTGTCATTCGGCACTGAATCAGAGCCTGTGTATTTATTGGTAAACTATGGTGTTCTTGGTGTAGCCCTTCGTTATGGACTGTTATTTGTAATTTTTATCTATGCATGTCGTCAATTGGACAGCCTCTCAATAGATGATAGAATATTGGCCATTTCAGCCATATTTGCACTCATTGGATATATGTGTTTTTCTTTCGGGTATTTCTTCTTTCAAGAATTATATGTTGGTCTTTTGCCTTGGATTCTGTTCGGAAGTGTTGTTGGTAATTATTACAGAGCGATAAGACAAAGATATTATGGAATAAACATATGAAGAATGTTGTTTGTCATATAACCTCCGTCCACCCACCCTTTGACGTCAGGATATTTCACAAAGAAGCAAAATCCCTGGCAAGGGCGGGGTATGATGTCACGCTTATTGCCCAGCATGAGAAAGATGAGGTTGTGGACGGGATAAGGATTATTAATCTGCAGAGACCTCGCAATAGAATGGAGCGGATGACAAAGACGGTCTGGTCAGCTTTTCGGAAGGCACTTAAAATTGATGCCGATCTTTATCATTTTCATGACCCGGAACTTTTACCCATCGCAAAATTGCTGACGTTGATAGGCAAACGAGTTGTATACGATATGCATGAAAATGTGCCGAAACAAATCAAAAAAAAAGGTTGGATAAATCCGTCGCTTCGTAAATATGTTGCGAAACTTGTTTGTTTTACTGAAAGATTTTTGATGTTAGATGTTCCCGTTATTTTTGCTGAGACATCTTATCATAAAGATTATCTTTGGGTAAAAAAATATACGACTGTTCTTAATATGCCACTTATAAATCAATTATATTCCTTAAAAAGTGATGCACAAAAGACTGTAGGCGCTTCCGTTGGATATATTGGAGGTGTTTCAGAGGCGCGGGGTAGCTTGACAACAATAGAAGCGCTCAGGATTCTAAATGATCGGGGCGTTGAACCAAGATTTGAATGTATTGGTCCCGCCGATAAACCTCACGAAGAACAACTTTTAAAACTATGTGAAGAATATAAGTTGCACAACGTGGTTTTTCATGGGCGCATACCTGCATATGAAGGATGGCCTATAATTGCCCAATGCGATATTGGATTAACAGTGCTTCATCCAATACCCAATTATATTGAATCTTATCCAACAAAACTTTTTGAATACATGGCAATGGGATTACCTGTCATTGCTTCAAACTTTCCATTATACCAAGAAATTGTTGAAGGGGCGGAGTGTGGCATTTGCATTGATCCTCTTAATCCGGAAGAGCTTGCCGGAGCAATCCAATTCATTGTTAAGCATCCTGCCGAAGCGAAGCAAATGGGCGAAAATGGCCGCAGGGCAGTGGAAGAAAGATATAACTGGGGCATGGAAGAGGAAAAACTGTTACAACTTTATTCTGAACTCATATGAGAATAAAGACCGGCTCGTTTGCTTATATCTAAGATCAAAAAAAGAAAGGATGAGGTATGAAAATACCGTTTGTTGATTTAAAGACTCAATATTATTCAATCAAAGAGGAGATTGATCAGGTAATATTCGATGTTATTCAGAACTCTGCCTTTATCGGAGGAAAGTATGCAAAAGCTTTTGAGCAAAACTTTGCAGATTATGTTGGCGTGAAAAACTGTGTTGGGGTCGGCAATGGGACAGATGCAATTTACATTGCGTTGAGGGCGCTGGGTGTTTCTGACGGGGATGAGGTCATTACTGTTGCGAATACCTTTATAGCGACAGCAGAGACAATTACGCTTACTGGCGCTAAAGTGAAATTTGTAGATTGCAACAAGGAGACTTACAATATTGACGTCGATAAACTTGAACAGGCCATAACCGGCAGAACAAGGGCCATTATTCCTGTGCATCTTTACGGCCAGCCCGCGGATATGGATGAGATAAAGGATATTGCTGAAAAACATGGTCTCCATGTTATAGAAGATGCGGCTCAGGCGCATGGCGCCGAATATAAGAATCAAAGAATTGGGACAGTTGGGGATATGGCCTGTTTCAGCTTCTTCCCTGGAAAAAACCTTGGCGCTTATGGAGATGCAGGAGCTATAGTAACCAATGATGATGAACTGGCAAGAAAGGTTAGAATGTTTGCTAATCACGGCAGAATAGAAAAATACAACCATGAATTTGAGGGTGTAAACAGCCGGCTTGATGGCCTGCAGGCCGCAATCCTTGATGTCAAATTAAAACATCTTGATAAATGGACTGAACGAAGAAGAATAATAGCCAAAATGTATGATACTGGTCTAAAAGATATCGTTATTACCCCAAGTGTCCTGCCTGAGGTAAAACACGTCTACCATCTTTATGTTATACGAATAAAAAACAGGGAGAGGGTAAAAGAACTTTTAGCGGAGAAAGGGATTGCAACAGGAATTCATTATCCGATTCCGCTTCCTTTTCTAAGGGCTTATAGCTACTTAGGACATAAGCCTGCAGATTTTCCAGTTGCTTATTCTATAAAAGATGAAACCCTAAGTTTGCCGATTCATGGCGATATGACGGATGAACAGGTTGAGTATGTCATAGCCACCCTTAAGGATATTGTAAATAAAATGTAGATGTAAAAGGGAGAATGCATGAAACACGATCAACATGAGAAAATCAAATTTGCTTTAATCGGTTGCGGAGCTATTGCCAACAAACATATGATAGCGATAAATAGGCTTGATAATGCTGAAGTTGTCAGCGCTTATGATATTGATTCTCATGCCGCAAGGGCGTTCGGCGAGAAAAACTCAATTCCGACATTTACAGATGTTGAGGCAATGATAGAAAAAACAGATCCGCACGTTTTAAATATTCTAACTCCGTCAGGTATTCATGCTGAGAATGTATTGGAACTTATTCGCTTCAACAAGCACTTTGTTGTGGAAAAGCCATTGGCGCTGAGGCTTGATCATATTGACAGAATAGTTGAAGAATGCGATGCAAATGGAATCAAAATATTTGTGGTTCAGCAGAATCGTTTCAATCCTCCTATCCAAAAGCTCAAGGAGGCGCTGATAAAAGGCCGATTCGGAAAACTCGTCCTGGGAACGATAAGGGTTAGATGGTGCAGACAGCAGGCATATTATGACCAAAAATCATGGCGAGGAACATGGGTATATGATGGGGGAGTTTTTACTAATCAGGCTAGCCACCATATAGACATGTTAATCTGGTTAATGGGTGAGGTTGTAACTGTGATGGCAAAAACAGCTACAAGACTTGTCAATATAGAGGCGGAAGACACCGGCGTTGCAATTTTGAGATTTAAAAACGGTGCGTTGGGCATACTTGAGGCGACAACCGCCACGAGACCCAAAGACCTGGAAGGCTCCATAAGCATACTTGGCGAGAAAGGTTCAGTTGAAATTGGCGGTTTTTTTATGAACGAGCTTAAAATATGGAATTTTGAGGAAACCGATGACATGGATGCTGAAGTATGGGATAAGTTCTCAAAGGTTCCGAACCAACCTGCATGGAATCATTCTCAGTTTTTTAAAGATGTGCTGGATAGCTTGATAAATGGGAAAAGAGGATTAATTGATGGCCTTGAGGGGAGGAAATCTATTGAGTTGATAAACGCAATATATGAATCAGCAGAAACAAGCAGAGAAGTGGCATTGCGATTCACGCCTAAAAAATGCAAACTTGGAATGGCCAATGATAAGTAAAACAGCAATTATTCATCCGGGTGTAAAATTGGGGGAAAACTGTGTAATAGAGGATTTTGTGATTATCGGGGCACCTCCAAAAGGATCTGTTCCGGGAGAGCTTGAAACCGTTATCGGCGATAATGCCATAATAAGATCGCATACGGTTATATATGCTGGCAACAGAATTGGTAATAATTTTCAAACAGGCAATAAGGCTAATATTAGAGAGCTAAATGAAATAGGCGATGATGTTAGTATTGGGACATTATCGGTTATTGAACACCATGTAAAGATCGGGCATGGTGTAAGGATTCATTCACAGGTCTTTATCCCCGAATACTGTGTTCTCGAAGAGGAGTGCTGGATAGGCCCGAATGTGGTGCTGACAAACGCAAAATATCCTAAATCACCAACGGCAAAAGCGGAATTAAAAGGTGTTTATATTATGAAGAATGCAAAGATTGGGGCTAATGTAACGGTGCTGCCCGGAGTTACGATAGAAGAAAATGCGCTTGTTGGCGCAGGATCTGTGGTTATCAAAAATATTTATAGGGATACTGTCGCAGCAGGAAATCCTGCAAAGATTATCAAAGACATCACAAATATAAAAGCTTACAGGTTGTGATGATATAAATGCGAATTACATACATACATCAATATTTTTCGACACTGGATTCTGCTGGTGGAGTACGTTCTTATATCTTTTCGAAATATCTCGTTTCTAAAGGACATAAAGTTACGGTTATAACCTCGGACAATTTCTTGCCTGAGAAATACAAGAGGATGAAAAAGTTTGAGGTAGATGGAATCAATGTCATAACTGTAAAAACCAGGTACACTACCAGACTCAATTTTGTGCAGAGGGTATTGGCATTTATAAAGTTCATGATTTTATCCAGTTACCTATCCCTAAAAACTTCACCAGATCTTGTCTTTGCTACAAGCACCCCTTTGACAGTGGCTTTCCCTGGATTGGTTGTTAAATTTATAAAAAGAGTGCCATTTGTTTTCGAGTCCAGGGATCTATGGCCTGATGTGCCGATTGAACTCGGAATAATAAAAAACAAACCACTGATTTTCCTGTTGAAGTTATTTGAAAAGATTACATATCGTTTTGCAGATAAAATAGTATGCATTAGCGAGGGTATAAGGGAGAAAATTCCTGCTCCTGACTGGAAGAAGATATACGTTCCTATTGGTTGCGATCTCGACCTATTCAACGGTGCCAAGGATACCAGATGGAAACAAGATGCCGGTATTGCAGGTAGCACTCTATTTATGTTCACAGGTGCTATAGGAGTCGCAAATTGTCCGGAATACTTGATGGAGGCTGCAAAGATATTAAAGAAAAAAAAGGGAAATGATATTTCTATAGCTCTTATTGGCAAAGGAAGCGCTAAGGAAGAAGTGCTGAAAATAAAAGATGAGTATCACCTTAATAATGTCTTCATATTTGATCCTGTACCCAAAAGAAGACTGCCTGAGATCTTAGCTTCAGCCGATGGTGGAATAATTCTCCATGGATTGAGCCCTACATACAGAGAAACAGCTTCACCCAACAAATTTTATGATTATATAGCTGCCAGTTTGCCTATAATTTTCAACTTTCAAGGACCTTTAAAAGATTTGATCTTGGAGGCAAGAGCAGGGTACTATGTTGACTACCAATCGCCTGAACAATTGAGTGATGCGCTGTTGCATGTCTCGCGCAATAAATCAGAAGCTTCGGAGTTTGGCAAAAATGCACGTCTCTTGGCTGAGGAAAAATTTGATCTAAAAAAAATAGTTGTTCAATTCGAAGATGTTTTGGTTGAAAGCCATGAAATAAAGCAAATGCAGAGGCATTGTTGAGTTGAATGCTTAAATCATATCCGAATTATACTAAGCGCCTCTTTGATCTGGTGGTTGCTGCTCCCTTGCTGATTCTTCTTTCGCCGGTCCTTGTCCTGATCGGCTTTTTTGTGCGGATGAGAATCGAATCGCCCGTGCTTTTCCGGCAGGTGCGGCCGGGGCTGCATGGCAGGCCTTTTGCCATTTATAAGTTTCGGACTATGACGGATGAACGGGATGAGGACGGGAATCTGCTGCCGGACGGGGAGCGGTTGACCCGAATAGGGCACTTTTTGAGGAAGACCAGCATGGATGAACTACCGGAATTGTTTAACGTGCTAAAAGGTGATATGAGTCTTGTGGGTCCCAGACCCTTGCTGATGCAATACCTGGATCGCTATACTCCAGAGCAGGCTCGCAGGCATGAGGTGAAACCCGGCATAACCGGATGGGCACAAGTGAATGGCCGCAATGCAATCACCTGGGAGCAAAAGTTCGAATATGACGTTTGGTATGTAGACAATCAGTCGCTTCGGCTTGACATGAAAGTCCTCGCCCTGACCATATGGAAAATTCTAAAACGCGAAGGAATCAGCCAGCCAGGGCATGCTACAATGGAAGAATTCAAAGGGATTACGCAAATTACACAAACTTCAAGGATTAATAATCGTGAATAAAAATCTAAAAAAAATTGCAGTTTTTGGTGCTGGTGGATTTGGACTCGAAGTTGCCATGCTTATCGAGCAGATCAATGAAAAGTCTTATGAGTGGGAGCTTATTGGTTTTTTTGATGATGGAGTTGATGTGGGAGAAATTCTTAATGGCTATCCTGTTTTGGGGGGAACAAAAGAGTTAAATCGGTGGGATAGAGAATTGTTTTTAGTCTTTGCCTTGGGGCTACCTGAAATAAAAAAGTCCGTTTTTGAAAGAATTCAAAACAAAAACATATACTATCCTGTGTTGATTCATCCCAACGTTGTTATTGGAAAAAGTGAATATGTAGCCATCGGTGAGGGCTGTATCATTACTGCAGGAAATATCATAACTACCAGTATATCTATTGGAAAACATGTAATCTTGAATCTGTCTTGCACAGTGGGACATGAAACCGAAATTGGGGATTTTTCGTCATTTATGCCGACCTGCAATATTTCCGGGGAAGTTAAAATTGGCGAGGCTACTTTCTGGGGGACCGGGGCAAAAGTTATTAATAGAATTAAAGTGGGAAATAATGTGATTATTGGAGCAGGTTCTGTGGTGACAAAGGATATTCCTGATAATGTTACAGCAGTCGGTGTCCCAGCCAAAGTGATTAAAAAAAGATAGCTTTAGAAGATATGCAAAGACAATATTTATAAAATTTACATCGCGGATTTAAGAAATAATCCATTACCCATTTCAGCCCAAGGCTGTTTTGGGTAAATTAAATTATGTATAGGTGTTTAAATCAATTCAAATTTCGAAAATCTACATTCTAAATCAAAACGCATCTTTCTTTCTCCACCGCATATAGGCAATGAAGAATTAAAATTTGTTCATGATGCATTTGAAAGCAACTATATTGCACCTTTAGGACCGCAAGTGGATGCCTTTGAGCGGGAGTTTTCCGAATATGTTGGGATAAAACATTGTGTGGCTCTTTCAAGTGGCACGGCAGCCATGCATCTCGCTTTACGGCTTTTGGGGGTTGGACCGGGTGATGAAGTGATTGCATCATCCATGACATTTATCGGGAGCGTTAGTCCCGTGACTTTTCTCGGCGGTGTACCGGTTTTTATTGATTCGGATCGAATATCCTGGAATATGGACCCTGATTTGCTGGCAAATGAGTTGGAGGCATGCAAAAAACGGGAGAAACTTCCCAGTGCTGTTATTCCAACAGACATTTATGGTCAATGCGCCGACTATGATCAAATTCAGGAGATTTGCGACAGTTATAATATCCCGATCATTATTGATGCGGCAGAATCATTAGGGGCAGAATATAAAGATCGTAGCGCCGGCTCTGCTGGTCGTGCATCCATCTTTTCATTTAACGGCAATAAAATTATTACAACTTCCGGTGGCGGAATGCTGGCTTCTGAAGATAATGAACTTATTGATTATGCCCGCAAGCTATCACAACAGGCGAGAGAAGATTTTCCACATTATGAGCATACTGAAATCGGGTATAACTATCGCATGAGCAACATCCTGGCGGCCATTGGGCGGGGACAACTTCGGGTGTTGGATGAACGGGTTAAAAGAAAACGGGAGATTTTTGATTATTACCGGAATGTACTGGGGGATGTTGCCGGAATTGAGTTTATGCCTGAAGCGCCCTATGGGAAATGCAGTCGGTGGCTTACGGTGATCTTGATTACACCTGAAGAGTTCGGGGCGGATCGGGAGGAAGTTCGAATAGCTTTGGAAGGTGAAAATATTGAGTCAAGGCCGGTATGGAAACCGATGCATATGCAGCCAGTCTTTGATTGTGAATCAGCCACCCCGGAGAAATACGCTTCGCATTTCACAGGGCAGGCAGACGAACACAGGCCAACACCCCGGAGGAATATGCTACGCATTCCACCCCAGTACGATAGTACCTACCTACGGGGCAGCCAGGGCAGGCAGACTTTTTCCTCGCGGACATCGCGAGGAAAAAATAGTCGCCGTTTCGAGGAAAAATTACCAAAGAAAAGAATTAAAGCAAGGGTAATTGGGGGTGAAGTGGCGGAGGATTTGTTTGACCGAGGGTTATGTTTGCCGTCTGGAACTGCCATGACTGAGGAAGATCTGGATCGGGTTATCGAGACAATATTGAAGTGCCGAAAATAGCAATTAGCAATAAGAAAAATAGCCACCCCGGAGAAATACGCTTCACATTTCAGTGGGCAGGCAGACCCACACGGACGGACACAGACATTTGAGCCGAGCGACTTGCTCGGATCAAAGGGTTATCGTTTGTGCCTGAGATAAAGAAACCATGCTTAAAATATAGGCGTGGCACCCCTACTTTTTACCCATTTCATCCCAAGGATGTTTTGGGTAAATTTTTCAAGAGAGCTGGATCGTGAAGGAGTTTAAATTATAAACATATACAGCGTGTTGAGTGGATTTAAATTGACTAAAGCTGCGTGCTTGCCGCCTTGTATCTCTTAAGTGGACATTCAATTTGGCAGCGCTAAACCGCGGATTTACGGGGGTGGGATGCGATTATGCGTTACAATTTAATAAGTAGAACTACTTATATGAAAATACGTAGTTTTACGAATTGACTTTGTTGATCATTTTATTTTAAAATATGCAATACACTAAAATCAATTATAAAATTCCAAGCATTGAATAATGATATTTAGACCACATAAAAACTTTTTTGTTATTCTGGGAGCTGACGTGTTGCTTCTGGCGGGTTCCTTTTACGCTGCCTACCTAGTACGTTTTGACTTTAATATCCCGCGTCCGTTTTGGATTTTGCTCAATCAGATGCTGCCTTTTGTCTTGATAACAAAAATTATCAGTTTTTATTTTTTTGACCTTTATCGCGGGATGTGGCGCTATACAAGCATTACTGATCTTGTTAATATCATCAAGGCATCCAGCTTAAGCACTCTCATTATTACTAGTTTCATTCTTTTCAGTACCAGATTCGTAGGGTTTTCCCGTTCGGTTTTTATAATTGATTGGTGCTTCACGATTCTATTTATCTCCGGATATCGCATGCTTATACGCATTTATTTTGAGCATTTCGGTGAAGATAAGCCCGGGTTGATTTCCATAAGGAAAGCTTTGAATATCTTTAATAGAAAACGGGCCGGCAACAAAAGGCTCCTTATTATCGGCGCAGGTAATTGTGGCGAGAAGATCTACAGGGAAATACGTGACAATGCCCGGCTTAAGTACAATGTAGTGGGGTTCCTTGATGACGATTCCGCTAAAGTGGGAAAGAAGATTCATGGAATTCCGGTGTTGAGCTCTATTGGAGATATTAAGAACGTTATAAAAAAAGTAGAGGCTGATGAGGCTCTTATTGCTATTCCGTCGGTTAATTCCGGCCAGATGCGAACTGTTGTTGCAAATTGCAAGGAGAGCGGTATTAGGTTCAAGACTGTACCGGGCATGGGCGAACTCATAAACGGCAAGGTAACAATAAATGCCATTCGAGAAGTGGCTTACCGGGATCTGCTGGGCCGTGAAGTGATTAATCTGGATGAAAAACGGATCGGGGGATACATTCAGGGACAGTGCGTGCTGGTAACCGGGGCCGGCGGTTCCATCGGTTCCGAACTTTGCAGGCAGATATCCCGTTTTCGGCCAAGGGACATCATACTGTATGAAAGGGCTGAAAGCCCACTTTTCGAAATCGAGCTGGAACTCAAAAGGAATTTCCCTTATATCAAAATCTTTGCTGTGCTTGGAGACATACGGGATCGGGCTCAGCTTTCCCATGCCTTTTCGAATTCTCGTCCCCAGGTGGTCTTTCACGCCGCCGCTTACAAGCATGTACCCATCATGGAGCTGCAACCCTGGAAGGCTGTTAAGAACAACATCCTGGGCACCCGCAATATGATCGACATTTCAAGCCGGTATTCAGTCGAGCGCTTTGTTTTCGTCTCCACCGACAAGGCGGTTCGACCGGTCAACATCATGGGCGCTACCAAACGGGTGTCGGAGATCCTTGTCCAGGGGCAGAACGGCCCCGGCCTTTCGAGCACTCATTTCGTGATCGTCCGGTTCGGCAATGTGGTGGGAAGCGTAGGCAGTGTGGTTCCGCTTTTTAAAAAACAGATTGAAAGAGGCGGTCCGGTCACAGTCACAGATCCTGAGATGACGCGATACTTCATGACTATTCCAGAGTCCTGCCAGCTTATCCTTCAGGCTGGAGCCATGGGTGAGGGTGGCGAAATTTTTATTCTTAATATGGGCACGCCTGTTAAAATTGACGATATGGCCCGGGATCTTATCCGTCTTTCCGGATTTGAGCCTGATGTGGACATAAAGATTGAGTACGTCGGCCTCAGGCCCGGGGAAAAACTATATG
>SDBT01012984.1_pt1 | contig 13358 bp, 14 predicted proteins | sample 2277101 | NCBI WGS metagenome assembly SDBT01 (sample SAMN10404973, study PRJNA504765) | marine sediment metagenome | isolation source: marine sediment core GS10_PC15, 103 cmbsf | place: Arctic Ocean: Southern Knipovich Ridge | collected 2010 | reverse complement strand
TTTTTTTTTTTTCTTTATTTTTTTCTGTATTGATATTTTTTTTTAAATCTTTTCCCGTTTCTTTGAGATCTTCTTTAGTAATCCATGAAAAACGACGTCTAAATTTTTCCCACCAACTTCTTTTGTGTTGTTGTGGCTGTTTTTGTTTTTTTTTAAAATTTTCAATAAAATCGACTTTAATTTTTTCACGTTTAAACAATGATGTTCTTATTGCAAACAATCTTTTAAACCAACCCCAAACACTTGCTTGTAACGGAACTGAATTAGAAAGCACAAGTATAAGAAGCAATAAAAAACTTCTTTTTATTTTAATCATATATAGCTTCCTTACATAAACTAAGATTTCATCTAGTATAACAATAAAAAATAAAAAAGCTTTATTGTTAAGGAATCAGATGCTCATTGTACGCTTTTTTAAACTTTTTTGCGACGGTAATATTACACGTTTTTGTGCTATGCTTAATTTTTGTACTATGTGATAAAAAAATTCTCGGTCTGGTCCTTTTACCACCGCTTGTTCATGTGCTTCAGCTAAACTAATAGGATATCCTTGACCCTTTTCCATTTGATCTGAAATATATGTAGCAACAATATCTACTTTTGTTTTATCTTGCGCAATCCACGCTGGAATTTCAACACGAGCAATTTCTTTTTGGCCTTGCATATAAAAAAAATAAGGGCGCAAGTGATCTGGATATAAAGAAGCTATTGCAACATTGCTTTTAAACACGTCAGTACGATAACCTACATCAACATAGAATTGTATAATATGCTTATCAAGCAAAATGTCCAGTACTGATAAGTTTTTGAAAATTACTGGGTCACACCCTGAGAGTGAAAAACGAATAAGGCTAACAAGTTCCTTGCTATGCGGTAAACTAATATAACTTGCGACAAGATTTGATCGTTGATATAAATTTTCTAACACCATCATATACTGTGCAGCAAAATATTGTTGTATTTCTGTTGGCTTAGTCGCTAAATGCCAAAATAATAATGACCCATCAAAAAGCAATAACTGGGAAATGTCTTGTGTGGTAATTTCTTGCATAAGCGAACACCCATGACGTAATTCTAACATATGCCGACGACATGAAATACCATCAGGTGTTGTATTACCTGAAAAAAAATGTTCATTTTCAATATCATTGCCAGTAAAAACATACGGCTGTGAACAAAGCTTTGCATACGCTTGTTTGCCATACTGCAAGCATACAGTTCCAACATTGATTAAAAAACAAGAACTTCCTTGATGACGGTCAGGAAAAATTTGTGAACCATCAACCGCTCCAATAACATATGATTCATTACAAGGTTGAATATGTACTACATTCGCAAGCTGGTCATACCACATTGGAAGCGCAAGTCGCGTTGCCATAACACCAACTTTATCTTTAAATGTACTGTCACGGGAAATTGTTTGCCAAATACGATATGCTTCTTTTAGGCGTGGACCAAGATCGGTAAACATGTGATGTTCAACATTTTTTAGTTGCTGTAATACTTTTGAACGATTTAACATGATCGTCTTTTACGTATTATTATTGTTTTTGAGAATCACTATATTTTTTGATACCTTGCTGTAATACATAAAGTGGCAACAAAGCACATTTTAAACGAATGGGTCCTAATTGCATACCAATCATAATTTGAATATCATTATTTGAAAGGTCTAAAATTTCATCAATTGTTTTATTAACAGCTGCTTCAGTTAATAATGATGCTGTTGATTGACTAATAACACAACCCGATCCTTTAAATATTACTTTTTTTATTTTATCATCCTTTATAATTCCCTGAATAGATATACCATCACCACACGATGGATTATAATCACCACTTGCAAAATCAGGATTATCAAGTGTTCCTTTGTTGCGTGGACTACGGTAATGATCAAGTAATATATCTTTATACAATGTATTCATACTAAAAAGTATATCAATATTTACTAAGTAATGCATAAATATAAAAAATGCTTATAAAACACTTTCTTTTGCATGCTTTATCATGATATAATTATATTTATGCAACAATTTAAAGGAAAATAGATTTATTATGATAAAAAAATTTATTTTGTTATTTTTTTTTCTAATAGTATATACCACGCATCAACAAACATATTGCATGGAACAAGAAAATATAAAACACATTGTTTTTGACTGGTCTTTTCTTTTTCAACCTGATCCTAAGTTAGCTGCAAAAAAATTAGGACTGGGAGGTATAGTTAAGTCAGTGTTATCAGGAAGTTTTAGTAAAGAAAAATCAATAAAAGAATTATTTGGCATAGTAAACCTTGTTGAAGTTAATACTGAAATTCAAAATAATGAAACTGTAATGTGGGAAGAACAAAAAGTACCTCCTGCAATGATAAGTTGGCTTAAAAATAAAGTTTCTTGCGAAGAAATACTTACTCTTGTTAAAAAAAAAATTGATGAGAAATATTCTCGCTTCACATCATCACGTATGTATACTATTGTCGATATGGCTTTTGAACCTACTGCGTGTCCTGATGTATTGTCAGTTTGTCAAGAGACATTTAAACTTATTGCACTACTACAACAAAAGGGTCATAAAGTGCATGTGTTGGGAAATTGGCATACTGATATACTCGAAGCTATTAAAAAAAAGTTTGAGAATGATTTTTTAATCATTAATGGAAAAATTATTGTTTCTGGTGACTTAGGACATGTAAAATGTTTAGATCACAACAAAATTTATAAAGAATTTTTATCTCAATTATCACAAGATCCTGATTCAGAAATATGCTTTGTGGAAACTTTAGAAGTTTATTGCGAACAAATTCAATCGCTATCAAAACAATCATCAGAATCATTAACTACAATTCTTGCCGATCCATTAAACATAAAAAATGTTAAAAAACAGTTACGCAAAAAAGGTATACTACATTAAAATTTTGCAATTTGTCAATTTGTCCATTTTTTAATTTTTTGGTATACTAAGGGCATATAAGTAATGTTGTATGTTTTGTCATGGTATCCACTTTTTTATTTAAAGGACAATTATGAAACAAATACGAGTACTTTGTATTTTATTTTTTATTTGTTTTTGGAGTATGCTTAGTTATCCTGCTGCCATTATTTTTGATCTTGATGGTGTACTTATAAAAAGAAGTGGTTTTTCTACTGCATGGAATATTGGATTCCGTCATTTTTTAGGATTTTATAATCCCTACAAAGTTCACAGAAAAATGTTTGAATTTTTAAACACTATTGAACCGCGCAAACCTGATACACCTTGGTCATATAATAATGATTTATTGTTACCGCAAATTTTATGTGATTGGTTAATAGGACTTAAAACAAACAAAGAAATTCTTGAAATTGTTCATAAAGCACTTGAAAAAAATAAAAATTTTTTTAGTAAAAAAAAATATTACAAACTTACCAAACGCATTTCTAATTTTATGTTTACTCCTGAAAGTTTTGCAAATTCAATTCGCCCAATTAAAAAGGGTGTAGATTTACTTAAACTTTGTAAACAAAAAAACCATGACATTTATATTTTATCAAACTGGGATGCCGAATCATTTGAACAACTATGTAAGAAAAAATGGTTTAAAAAAATACTTGATTTATGTGATGGGTGTGTAATTTCAGGTATTGTTCATATGATAAAACCCGACCCTCGAATATTTGAATATTTGTTTGAAACCTATGATCTTGACCCAGATGAAACACTTACCGTGTATATTGATGATAATCGAGAAAATTTTTTAGGGGCACAAATATTAAAGAAAAAACAACTTTTTTGTTTTGAATGTCAAAATAAAAAATTTGATTCTATTAAAGACAAATTGCAGAAATTGAAAATTATATAATAATCGAACTCGCGTTACTTTAACACTCGAGTTCGATTATTAAAAAATCTTACCGCTGTCTCATTTTTTTAACTATTTTTTCTTCATTTCCTTTATGGCATCAAAGTATTCCCCATATTGACCTGCGCTATAGGTGGATTTACCAGTATTGGGATTAATTTTAAATACATCATGCAAATATGAAATAGCATATATTAAATCATTTTTAACCCAACTAATACTTTTGATTTCAGGATTCATCACATCAAAATAAGGTGCCCTAAATGTTCTTAAAATTTTATTGCTAGCTGTACTAATTATTTTTATAGTCAAGCCATCTTTAGTAATAACAGCCTTTCTCAAACCATCTGGTGATAACGAACTTGTTGCATCTCCATTTTCCATTCCCTTAATTTGTTGTTGAATGCCACCAAACAACAAAAATAGAGAAATCAGGAGTGAACTTGTTATTTTTGACCTTGTGATAGTTTTCATATTCGCACCTTTCTTGGTTACTATCTTAAACTTTTTCTATTTTTATACTATCATAAAAACTGTAGAATAATCAATAAAAATGTTTTATTAGAAATTAAAGTAAAATACCAGCGATCATTGCTGATAATAAGTTTGCTAAAGAACCGGCAAGCACCGTATACAAACCAAGCTCACAAAGCCATTTGCGTTTTTCTGGAACCAGAGCACCAATGCCACCGATTTGAATACCTATACATGAAAAATTAGAAAATCCACAGAGTGCATAGGTTACTATAGATACTGTCCTATCGGACAGCCCCATAGTTATCATCTCGTTATATGCTATTAATTCATTTACTGTTACCTTTGTTCCAAGAAGCTGCCCTACCTTGAGTGCTTCTGAACCTGTAAATCCTAAAAGGTAGGCAAAAGGAGCAAAAAGATAAGAAAATATATAATTTAAATCTACTAATGGCATCTGCCATCCAAGTCCAATAAAAGTAAATAGGCTGTTGATATGTCCAGACGTTCCTATTAAAAGACTATTAAGTAATGCTAACAAGGCCAAAAATGCAATCAGCATAGCACCAACATTCAAAGCAAGTTTTAATCCATCAGAAGTACCAACAGAAATAGCATCTATTGCATTACTTGTCGTTCTAGTAAAAGAGACTTGAGCACCATGAGAAGTTTGTGGCTGATCAACTTCGGGCATAATAATTTTTGCTATTACTAACGATGCTGGAATAGCCATAACACTTGCCGTAAGTAAGTGTGAAATTGGTACACCCATTGCAGCAAAAACGGCCAAAATTGCACCACTAATAGTTGCCATTCCGCTTACCATTACTACAAACATTTCTGATTTTGTCATAGAAATAAGATAATTTTTTACAAGAAGCGGCGCTTCTGTTTGACCCAAAAAGCTATTTGCTATAGCACATAATGTCTCGGCTCCAGAAGTCCCTAAGATTGGACGAATAATAATGCTAATACATTTTACAAAAAATTGAACAATACCCCAATGAAACAAAAGTGACATTAGCGCACCAAAAAAAATGATAATTGGCAAAACCTTGATACCAAAAACAAAACCCCAGGGCATATCAGCATTAGCTAAATTACCAAAAATAAAAGAAGAACCAACATCAGCAAATAGATAAAGTTTATTTACTCCAGAAGCTATAGCGCCAAGAAAAAGTTGACCAACACTTGTACGCAGCATGATAAAACCAATAATGAACTGTAATGCTAAGCCTTTAACTACTAGTGCGAAATTCACAGATGATCTATTACGAGACAATGCATAAGCACATAAAATAATAAACCCTATTCCAAGAATATTAAGATATCTCTGATGCTCAATAAAATAAGAAAAACTTATAGAAGAATATAATAAAAATAAACCTATGCTACACATTAATACTTCAGCACATAATTGTATATATCGAAGTTTTTTCCTAGATGATGTTTTAGGTAGTTCCTTGGTGTATAGTAAAAGGGCTCCACATGTACCTACAATAAAAATACATATATTGTGTATGTAGTCACTTAAGAACATACAAAAACCCTTACCTGCTAAAATGTTAAAAAATTTAGAATGCATTGAAAGGAGTATACAAGAAAAAAAATAATACAGGTAGCTAGTGTTTACATTTAAAATCTTAAAAGACCACGTTCTTTACGCTTGTCCTTATCCTTTTGCATGAGTGCTTCGATGATATCACTAAGTTGGCCTTCCATGATAATATCAAGATTTTTTAGCGTAAGGTTAACTTGATGATCTGTTACACGATTTTGAGGAAAGTTATATGTTCGTACTTTTTCTGCACGCATACCTGTTCCCACCATTTTTTTTCGTTGTTTACTTTCTTCTTGTATCTGTTTTTCTTGCTTGAAAGCTAAAAGACGTGATTGTAACATTTTGAGTGCTTTTGATTTATTTTTATGTTGCGAACGTTCTTCTTGACACGCAACAACAATGCCTGATGGCATATGAGTAATACGAACTGCAGAATCTGTCTTGTTAACATGCTGACCCCCAGCACCACCAGCACGATATGTATCTATGCGTAAATCAGTAGAATTAATCTGAATATCAACTTCTTTGGCTTCAGGTAATACAGCTACCGTTGCTGTTGAGGTGTGAACTCGTCCAGAAGTTTCAGTTTTCGGAACACGTTGAACACGGTGAACCCCAGCCTCATTTTTTAAATGAGCATATACATTTTTTCCTTCGATATGCAAAATAGCTTCACGAACACCGCCTAAGTCCGTCTGGCTTAAATCTGCTACAGCAACCTTCCAGTTTTTAGATAACGCATAATTGGTGTACATTTTTAATAAGTCACCGGCAAATAATGCTGCTTCTTGTCCACCTGCACCAGCTCGGATTTCAAGAAAAACTGAGCGATTTGCAAAAGGATCTGGCAATATCAAAAAATCTTCGAGTTCTTGTTCAACGTTATGTATTTTCTGAGTAATTTCTTCAACTTCAATAGCAAATAAATTGTGTAATTGTTCATCAGTTTCCTGATGGAAAGAACGTTTTGTTTCTTCTGCTGATATAGTCAGATTTTCTAGTTCTTTGAACTTTTCCAAAATACGAGAAAGATGTGCTGATTCTTTTTGTAGCTCACTTCGCTGCTTGTGGTCAAAATCAGGTAGGAGCAATAGCTTTGTTACCTGGTTATATCGCTTCTGAAAAGCATCTTTATGATTGAGCATAGTGTAATTTATTTTTTCTTCTTGTCCACTTTTGTATAGCGTTGTTGAAACCGCTCAATACGACCTGCAGTATCAACAAACTTTTGTTGTCCAGTAAAAAATGGATGGCATGCAGAACAAATTGTTACCTTAATTTCCGATGCAGTAGAACTGGTACGTAATTCATTGCCACACGCACAACGTGCAGTTACTTCATGTATTTCTGGGTGAAAATCTTTTTTCATACTAATTAGCCTGATTGAATTAATACCTATTTTTTTAAAACACTCTACTAGTACTAGTATTCCTTGAAAACAGATATTTGTAAAGAGCAAATTAGCCAAGGGCCCCTCATTATCATGACATTTAACTATTATTCGGTACTATCACTCAGTATCTCAGTATCACTGGTTTCCTCAGGATTCGTAGAGTTATTTATCTCTTTTTCACAGGGATAATGTTTAACGTTATAGGCATGTAATACATTATGTGCAAAATCACCTAACAGAATAGAAATTATAATCCATTCAAGTAAGCCTGGAGGCGTACGATAGTTGTTAATAACTAGGATAGTTACATAAGTTGACCAAACGGTCATAAAGGGATGATTGTATACAGTCGTTAAACCACACAATAAAACTTTGCCTAGATTGTTTTTAATGTTACCCAGATTGCTTTGGATGGAATACTCTTGCTTTTTATCATTGTCTTCTGCTGCATATATTGGCATGTTCAGAACACTACATAAAAGAACAAGGTAAAATAAACGCATATATTTCTCCTGAAAAATATCAATATAATTTATCGTGAAGCTGAACTTTCTAATCCTAAAACAACTTCTTATACACATCGTATATATAATACACCATTAACAAGTCCTATACCAGAATTAGCATATTTTTTGCCGAAACTTTTGCTATAAAAGTTTTTTTTGAGCCTCCCAACTGGTTGATATTGGTACAATCTCAAATGTGAGCATATTTTTACATTGCTCAAAACGCTGTAAAAGATCTTGTTTGTTTTTGCCACCTAAATTAATAATGGCATATACATAACTTTTACCATCTTGTAGTTTACTAGAAAGCTTTTGTCCTTTTTGTACATGAATTTGTATATGCGAATCCGGAAACGCCTGATATGTTTTGGCAAGCTCTTGATTTGAAGGTGATTTTTTAACGAAGCCATTTTCAAATACACGTAATGCAAAGCTTGCTGCAATACCATATTTGCCTTTTCTTTTTTTTAGCGTGGGCAATGAAGAACCTGTTGCCAATGCAAGCATCATATCGTACGAATTAGCACCATCAACTTTTTCATATAGATCGGAAAACTGTGCTACGCTGCGAGGGTTGACTTCAATGATATGAATCTTGTTGATTTTATCGTTATACATCATTTCTATATTAAAAAATGAATTATCAAACTTAATGCCTTTAATAAACTTTTTTGCAATCTTAATCATGTGCTTTTGAGCGTGTATTGGCAATGAGGAAGGATATTCAAAATGTTCAAATGAGATAGTTCCGGAATACATAATTGAATCAACAATACCAACAATATGTACCTTGCCATTTTTTACAAATCCTTCAACTGTTACGTGTTTGCCTTCAAGAATATTTTCTGCAAGCAAATAATTTGCGGTTAATTTGTAGTTGGTATACTGTTTAAGAACATTTTCAAGAGGTTTTAAAAATGCTTTGGATGGTAATAAATGGAGAATTTTTTTTTGTAATTCTTCCTTGGTATAAATTTTCATAGCCCCAAATGAAAAATATGATTTAATTGGTTTTACAAAAAAAGGAAACGTAAGTGGCAAGTCGGCAATACTTTTCTCAAAGTCGTTAGGGTCAATAAGACCAAAACGTGGTGTAGCTTTTGGCACAAATCGCTTTTGGGCTCGTCGACTGTAGTACTTATGATGACACGTTAGCAAAGCCTCTAGTGCTGGACCTGGCAGCTTAAATGCTTCTGCTACCAAAGAAGCGCAAATGTTACCAAGATAATCTTGTGTACTCAAAACACCATCAAAATCACCTTTTTTATAGTGCTGCTTGATTTTTTGCAAGGTTTCCACGAGATCTTTTTCATTACTGTTAATATTATAATAAAGAAAGCTATACAGTTTTTGGATTGAACTACGTTTAAGTGCTTTTTTTTCAGTATCTGAAGCATCGATCATTAATATTATTTTTTTAACTGTTTTTTTTTCAACTCCGAAGTGCAACAAAAGGCTAACAATGCCCAAAATCATCAGGCAGATTAGTAAAAAGTAAGTTTTTTTCATAAAAATCCTTTTTTACTCCAAGATTATTCAATATAAACCTGATAAACCTGTTAATCTTTTTAGAAAGTGCATTATTTCAGTTACAAAGTATACAAACCTTTTCCCTGGTAGGTAAATAGTTTGCCCTAGCAATAATAATTTCTAGTAGTAATTTTATTGATATTTTTAAAGTATATTTGTTAGAATGACTATGAGAAGTAGTTACTAAAAAAAGGAGAAAAAATGAAAAAATTGGTAATTTCTATTACATTTTTACTTTCAGTTGTGCGTGTAGGTCAAATTTTTACAGTGACGCCTTCTAATGATAAAGGAGAGCCTATTGTGACTCAATCTGAAGAAATGGAAGAAGAAGAAGGAGATCTTTTGAAAGAACAAAAAGAAGATTCTTTGAGATTAGAAGAGTTTTTGAAAGAACAAAGAAGAATAGAATGAAGATTCAGAGGCTGGTTATGACTCAGTTACATGTGTAAATCTAAAATATGTTATGTTGGCCAAAAAATCGTTTATGAAGTTTAGGAATTATTTTTGAAGGAATTTGTCGACCGCGAGAAGTTTTTTCCAAATAGCCTTTTCGCAATAAAAAAGGTTCATATACTGTTTCGATAGTATCTTTGTCTTCACATATTAATGAAGAAATAGTTTCTAATCCTACGGGTCCACCATTAAAGTTGCTCAATATTTTTTTCAAAATTGAAATATCAACTTTTGTAAGACCTTCTTCATCGATTCCTAGAAATGAAAGCGATTGACGCACAAGTTGTTGGTCTGCAATGTTATTATTATGCACTTGGGCAAAGTCTCTCACACGGCGCAAAATTTTTTTGGCAACGCGAGGTGTTCCTCGTGAAGATTGAGCAATCAAAAGGGCTGAGGGTTTGTCAAGCTGCAGCTGAAGAAATTGAGCACTTTGCGTAACGATTATTTGAAGGTCATTGTCGGTATAAAAATCCAACCGTTCAGTAATGCCAAACCTACCGCGTAGTGGCGCAGAAATTTTACCACTTTTTGTAGTAGCACCGATTAACGTGAATGGATTTAGAGGAAGATTTACAGATTTTGCCCCGGCTCCTTGACCTATAATAATATCAACACGAAATTCTTCCATAGCGCTATAAAGTACTTCTTCAACTGCTGCAGGAAGCCTATGAATTTCATCGATAAATAATATATCGTGTGATTCTAAGCTTGAAATAATGGCAACAAGATCTCCAGTACGTTCTAGTATTGGACCACTACAAATTTTTATATTTACACCCATTTCATGAGCCATGATTTGAGCAAGTGTTGTTTTGCCAAGACCAGATGGGCCGAATAAGAGAAAATGATCTAATGCTTCATTTCTCATTTTTGCAGCTTGTGTGTAAACAGAGAGTTTTTTTTTAAGTTCTTGTTGCCCTATATATTCATCAAAAGATGTAGGTGTAAAATCGTGTTTCTTTTCTTCTAACGTTTCAGGGGAAGTTAGTAATTCTATATTATGTGTCATACGTAATTACTTTCAAAAGTTTTTATACAAAAATTACCATATTACTATAAAAATCACCATGGCAATATTTTTAGTCACCAAGGTAGTATTGTCTGATTGCAATTCCTTGAATCCACCCAAGACTCGCAAGTGTAATCCAAATATGTGTTATTCCATAACTCATAAGGGGAAGAGGTATACCAACGATAGGAATAAGTCCTGTAACCATGCCAATATTAATAAATGTTGAAAAAATACATGGAATCAACAAACCCAAGGCAAGAAGTTGAGCAAAAGGAAACTTTATGAAGTATATGATGTACAAAGTGCGGAGCATTAAAAGTAGAAAAAGAATAATGATACAGAGTGCACCGAAAAAGCCCCATTCTTCACATATAACCGAAAAAATAAAATCAGTTCGACTTTCAGGCAAAAAAAGTAATTTGTTTTGGGTTCCATTAAGTAAGCCTTTGCCAAAAAGTCCTCCGGAGCCAATAGCGATTTTTGATTGTTCTATTTGATATCGCTCGTTCCGATCATTTCCGTATCCTAAAAAAACGGCGATACGTTTTTTTTGATATGGACGAAGAAAATGGTATGAGACCGGTGCAGTAATGAGACATAAGATAAGTCCATAATAAAAAACTTTTCTTTTCATGCCGGTTATCCACAATAGCAGTAATGATGAAGATAAGATTAAAATTCCAGTGCCCAAGTCTGGTTGTTTAATAATAAGAAGCGTACTGATACAGATTATGATAAGTATTGGTATAAATGATGAAAAATAGAACGGAAAACTATCATTTTCGGTGTATAGATAGTGTGTAAAAAAAGCTGGAAAAAATAATTTTGCCAATTCTGATGGCTGAAATTTAACAATGCCAAGATTAATCCACCGTCGTGCACCCATACCAATACTACCTTTAATGGTAGTAAATATTAGTAGGCCTAAAACAAAAAAATAGAGTACAAAACCCCAACGTTGTAAAAAACGATAATCAATAAAACAAAAAAAGAAGTACAAGATATAGCCGGAGATTATACCAAAAGCTTGCTTCTTGAAAAACACAGAATAATGATTGCTTGGTTGATAGGTAGCACTAAACACAAAAAGTAGACTTATGCTTGTTAATATTAATGTAATTAAAAAACTTGTAATATCAAAGTAGCGTAAATATCGAGTGATAGATGATGTAATGGTAATATTAGACATAATTATTAAAAACAGGCTTGAGCAATGTTATGAAATTCAATGTGTACAGTTTAGCATATTATAAAGTTTCTGTCGGTTATAATTCACATGTTTCTTCAGCTTCAGTAATAACATCATTAACTTGTTTTCCTGTTAGGCCAATTTCTTTAAGGTGTTGCGTATATTTGTTTACATCGCGACATAACACAAATCCTTTTTTTATGAGTTCACGTTTGTGGTGTCTATTAAGACTTGTTAATACAGTTATTGGAAATAAATCATATTTGGTTATTATGTTTGCAATATTATTGCGTGCAGGATATCCCCACCCCAGAAGCTCTATGCTAGTACAATTTGCATACTTTATTGCTTCAGTAGTAAATTTTGTATTGGTAACAACCCAGCATTCATATTTTTCTGACTTATGTTTTTGAGTTTGTTTAAGTTGGTTTTTTATATCATTAAAACGAGCCATAACATAGAGTGTCACTTTAATATTTGTTTTAAGACCTTGCCTATTGTGAAATTTGCATTCTGCAATTGCATGCTGATTATCTTTATGTGCTATCAGATCAATTTCATGATCAACACAAAAACCTGAAATTACTTTTCCTGTTTGAGTTGTATATCCTTTGCTCTTGAATATTTCAGCAACAAAATGTTCGAAGGGGAATCCTGAAGGCCCCAATTTTAACAAAGCTTGTTTCAAGTTGTATCGTGCAGCAACAGGACGTTTCTTTTTTTTTAGTTCTTTCATGGCAAAATGGTAAATATCTTTTGTTGAACGTAAATCAGTTCGTTTTTCAAGTTGTTGTGTAACTTCTTGAATTATCTGTTCATCGGCACCAGCTTTTTGTAAAGAAGATTTGAATTTATCAATATCAAATTTTTCTTTTTCGCCAGATGCTTTTGTAATATAAAAACTCATTTTTTTATCTTTCTAAATTTGAAATGGTTAATAATAAAAACTGTTTCTTGTGACTGTATAAGCAACCATGTTACAGTGATACCATAAAATAAAAAGGATTTTCATGCTTTCATTTATTCTATTGCCAGTTGTTACCATAATTGCAAGTCTTTGTGGCACAGTTACTGGTTTTGGCATATCTACTGTATTAATGCCGAGTGTACTTCTTTTTTTTTCTGTGCATCATGCTTTGATTTTTACCGGCTTTATACATTGGTTTGTGAGTTTTTGGAGAGTTCTTTTTTTTAAAAAAAATATTCGCTTTGATGTGCTTTTTGCTTTTGGTATTCCTGCTATTATAGGTAGTTTTATTGGTGCTTCGCTGACATTCTATGTTGATCGAACTTTGTTTTCACGATTATTTGGGGCATTTTTAATCATGTATACAGGTTTTGTTTTTGTGCAGCCAAAATTTGCCATAAAAAAACGTAAGACGATTCTTGGTTTTGGTGG
>SDBT01012983.1_pt1 | contig 13359 bp, 14 predicted proteins | sample 2277101 | NCBI WGS metagenome assembly SDBT01 (sample SAMN10404973, study PRJNA504765) | marine sediment metagenome | isolation source: marine sediment core GS10_PC15, 103 cmbsf | place: Arctic Ocean: Southern Knipovich Ridge | collected 2010 | reverse complement strand
TCTCGAATTTCTTAGAAATATATTATAATAAATATGGAAACATTAATAAAAAGTATATTAAAACTCTATAGTATTAAGTCAGAGTAGTAATAATTTTAAAAATTTAAAATAATCAATTGTAATGATCCAAACTGTTAATTTTCAATGAATAAGAAAAAATTCTATGAACAACACATAAATTTCTCCTTTAGAAGCTTATCTGAATATTTCATATCTCCAGGTATCAAATGTAAGTTCGATCTCTTACAAGATCATTTTGATAAACATTTAGGATTTAATAACGGTTTAGATTTAGGGTGTTCAGGTAATTCATTTCTTTACTTTTTACACAAATCTCTTCATAATTCACTCTTAGATCTTGCTAATTTGCCTTTAAAACAATATGTGAAGAAAAAATCAGTTTCAAATTTTAAAAATGTGAGTCATTTTTTTCACCCTTTATGTGGTGATGTTATTCATTTACCATATCGAAATAAATCATTTGATTTTCTCAGCATGCTTGATGTTATTGAACACATAAAAAACGATGAACTCGCAATCGCAGAAATTAGCAGAATTCTTAAAAATAATGGATTAGTGGTTGTCACCGTACCTCATAGAATGAAATATTACACACATCAGGACAATTTGATCGGGCATTATAGGAGATATGAAATTAAACAGATAATATCAAAATTCGGTAAATCTGGTCTTAAATGTATAGAAGTCTTTGGAGTTTATGGTCAAATAATGCGTATTTCATACATTCAGTCTACAAATGTAGAAAAGGTTGAGAAGAATTTAATTAATCTACGAGATAATTATGAGAATAATGCGTATTTTCGAAAGATTTGGGATAGTTTTGTATGGATAATAGCTAAAATAATGAAAATTGAAGCTAAATACCGCTCACTAAAGAAAATGATGAATATTGCCTTAATATTTATAAAAAACTAAAATATTGCCTTAGATTTTAGGTACTAATTAAAATAAGAAAATTCCATGAAATTATTAAGAATATTCCTTTTTCATGTTTTCAAATAATTTCTTGTATTCATCAATAAACTTCCCTTCATTTGTCGCTTCAATTTTTTCTATTAGTTGAATAGATTCATTCAAAACCTCAGCACGCTTTTTAATTTCATCTAGGAAAAATTGTTTGTTAAATGTTCCCTTAGATAACGATAATGAATTGGTCATTTCCCTTATACTATCCTCCATTTTATTTTCCACTGCAACTACCTCTTTGAAAACTCCGATTTGTAACTCCCTTTTTCTCTCTTCTAACTTAATACAGTTTTCACAGACTAGTTCTGTTAAATCCAGACCTTTTTTAACCATAAAGGGATTCCCACATCGTGAACATGGCTTTAATTCAAGGATTAATTTATTTTCATCATTTTGCGGCATGGTAGCATCAAATAAATCTAAAAGTTAGCTTTTATTTATTATATAATCAACTATTAATAATATAAATTTAATAGTTTTTTTTTAAAAATTTATGAGATTTCATCTTATTCTAATAATTAAAAATGTTTTTATTAGGTCAATATCTTCCCTATTAAAAAGAGATAAAATATTTTATAATTACCCGTTAACAACGTAGTGCATATTAGAAATGAATGAACAAAATCCTTCCAATGATAAGACAATTACACCTGAGCCCCGTATATCTGAGCCTCCTAAGACATTAAAGGAGTTTTTTACCTATTTGGGACCTGCTTTTATCTTTACTGCTGCTCAGATTGGCGGTGGCGAATTAATTACCGTTCCTCTATTAGGTGCTTATTTTGGAATGACAGGTCTATTTTTGGTGCCTCTCATCGCGTTTATTAAGGTTTTTGGGCAATATTATCTCGTCCAATATGGTGTAGTAAGAGGAAAAACTTTCCTTGAGACATGTTGGGATAAGAGATGGTTGAGGTGGTTATTCTTTCTTCTCATGTTTGGATGTATCCTTCACTCGATGTTGCTTGCGGGGTTGTTAGGTCAAACAGCGGGAACTATAAACTTCTTGATCCCGGTATCTATATATTTCTGGGTTTTAATTGTAACGGCTATTGCATTCTTATTAGTCTTTACAAAGAGCTATAAACTGCTTGAAAAATCTTCAACCATTATGCTTTGGCTATTAATATCTTTAATTGTTATAGTTGCAATACTATTTTGGCCGTCTTGGGATCAATGGGCATTAGGTTTTACACCTCAAATGCCTGGACCAGTTAAAGGTCTTGAAACTACGTCAGGACTTATGACGGTAGCAGTTCTTTTTGTTGTCCTTGGCGCTGGTTTTGGTCCAACAGTTTCATACATTTGGTATGCAAAAGATAAAAAGATGGGTATGTATGAAGCTACTGCTAATGGACATGATATTAAGCCTGAAGATCTTACAATGGAAGAAATCAGACGCTTAAAGGGATGGAGAAATATGGTTTTATATCAAAATCTTGTTTCTGCAGCAATCCTATCTATATTTTCAATATTTATTTGGGTTGCAGCTGCCCAGACTCTCTATGTGGAAGGTCAAAAGCCAGAAGGATGGACAATCATTCCACAAATGGTAAAAATTTTCACACTAACTTATGGAGAGTGGTCTGGAATTCTCTTTATAATATGTGGAATTATAGCACTTTTTAGTTCAATAATAGGACCATTTTATGGCTTTTCAAGGCTCTGGGAAGAAAGTTTTGAAAAGCTAGGACTTTATGATCACTACAATATCAAAAAAGAAAGTGTTTATCGAATATGTCTCATATTTTTTACAATACTCCCATTAATTTTTATCTTTATTTTCGCCAGACCGATGTGGCTTTTTTCAACAGCTAGTATCCTAACGGGTCCTATACTTGGAATACTTTATATAGTGCCTATCATCATTTCATTTATTGAAATGAGGAAGCATGCACCGGAGCTTACACCAAGACGCTATTGGGCAATAGCTCTCGCAGTTATTAGCGGAGTTCTTATGATAACATTATCACTGCTAGTATTATGATAATGACATCGTTGTGAACATCTTTCACAAAAATTTATCATCTTTCGATAATGAAATAAATTATAATAGCAACTAAATCCTCTTTTAATTAATTAACAAGATTAAAATTGTTTAGCTGAATTATGTCAAATAGATTTGGTTTATTACGTTTAGACTATACTTTTAGTGTAATATTACCAATGCTAATAGCTATCTATTTAAACAAATTGAATCCATTCCTTCATATTGATATTCTGGCAGGATTTTTCTTCTTAGCTATTACAGGTAATACGTGGAATGATGTGTTTGATATGAAAGATCCTAGTGAAATTGAAACATTAAAACGAGTTGAAGGATATCATCCTAAGGAAATTTTCACAATAGGTTTTGTTAGTTTTATCTTAGGAATTTCTTTATTATTACGCACATGTTTGGAGCATTCGATTAATGCAATATTATTAATAATTATAATTGTGATGGTGCTTTTATATGTCAAATGGTTAAAGCCTATCCCATTCATAAACCAAATTTTATTGGCAACTTCACATATGCTTCTACCTTATTTTATGATAAAAATTGATGCCGGGATTGAATTAATAACTACATTAGGGGAGCTTTTTCTATTACTTGCATTCCTAATATTTGCCATTACGGGGCAATTTGTCCATGAGATAATTGATACAGATGCATTAGCAAAAAGTTTCAACTTAAAACAATGCCGTTTAATTGTTTTAATTTCATCATTAATCTCTTTGATATTGGGGATTTGGGCTTTTATTTTGATCAAACAGTATTATTTCTTTGCCTTTGTTTTTTTGCCCTTAGGAACCATATATACCTTTAGAAAACCTACAAAGTCTACTCAAGGTGTTAAAGATACAGGAATTTTAATTGGTAACTTTTTACTGTTTTATTTTATATGCTTAATTACGCTCCAAATGGTGGGAGTTGTTTAAAGATTAATGACTTTTATAAGCAATAAAACCTAATTTCTTATAGATATCAATATAATAACGTAACTCTTAATTAATACAAAATTTCCGAGTTGATTTTAGCTAATGGTAACTGTAAAGGATATAGAACAAGTGTTAGAAGATTATTTAATGACTCCCGATATACCATTTAGTGAACTAAGACCATATCTCCTTAGTGAGTTTAAATGGGATGTTGATCCTCTTAAAAAGTCTCAGTTTATGATTAGAGGAATTGTCATAAAAGACGATATGATTGTCGATGAATTATTAAAGACTTACTTGCCTATGGAAACCATTGTTCTAAAGGAAATTTAGATGAAATTTAAAGAGATTACATTCTCTTTCTCCCTATTTGTATTCTATAAATTATTTAAAGTGTTAAGACTAACTATTTATTGCCATTTCGTTTTTAAATCCTTCCTTGTCAATTTCATAACTAGCTCGATCGCAGAAAGTACAAAATTACAGCATTTTTTTTCCCAAATATTTTCTTTTACATATGTTTTATAATCTTTAGTTAAATCATAACCACATATATCATGACAGCTTACTGAACCAAATTTTTTTTCAAATCTATCAGCAAATTGCATGGCCTTTGCAAATACCAATGAGACATTCTCCCGTTTTAACTCTTCTTGTCCCCCCATTATAACTCCGATTGCCGCAATTGATCCAGAAACAATACCACATGGACCTTTAAAACCACCATCATTAACGTAAGAGCCAAAACCACTAAAGGGGACGGCTAAATTATTAAAATAACAACTCTCAAAAACATCTGAATTCAATACAGCTAAAATATTAGTAAACGTTACAGCAGCACAACTTGTACCGGGAGTTCTACCTAAAGGAGGTAAAGTTTCTTTTAATTCTCCTAATTTAGCCTCAAAACGTTTAAAAATATCTTCTTGTGATTTATCATTTGTTTCCATAATAAATAATAATGAGATAAATATTATTAAAAAATTTTACTCAGAAATAGAAATATCATTAAAATAAAAATAGAAAGAAAAAAGTTTCAGTTATTCCCAATTTTTTAATAATTCTTTTTCTGTTTGTTTTCTTACTTGATCAATCGCAAAAAGAACAAAATGCATACATTTCTTCTCCCACGTGTTATTTTTCATATATTCCATCATATTATCTGGTTTTGTCATGTCATATCCGCAAATGTCAGCACAACATATTGAACCAAATTTTTTACTGAATTGTATTGCGAATCTACCAGCGCTCATTTCCGCTTTTCTCACTTCAGACATCTTTGAGATCTTTTTATCTCCACCTATGATTACCCCTAAACCTGCTAATGCACCACTTACAGCACCACAAGGTCCCTTCCATCCATCCTTACTTTTATAGCCTCCAAAAAGCGGAAAAGGTGCCGCAAGATTAGTAAAGTAATGGCTTTTTAACTCTTCTTTCCCTAACACATCTAAAATGTTCGTAAAGGTTAGGATAGCACAATTAGCTCCTGGATTAGGACGTTTTATCTCTTCTTTTAAAATTTCTAATTTCTCGTCAAAACGAGTCATTATATCTTTGTTTGTAGAAGTCATAAATGCAAAATTATTAAATTTCATAAAAATCTTATTAAAATTTTTATCAAAAGAAAACTAAATTGCTAAAGTTATTTTTTTAAAAAATATTTTAAGCTGTATGAACGAGTATTTTGCTGATGCTAATGGAATTAAACTTTGTTACAAAGAATATGGTAATAAGGATAGCTATCCAATAATTGGCATACATGGTTTCGGATCTAAAAAAGAAACTTGGATTGCCCAAGTTGGTGAATTATCTAAGAGTTATAGAGTAATCATTTATGATCAACGTGGTGCTGGGAAATCTGATAGACCTGATAACCCACCTTACACTATGGATATGTTTGTTGACGACATAAAGTGTTTGATGGATTTTCTTAATATTGAAAAAACTCATATACTTGGAAGATCTATGGGAGGAATGATAGCTCAAAATTTTGTAGTAAAATACCCTGAAAAAGTGAATAAGTTGATGCTAATTACTACCGGTCCAGGAGGAATACGGAGTCCTGATGGTTCAGATGCATTTAAAAATAATCAAATTGATAGAACTAGGAAAATACAAGTAAATCCTGAAAAAGTGTTTTGGCGAGATACACGTTTTGGATTCTACATAAAATTTAGAAAAGAAATGATGGCGGATCCTAAAAAAAAGTTTTTTGGTATATGGTCTGTAGAAGATTTAATCAAATATATTCAAGATAATCCTCCGAGACCGCAAGATATTGAAAACTTCATCAATGTCATGAATACTCAAAACGCCTTTGATAAATTGGACCAGATTAAACATAAAACGTTAGTCCTCTCTGCTTCTCATGATAAAATGGTCCCTAGAGCTGCAGGAGAATATTTAAGTACATTGCTCCCTAATAGTATATTTAAAGTTATAGAAGAAGCTGGACATGAGTGTCATTATTCACGAGCTCCCGAATTAAATAAAATACTCTTAGATTTTTTACAGGATTAAGTTCTTATTACCTTTAATTTAACTCTTTCTCTGTAATTTATTTTGTACCAAATGTTATATTTGAGATTTCTTTCGAAAAAATAACTCGACGCTTATAAGGTTCATTTTTGCCTATTTGCCGACATGCTTTAGTTGTAAGAGCTTTAATCTTTTTAATACGATGTTGATAATCCTCATTTGAAAGCTCAATAAAGCTAAGACATTTATAAAAGCAGAAATCAACGCATTTTGGTGCACCTCCACAAAGATCACATTTAATTACCTTGATTCCCTTGAAGAAGTCAATTGCGCCAAAAGGACAAGCTACAATACATTGATGACATCCTATACATTTTTCAGAATCTATATCTATTATAGGATCTCCTTCGGGAGTTTCAGTCTTATAGATAGCTCCGACTGAACATGCTTTCATGCACATAGCATCATCGCATTGTAAACACACTACGGGTCTAGACCACCCCTCCAGTTCTTTACTAACAACTTTAATACGCGAGTGATCTGGAATGAATATTCCTTCCTTAGAACTTGAACATGCCAATTCACACATACGGCATCCTGTGCAATTCTCATCCTTAATTTCTAATACACCATTAGTCATCTCTCATATCCTCTAAATTACTATTTTTGGATCTGAATCGATTTCGTATTTAGTTATGGTTTCCTGAATTGGAATCCCTTCCGTATCCCAACCACGGTATAAATAGTATTCCGATCTCATTTTTAAGAAATTTTCTATACCAACTATTTTACCTGCTGCTGGACCTTCTGGAAGACTTTCTTCCAAGGTACGTTTTGGTAACATATCATCTTCAGTTTTAAATCCTTCCCGAATATTAATCAGCCTAATGAGCGTTTCAATAATCTCAGCGCGATTACTAAGATCCTCCCGTGAATAATCATTACCCGTAACTAGATTTAAATAAGTGGCCCAATCACGATAGTTTAGTCTTATAAGCTGGCTAGGCATATCACAAACCAATAATGAATGCAGTATACATCTCTGATTCATCAGGTTTATAATTACTTCTGCCTTACCTTCAATTATAAAAGGATCCATTCCACCTAAAATTTCTGCTGCTGGAGGCCACGCCCTCCGATGGCAAGCACCTCTTGGTGACACGGCATAAGTAATATTCGCCCCCCATCCTGCTCGTGGATCATAGGCAGGATATTCTAGTCCTTTGGAATGCATAGCAAATTCTTCAGTACCACGTCCTATTAATCTGGCCATCTCTTTTACACCGAGTGAACAAAATTGACCAAAACCTCTTTTATGAGCCATCAGTTCCAACAATTCAATGACTGCTAAATAATTTCCGAATTCAAGTTCTATACCTTCAGTATCCTCTTTATTCAAAATGCCTCGTTCATAACACTCCATGGCAAAACCGATTATTACACCTGCAGAGATAGTATCCATACCTAGGTCATCACAAAGATAGTTAGCCTTCATGACTGCAGGTAAATAATCAACTTCAAGATTAGCACCTAACATAGCTAGAGTTTCATACTCAGGCCCTTCAAGCATAAGATCTTTAAATATTCCATCTTTAACTTGTGTTATATTAGAACATGATGCGAAGCATCCATAGCATGCTTTATCTGCTACTTTGAGATCAATCACTGCATCTCTATCTATAGCTCCTTTGGCTTTTTTAAACTGACCTTTTGAAAAATTTCTCGTGGGTAACATTCCTGCCGCATTAGTAATGCTCAGTGTCATAGGAGTCATCATTTTAAATTTAACTTTCTTTTGATGTTTTAAGATGAGCTTATGAAGTCCATTCATATCAGCACAAGATATCCCTCCACTTCCCTTAACAGCAATTAATTTAAGGTTTTTAGAACCCATGACAGCACCAGCACCTCCACGACCTGCTTTTCGAAAATAATCACTACTTACACATGCAAATGGGAGTAGATTTTCTCCAGCAGGACCAATACAAATACATCCACATTCTGGATGGAAGGTATCTCTAATAAATTTCTCAGTATCTATAGCTCCTTTACCCCATAGGTAATCAGCATCTAAAAACTCGACTTTATCATCTCTAACGGTTACAAATGTCGGATTTTTAGCCTTTCCGGTAATAATTAACCCGTCGTATCCAGCAAACTTCAATTCTGGAGTTATTCTACCGCTCGAATAAGAATCAAGCCAGCCTCCAGTTGCAGGAGATTTTGTCACAATGAGATGTTTACCCGTACCAAGCCCCATCGTACCACCCAAGGGACCAGTAAGAACCATAAAGATATTATCTTGCCCAAGCGGGGCAGCATCAGGTGAGATCAAGTCCCAATAAAGCTTCGCGCCAAGCCCACGACCGCCAATATATTTTATTAAAATCTCTTTCGGAATAGATAAGGAATGATAAGACTCTTTTCCTAGATCTATGTGTAGAAGCTGACCTTTATAACCATAGAGCATTTTTAACACAAAGATTTCTTTTTTAATAAACTTCTCTTTAAATCTATATAAGTGTTTTGTTATGAGCAAAATTTTCCTAATATTTACAGAAAATCTAAAAGTGAATTATCAACAATATAACATTTAAAATAAGTGAAAAAAAAAGTTATATAGATATCTTTTGCATATTTATTTATTAAAAAGACCATATCAAATGAGGATTAATTAGTTATGACAGAAAAGTTTGCAGATGCTAATGGTATAAAAATTTGTTATAGTGATCATGGTGATGGATTTCCAATTATCTTGATTCATGGTATAGGAGCCAAAAAGGAAACATGGATAGCCCAAATTGGTGATTTATCAAAAAAATATAGAGTAATTGCCATAGACGTTCGGGGCACAGGTAAATCTGACAGACCAAAAGTTTTGTATACAATGGAAATGATAGCGGATGATATTAAAGGCTTAATGGATCATCTTAAAATAGAAAAAGCACATATAGCAGGGCGTTCGATGGGAGGTATGATTGCCCAGAACTTTGTCTTAAAGTACCCCCAACAAGTAGAAAAATTGATACTAATTACCACTTCATCAGGCTTTCCTGATGAAGAGGGTGTGGAGTTGCTGATTAAAGGACGAATCGAAGAGATTGAAGAATTAAGAACCAATCCAGAACAATCTTTTTGGCGTAAATCAAGATTACTATTTCATCAAAAATTTAGAAGAGAAATGGAATCTAATCCCGCAAAAAAGTTTTACGATATTTGGAGTGCAGAAGATCTAATAAAAGAGGATTCAATTGACCCTCCTACACCCCAAGATCTTATAAATCAAGGTCATTCTATTAAAAAACATAATACCTCCGAAAAATTAAATGAAATCAAAAATAAAACGTTATTATTAGCCGCATCTCATGATAGATTAACACCAAAATCTGGAATGGAAGAGATGAGTAAGAAAATCCCTAACAGCACTCTAAAGATTATAGATAAAGCAGGGCATTACAACCATTTATCAAACGCTCCTGAATTTAATCAAATTATATTGGACTTTTTAGAAAGTTAAATTTAATGAGAAAACATTTAAAACTATAAAATTAGAAGAATTGATGTATAATGACTGATGAATTTGCTGAAGTAAATGGCATAAAATTATGTTATGATATTCATGGTAATGGATATCCTGTAATTCTCCTTCATGGATTTAGTGATAGAAAGGAACATTGGCGAGCTCAAGTTGGTGATTTATCAAAACATTTTAAAGTTATAAGATTAGATAATAGAGGTGCGGGAAAGTCGGATCGTCCCGATGGAGAATATTCAATTGAGATATTTGCATCAGATGTTGCCGGACTAATGGAAAATTTAGAAATTGCAAGAGCAAATATTATAGGACATTCGATGGGAGGCATGATTGCTCAAAATTTCGCTATATTATATCCAAATAAAGTGAATAAGTTAATTTTACTTAATACCTTTCCCGGACTAAAACCCCCAGGTGAATCAATTGAAGATGTTATTGCAATGCAAAGAGAAAGTGCTATTACAGGTCAGGAAGCTATTTTAAAAGACCCGAATAATGCATTTATTGACGGAGCTAAACCAAGTTATTCACGTAAATTCTGGAAATTAATGAAAGAAAATCCTAAGAAAAAATTTCATGGTATTTGGTCTGTTGAAGATCTTATAGATGAAAAAATAAATTATGGTCCTACTGCCATTGATTTGAGTAACCAATCTCATGCTTTATCAACTCATAATACTTATGAAAGATTACATGAAATTAAAAATGAAGTGCTTATTATATCTGCGGAAAAGGATAAATCTTGCCCAAAATCTATGGGTGAAAAAATGCATGAATTAATTCCAAATAGTAAATTTATTATAACTGAAGGTGCGGCGCACCAATCTATTCTTGAAAGAGCTCCCGAAATTAACAATGATATTATAGAATTTCTACTCGCTTAAACTGAATTAATATCATTATTTCAAGCAGATTAAATTAATAAAAGAATATTGATTTTACTATGACCGGTTTATTTGCAGATGTTAACGATATCAAAATATGTTATGAAATTTATGGTGGAGAAGATCTTTATCCAATATTTTTAGTTCACGGATTTGGAGCGAAAAAAGAACATTGGATTGCCCAAGTTAGTGCATTGAGTGAAAAATTTAAAGTAATTATATTTGATAATCGAGACTCTGGTAAATCTTCTCGATCAAATAAACCGTATACTATGGAGACATTAGCAGATGATATCAAATGTTTGATGAACGAGTTGAAAATAGATAAGGCTCACATAATAGGATGGTCAATGGGAGGTGCAATAGTACAAAATTTCGTTTTAAAATATCCTGAAAGAGTTAATAAGGTAATATTAATCAACACTTTTTTAGATTTACCTGCCGATGAAGGTGGGATAGAAGCCTTAAAAAAATCTCGATTTGATGAAATTGAAATGATAAAAAAGGATCCGGAAAAAGCTTATTGGCAAAATGCTCGAATTTTTTTTTACAGAGAATTTAGAAAAGAGATGCAATCAAACCCAAAAAAGAAATTCTATGGTGTATGGTCAGTTGAAGAGGAAATAAAAGAAATAACAATTGATATTCCAACTCCGAGCGAAATTGAAAATCAAATAAATGCTATTAAAACACATAAAACAATAAATCGATTAAGTCAAATTAAAAATAAGACCTTATTTCTCGCAGCATCCCACGATAAGGTTTGTCCTAAATCAAATATGATTGAAATGAATAAGAGAATTCCAAATAGCATATTAAAAATAATAGATAAAGCGGGACATAACTCTCCAAAATCACGAACTCCAGAAGTTAATAGGATAATTATTGATTTTTTAAAGTCTCAGTGAAAAATTAGACCTGTTCATACTCCATCTCTTTTTTAAGATGGAGAGGTACGATTTTTTTAAAGAACATAATGAATGCTACTACGGCGGTTAATCCTAAAGTTATTCCCAAATAACTCGGATCATATAATGTTAAGATAAAAGCACCTGTTATAGGACCCGCTATTTGGGCTAAACTGTCAATAGTTGTCGTATATCCATTGATTTTACCCATTTCATTAGGTTTTACTGTTTGAGTTATCTTACTTATCAAAAGACCCCTAGAACATGCCACACCATAACTCACAAATAACATTAAAATTAAAAATTGTAAAACATCTCTTACAAAGGCTGTAAGGAAAAAAGTTATAAACAAAATACCTAATCCGAGTTTTGTCATATTTTCGGGACCTAATAATCTTAAGGTTGGTTTAAAGATCGTAAAACGTACTATCGCTCTAGCAATTCCAGTAAAAGTTAATACTATTCCGATCTCAAGGGCATTAAGTCCAAGAACTACCCCTAAGACAAGCGTTACAGTAGTTATATACATCATAAATGATAATGTGTGAAACGCATAAAGCGTCATTAAATATGTTGCATCCTTGTTTTTTCTTAACTTAATTTTTACTTGTATTTGTTTTTCAAAGTGTTCACGCCTGCTTTTTGGCCATGATTCCTTTATGAAAAAGAAAGTAATAAAAATTGTGGAAAGTGAAAGTAACGAGGCACCTAAACCAGCAGTCGCAACGGGATATTGAGGGCCTAATATTCGCATAACTGATAATAATCCTCCTAATCCAGGACCAACTAATCCTGCTAGTACAAATACAACACCTACATTAGTCATTTGAACACCTCTATCTTTTGGGGGGACTTTGTCGCTAATTATCGCCTTCACCATTGGAAAGTTACCTCCAAAAATACCGTCAACGATCCGAGCAAGAAAAAGAAGTTCAAGGGTGTCTGAAAATGCTAACATCAAAAATGCGGTAAACGTTCCTGCTTGAGATATTAATAAAACTGGCTTTCTTCCTATTTTATCACTTATTCTACCCCAGATTGGAGCAGAAACCAAAGTAAAAACTGCATTTGTCGCAAGTAAAAAGCCTATAACTAACGGAGTCGTATTAAAAACTTCAATAAAAGTAGGTAAAAACGGAATGATGATATAGAAGCCTAAAATATCACAGAACATTCCAATCCATAATGGAGTTAACTCAGGATATTTGGTTTTTTGTTGTACTCCATTCTTTGCATTAAATTTAGACATAGTTTTCCGTTATAAAAGTATAATCAATTGATTAATTACATTATCATTAAATTTACTAGTGAAAATAAGTCTAACCATATATAATTTAATACAATTAATAAAATTAAAATTGTATCAAATATTTCATTTTCGTAAGTTACACTTCATTTTTAGTAATTAAGAAAGAATTTCGAAAAAATATTCACTTAAAAAAAATTGAATAAAATATGTTAGACCTTATGAATAAGAAAAGTAAAAAGAAATACCCAGAGCTCAAAGTTCTATGGATTGGTGTTTTTATCGATATTTTGGGATTCTTTATTATCCTGCCATATCTTCCAATGTTCATGATTCTTTATAATACCGATCCTTTTATGATTGGATTATTAATGGCCACTAATGCTGTATTTACAT
>SDBT01012982.1_pt1 | contig 13359 bp, 8 predicted proteins | sample 2277101 | NCBI WGS metagenome assembly SDBT01 (sample SAMN10404973, study PRJNA504765) | marine sediment metagenome | isolation source: marine sediment core GS10_PC15, 103 cmbsf | place: Arctic Ocean: Southern Knipovich Ridge | collected 2010 | reverse complement strand
GTGTTGAGAAAATCTTTTTCAATATCGACGAGCTGCGCAGAAAAGAAATCACGGTTGTAAACGTCAGAAGACAAAACAAATGTACAGCATCGGCCATAGATTTAATAGCTTCCGGCAAAGTGAACATCGATTTTATGATAACGCACAGATTTACACTTGACCGGGCACAGGAGGGTTTCGAGCTTGTTGCCGGTTATCATGACGGGGTGGTCAAGGCACTGATTGAGCTTTAGAGGGGTTTGATTGGCTTTGATTGGGTTTGTTTTGTGGTGTCCGAGGAGATGAATATTTTCGTAATCCCCTGTTAATACTTTATTTACGTTCATTTGAGGAGCCAGCAAATTGGGTTTGTTTTGCATAAAAAGTTATTTTTGATTGATTTATCCATTCTCCGTAATAGCTTACTACGAAGGATGAATTGGTTAAATGGTCAAATTGGGTCAAATGGTTCATTGTTCCCCTCGGCTTCGCTCGAGACAGGCATAGTTCATTGTTGATACTGGCAGGCGTTGCTGCCCCCAATTCTTTGTATTATACCACATAATTTGTTAAATGTCAAGTTAAAAAAGTGCCTAAAGTGTGCTAAAGTGCACTAAAGTGCCTAAAGTTGAAAAAATAATCCCAAAGACAATAATTAATTGAATGGCTGCGCACCTTTATTTCTCTGACCCCTTTAATTCCCGTTTTTTCAATGAAAATCTGATAAAATAATGAAAAAAATCAGCCACGAAGTCAGAAGTCGGAGGTCAGAAGACACAGATTTAAACCTATCTAACTGGGGCTCCAACCTCTAGGCGACATCTTCATCTAAATAAACAGGTTCAAATCCAAGCTTTGTCAGTTTGGTCATATCACCATTATTCACCTTCGGCGCAGCCCATACCAAAAGATGTTTTGGGCGAGAACTTGCTACATAAGCGAGTCTTTTCGCTTCTGGATTGGTATCTCCAAGCCAATGCTCCCAATGGTTATCATCACTACCACTTTTGCTTGGAGCAGAGACAAGCATTATCGAATCAAAAGTCTGACCCTTTACGCTATGGATAGTAGTTATGTGGATATCCGATTTTATAGCAGCTCGACCTGAGAATAGATTCTCAACTGCCCTTGGAGCATCAGATGGCCTAAAGCTGTTGCCATCGAAATCGGGAAAATCAACATCTTCAGTCAAAGTCTCTGCTAAAAATGGCTTGCAATCTCTTGCTATTTGACCAAAATCACTTCTTACAGACTTGGCCCATTCGGTTCCAGTCTTAGTAAAATCTATGAGATTTTGATTTTGAATGCATTTCTCCAGAACTTTCAGAAGAAACACTCTCCACCGAATGCTATAATTCACACATTCTGGACAATAGTGTTTTCTTGAATTTGCTGAATATTTGTCAAAATATTTTTCAGAGAAGAATTGCCCCATGTATGAAATAGAGTCTTTTACTGCTTGAACATCACCTGTGTGCCACAAATGGATTGACATTGCAAGTCGCTTCGAATATTTGTTTATCTGGTTATTGACAGATGGCCTCATCCTACTTACATTCGACCAGCCTCTGGTAACAATAGCAGACTTATTAATATCAAGTTTATTTTCTTGAATGGTTCTGCAAAACCAGGCTGGCAATTTACATAAATCATTCTTGTTTGTATAAGTCAAACAGATACAAGGAGAAGTGATTTCTTGTTTACATGCTCCCATAACAGCAATTTCATCATTAACTATCTTCTGGCAGATATCTACTATTGGCTGGCAACTCCTAAAATTGTTACTCAGCAAACGCTCTTCAAATCTTTCGGCTTTGGTAAATTCTTTTACTTTTTCGGGATCAACTTTTTTAAATTCATATATTGCCTGATTCAAATCTCCCACAAAATGTAACTTACTGCCTTTATCTTTAAGCTTTTTTAATATTTGAAGCTGAATCCATGATAAATCCTGGCACTCATCGACAATAATCAAAGGGAAACGCAAAGCAAGCCTTTTTGCTACTATGCTTTTCCCAGATAGAATGGTGATGCAAATGTTTTCCATGTCTTGATAATTGGCAAATCCAGCTTCTATAAACTTATTCTTAGCCGTTTTCAGTTCGGTTATATCTGCAAAATCTAAGCTTCCTTGTCTCGCATGACAATATACATATTTATTTTCCTCTCTATCAAGGTAGTATTCATTGGCTTTAATTGCTCCTTTTCCATGGTATGGTTTTGTCTTAAAATTCTTATTTTCCATAAACTTGGCATTACTGTTTGATTCAAGAACTCGAATTGAGAAATCTCCATCTTGCCCCTTATACTTTGTTAAAAAATGTCCAAATGGATGTGCAATATAGCCATGCAGCCAGCTATCAAAAGTACCTATGAAATGCGGGTACTTTATTTTTTCAATACCCGCAAATTGTGAAACTCTTTCACTAATTACATCAGCTGCATTATTAGTGAAAGTTAATGCTGCTATGCCTCCAACTTTTTTATCCCATCTTTTAATTTCATAGGCAGTTTTTAACCCAACTACCTCTGTCTTGCCACTCCCAGGACATGCCTTTAGGAAGATATTTTTGTCAACATCAGAGAATGCATAATTAAACTGCGGTTCTGATTTTTCTGCAATTCGACATTTACCATATTCATTGCATAAAGGATTTTTCTTGCCTACAGTCACATAGCATTTATCCAAAGACAGCCCTTCGGGCTTGCCGCACACTTGACAAGCCATTGTTTCTTTCATCTGGTCATGAGTCATCAGGATTGCCTCCACATGTCCAAATCACAGCATTTTTGATATAATCAGGAATTGTAAATTTAACAGGAAATTCTAATATGCCATTTTCATTTTCTATTGGCTTCAATTCATCAGCAAGAGCTTGCGCAAATAGACCTTTGGTGATTTCACTATTTTCAATGCGTTCGAGAATGTCAAATGCAATTTCAGCCTTATCGCTCTCATTTTGTATTGTCTTGCTCTTTAAACTCGAAAGTTTGTTCTTAACCCCATTTTTCTTGTCTGAATCTTTTGGCCATAGTTTGATGAGTATATCAAGCATGGCCATTCTATTATCAGCTTCCATAGCTAAATCATATTCAAATGTTCTGAGTTTATTAGCATATAATCGAGCATGAACCGAACTATTTATCTTTTCAACAAGGTCTAACGCATTATTTGTACTATCAAAACTATCAGCATTTGAAGGTGTTGGTTTACTTTCAGTGGGCGGGTCTTTATCCGTCAAACCAGCGCAACGAATTGGAATGTTTTCATCCTCTCGATCATCAACATTACAAAAGAACTGCATAAAATGCTTAAAATATATGCCATTCATATTGATAACTGATATACCACCATCCTCTAGAGTTTTAGAAAGCTTGTCCATTTCTCCTTTGCTATTATTGAATTCAGATAAAACCACCTTTGCCAATTCGGGCACCAACATAGCTTCTGCAATGCCTTCAACAAGGATAACTCCTCTAGCAAAGAGAAGTGTAGATTTTGTTACATCCAGCCATCGATTAACAAAATCAAAGCTCTCAGCAAGCCCGCATGATTTTAAAGGAACAGCTGCATATGTATATTCATCGCCGGTTTTACGTCTGGACAGATGTATTAATGAGTCAACAGAGGCAGAAGCAGCTAAAACTGGGGAATGCGTTGTGACTACAACTTGGACGTTTTTTTCTTGGGCTGTCTTTTCGAGATATTTTAAAAGCCTGACCTGCAGTTGCGGGTGCAGATGAGCTTCGGGCTCTTCGATCAGTAGGATTTTGTAAAAGCCAGTATCTTCTGGCAGAGTTAGTTCTGCTAATACTGTTGCAATGTAAAGCAGGTTGTTATAGCCAAGACTGTTTTCTTCAAGACTACGAAAGGCTTCCAGAGGGACATCCGTCCCTATTTCCGGAAAGAAAAATAACCTGAGGCTTTCAACAATCCGATTAAAGCTTGTTTCAGAAAATTGGATGTGTGTATCCTGGCCAAAAACTTCCCCGATAGCATCTATCAAACTTTTCTTAATTAAGTTGCTAGCTTCTGAAATTGACTCCTTATCATCTTTGGCTAGTTCGTCATTAAAATCTTTTACCCTTTTTTCAAGTGAATGAAGTTCGTTCTTTTCTCGGGCTTCTTTTATTGATTGTTTGTTTAGATGCTTAAGCAATCTCGCTAATCTTGAAGATTTTCCTTCTCGGAGCTTAGCTTCAGCATCGCGAAGCGGGGGCAAGTACACACAATCAATGGCATCAAATAGCTCCTTTTCAAACATGCTGGAACGAGAAGCACCTCCCCAAAGCAATGGCTTATATCTTCCTTTGTTGTTAGTTTTATTGTCAACCTGTAAGGTTAAAGTTGCATTTCCTTCAATATCTGTCCACGGCAAAAAAGCGACTATCTCCGTTTTTGACAAATCTTCAAATTTGCCACATATCCTAAATGATTTGGCAGCATCTTCTTTTGTTTTTGAAAATGGGCGGTAAAAATCGGATTCAGATATTGGACTCCTGAAATCATCTTCTGGAAACAATAATCGTAAAGCATCAATTATTGCAGTTTTGCCAACACCATTTTCTCCTACAAGAACATTCAATCCCTTATGAAAGCAAATCGTGGTTTTCTGTCCGAAGTTCTTATATCCTTCGATATTTAATTCCGATAGAAACATATAAGCTCCTATTTTTAAGGCCAACTCTCTCCCTTCGACAAGCTCAGGGTAAACTCACTTGGGAGAGGGTTTTCTTCAACGCGTTCCCACAGGGCAAGCTGGCAAGGCACCCTAGTTGTTTTTGCCTTCATGTGAGCAGTTAGTTATTGCTTATCCTTCCAGTTCTCCCATTTTAACAGGCCTTTGGCAATAACAAAAGGCAACCCTCAGGCAGGCCTGAGGGCTAACCAAACAAATGGATGTTGCTGTATAGGCAGAGTCTATCATAAAGCTGCTGGGCTTGGCGGCCCTTAAGATCGTCAATAGAATGGATGCCGATATTCTGCATATCCCGGGCAATAGTTTTACCAACGCCGGGAATTTGTTCTAATTCTTGTAATCTGGATGATTCCATAGAAAGATGCCTCAGATATTATTCACCAAATACAATTCACTAATCATCACTATTTACCAATCACGAATTATTCGCCGCCCCGGTTGTCAACCCCGCTGTTAGCTGGTTCCCTGCACCAAATTACGCAAGCTTGCTATTTCGTGCGGGGCAAGTGAAATTATAGTTATTTTGGGGGCAAGTGCAAGGGGAAAAAGAGAGCGTTGACCCCCAGGGCGCGGCCTGGGGGCTAAATATAAAGACAACCCCCGACAGTGCCGAGGGCTAACAGTCTACTGGAGATACAATGTCAACGTTGGTGTATGGTTCCCTTCGATTTCACTCCCATCCTTCACAGAGTTACGGAGGGCAAGCAGGGTAAACTCGCAGCGCTGCTCGCAATGACGGTTTTTAATAGATTCCTCGACTCCCTCGACAGAGCTCGGGACAGGTGCGCTCGGGGCGGGGAAAAACAGGGACAGTTCTCAAACGGAGGAACTGTTCCTGTTTTTGAACCCCCCCGATAAAATCGGGGGGCTAAACCCCGTTAGAAATCTTAATCCTTATTTCTAACGGGGTAAACAAGTAGAAAATCCTGTGCGCTTAAATATATCTGTTACAATTCGTGGCAATTTGTGGTTTAATAATTCTGTTATGATAAAAGCAAGTATCGTCAGTATCGGCGATGAGCTTCTAAGCGGCCAGACACTCGATGCCAACGCCGCGTATCTAAGCAGCAAGCTGCTTTCTCTGGGCATAGTTGTTGCCGGTTCTTATACCGTCCCTGACGACATTGGTGCAATCGTGCGGGTGTTAAAGATGGCAGGCAATGATGCTGAGGTGATTCTTGTAACAGGCGGTTTAGGTCCAACTGCTGACGACTTAACCAGACAGGCGCTGGCAGAGTTTCTGCAGCGTGAACTGGTATTGGATGAAAAGATTCTGCAAAAAATACAGGGTTTCTTTGCCAGGCGCAATTTGCCAATGCCTGCAGCAAGTAGAACTCAGGCGTATATACCAGCAGGCGCACAGGTGCTTGAAAACAATCTTGGAACTGCGCCGGGTATTTGGGCTGAGGTAAAAGGCAAATTACTTGCTGCACTGCCGGGCGTGCTGTTGGAAATGGAGGAAATGTTTGAAAAATCTGTCCGGCACAGGCTGGAAAAAATAGCGCAAGAGCGTCAGCAGGCAATAGAAATTCGCAAACTAAGATGCTTCGGCGCGGGCGAGTCAACTATTACGGAATTACTTGGCGACATTTGTCGGCGAGACAAAGATCCGTTGGTCAACTTTACCACTGCTGACGGTGTGGTTACACTGCAGATAGTTGCAGCAGCGAAAGACCGTAATCTGGCCGGTGAACTGGCTGATGACCACGAGAAGCTGCTGCGTGCAAAACTTGGAGAACTAATATACGGCAGCGGACAGCAGACTTTGGCACAGGTCGTGGCTGCAAAACTGCGCGAAAAGAGGAAAACTGTTGCTGTGGCTGAATCGTGCACAGGCGGCTTACTCTCGAAACTAATTACCGACATACCGGGAGCAAGTGAGTTTTTCCTCTGTGGGTGGGTTGCTTACAGCAATAAAGCCAAAATCAATGAGCTGGGTATTGGCGCCGATACAATAGAAAAGTATGGCGCTGTCAGTGCCGAGACGGCGGATATGATGGCAAAAGGCGCCCGCACGAAAGCGAGAACCGATTTCGGAATTGGTATAACCGGTATAGCCGGCCCGGGCGGGGCAGGCAGGGCAAAACCCGCAGGGCTGGTGTACATATCCATTGACTGCGCTCCGGGCTGTGAAACAAAGCGGTTTATTTTTTGCCGCGACAGGCAGTTTATACGGCTTCAGGCGGCACAAACAGCGCTAAATATGCTAAGGTTAAGATTGTAAAATTGACTAATGCTCTTACTAATGATATAATATCTTTATCCGCAAAGGGAATAACCGTTAATAATCAGGGAAAATGGCTAAGAAACGCAAAAAATTAGGTGAAATAATCTATAAGGCCAAGCTGGTTAAAAAAGACAAGCTTATTGATGCGATTAAAACAGCTAAATCAAGTCATAAACGGCTGGGCCAGGTGCTGCTTGAGCGCGGCCTGATTGATGAAGAGACCCTTACCAAAGTTGTTGCCAAGCAGTTCGGCCTGCAGTACGTGAATCTTGATAAAACAACCATTCCCAAAGATGCCCTCGGTCTTATAAGCGAAGACCTCATGAAAAGACATAACATCCTGCCGTTGGGAAAGAATAACGGTAAATTGAAACTGGTTATTGGTGACCCCCTTGACCTCGATATGATGGACACGCTTCGTTTCCGCCTGAATACGGAATTCGAATACTGCCTTGCCAACCCGACCAAGATTCACTCCTATATAGAGCAGTCGCTCGAGAAAGAAAAACCCCAGGAAGACGACAGTTTAAAACACAGCATTGATGCAACCGCTGCCGAGCTCAGCGAGGCCGGCCATGAATTAAAGGCAGAGGCCCTGCTCGCCGAAGCCTCAAGCGGCGCTGACGACGGCCCCATTATCAGACTGGCAAATCTGATTATAGATAACGCCTACTATATGCGGGCCAGCGATATCCATGTTGAGCCGATGGCCGACCGGGTGCGCATAAGATACCGTGTTGATGGTGTCTGCCTTGAAAAAGATAACATTCCAAAGACTATGCAGGCGCCTCTGGTAACCCGACTCAAAATCCTCTCGGGTATGGATATAGCCGAAAAGAGATTGCCTCAGGATGGCCGTATCAAACGTACTATCGGCGATCAGAGTATTGATTTCCGTGTTTCATCACTGCCGGGCAACCATGGTCCCAGTGTAGTATTGCGAATTCTGCGGCCGGATGCGGTCAATATCGGAATACAATCATTGGGTTTTGAACAGGATGACTACGAAAGATTTCAGCGTATAATCAAAAGACCGAATGGTATCTTTCTGGTGACGGGGCCTACGGGCAGTGGTAAAACCACCACTCTTTACGCTGCGCTGCAGGAACTTAACAGGCCGGATAAAAAGATTATCACCGCTGAAGACCCCGTAGAATACAGCTTTGACGGTATGAACCAGTGTCAGGTAAAGGAAGACATCAACCTGACATTCGACAGAATCCTGCGGGCCATGCTTCGACAGGCTCCGAACATCATCCTTGTGGGTGAAATTCGTGACGGAGAAGTGGCTGACATTGCTATTCAGGCGGCACTTACAGGCCACCTGGTGTTCAGCACACTTCATACAAACGACGCTGCAAGCGCAATAACGCGCCTTATAGATATGGGCGTCAAGCCGTTTTTGGTGGCCAGCTCAATACAAGCGATTATGGCGCAAAGACTTGTGAGAATCATTTGCGCTAATTGTAAAACCGTTGACGAAAATCCCGACCCACATTGTTTAAACCTGCTGAAGATTGCACCCGAAGACATAAAGAAACATCCCATCTACAAAGGTGCGGGCTGCAGCAAATGCCAGGGTACCGGATACAAGGGCAGGATAGGTATATTTGAGATGGTCGAGCTGAACAATGAGATAAGAGAACTGGCTTACGCGCGGTCGACAACCAGTGACCTGAGACGTGCAGCCGTGGCAAGTGGAATGAGGACACTTTTGGAGGACGGTAAAATAAAGATTTTCAACGGTGTAACCACACCCAAGGAAGTTGCCAAAACAGCCCAAACCGAGGGTGTGCTGATTGACTAAAACAAACATCAATTCCTGAGGGTAATTAAATGACAACAGTTAACATGGACCGTTTGTTGCAGGCTTGCATTAACCAGCAGGCTTCGGATATACACCTGACCTGCGGCAGACCGCCGGTTTTCCGGGTGCACGGTTCGTTGAGGTCTCTGGAAACAAAGGTGCTGGGACCGGATGATACCGTAGCGCTGATGAAAAGCATCGCACCGGAGAGAAATCAGCAGGAGTTGCAGGAGGAAGGGGGTACAGACTTTGGATTTGCTTTTGGAGACGCGGGCAGATTTCGTGTGTCTGTATTCAAGCAGAAGGGCAATGTTACGATAGTCCTGCGCCTTATCCCTTCAAGAATTATGACCTTTGACGAAATCGGCCTGCCGAAGATTTGTGCTGCGCTGTGTCGCAGACCAAGAGGAATGTTTCTGGTAACCGGGCCGACGGGCAGCGGCAAAACCACCACGCTGGCGACCATGGTTGACTATATTAATAAGAATCTCGACCGTCACATCATAACAATTGAGGAACCTATAGAATACTACCACAGTCATAAAAAATCGATTATTAATCAGCGTGAAGTCGGTGTTGATGTGCCAAGCTTCCACGAGGCCTTAAGGCGTGTGCTGCGAATGGACCCGGACGTGATTTTAGTGGGTGAGCTGCGGGACCTGGAAACAATCGAGGCGGCAGTAAGGGCGGCCGAAACCGGGCACCTTGTGTTTAGTACCCTTCATACAACCAGTGCCGCAGGAACCATTACACGAATTATCGATGTATTTCCACCAAACCAGCAGGAGCAGATTCGCACCCAGTTAAGCAGTAATCTCATATCGGTTCTTAGCCAGGAGCTTTGTCCTCTGGCTACCGGTAAAGGCAGGGTTGCTGCGTATGAATTTATGGTTGTAACGCCTGCTATTGCCAACCTGATTCGTGAAAACAAGACCTACAGGATAGATTCAAGTATCCAGACTGGCAAAAAGCTGGGGATGCAGCTGCTCGATGAGCATCTTTGGGTCCTGTATGAGACCGGGAAGATTACAGCAGAAGAAATGCTGGTCAAGGCGCGTCAGCCAGGGGCACTGCGTGATAAAGCTGTGGCTCGGGCAGGCGTGATGAAGGGGAAACGGCGGGACGTGGAAAAAGAACTGGAGGACATGGGGCCGATTTTGAGAACGTAACTGTAGGTTATAGCTATTGTTACAGGACATGCTGCGACCAGCAGAAGGCTGGGAAGTTTATTGGCTGTGTTTGCGGGGGAACATTGGTGGCGGAATGTCGTTCTGGCATTTCCATTGTCTTAATAACTAAATGTCTGATTGCTAATTTATTTGCCAAAAAGGTCTTAATGTTATATAATGAAAATGGCAGATACCATAAGTGAGGTAAAATCAATATGGAGGAATTGGTAACATCAAAGAAGATGCCGCCGGTAGAGCAGCTGCGCGGCAGGACCCTCGGGCGGGTGCTGATAAAAATGGGAGTGCTGACCAGGGAGAAAGTGCATCAATGCCTGAAAATCCAAAAGCAGCGGAACGGCACGGTGCCGATAGGCCAGATATTCTGTGAGCTTGGCTTGATTGATGAAAAGCAGTTGCAAATTGCCCTGTGCGCTCAGCGAGGTGTTGAGTACATCCAACTCGAGGATGCGGATATAGCGCCCGAGATAATAGAAAAAGTGCCGGCCCAAATGGCAAAGACATATCGCATTGTCCCTATTGAATACGACCAGGCCTCAAACAAGCTGGTTGTGGTTCTTGACAGCCCGGACAACTTCAGAGCCACCGATGACCTGAGCACGCTGATGGGGTTCAACGTTACGGCGAAGATGACGGACCCCGATGCGCTGGAAAAGGCCTTGAAGAAATATTACCAGCACCAGGGAGAGAGGGAAACGATAAACGAACTTATAGGCGAGATTGAGGGAGATAATTTCCTTGCCGAATTCCAGGGCAGGGACCAAAGTATCGACCTCGATGAATTGCAGCAGCTGTCGGAATCGAATCCGGTCAAAAAGCTGCTGAACCTTGTTTTGTTACAGGCGATTCGCGACAAGGCGTCCGACGTTCACTTCGAGCCTTTCGAAAACGAATATAAAATGCGTTACCGCATTGACGGTATACTGTACGAAATGATTCCTCCGCCCAAGCACATTGCCGCGGCGATTAGCTCGCGTATAAAAGTCATGGCGAACCTGGACATTGCGGAAAGAAGAATGCCGCAGGATGGTCGAATATCACTAACGGTACAGGGTAATCCTATCGACTTGCGTGTGAGCGTACTGCCGACAATTTTCGGAGAAAGTGTTGTGCTTCGTGTTCTGGACAGGGGGCAGGTGAATCTGGACCTGGGTAAGCTGGGTTTGAGGTCGGAGGATCATAAGCTTGTCCAGCAGCTTATTAAGAAGCCCAACGGCATTCTAATTGTCACCGGGCCGACCGGCAGTGGAAAAACGACAACGCTGTATTCGGCGCTGACGGAACTTAATACTATCGAAACGAAGATAATTACCACTGAGGACCCGGTGGAGTATGATATTGACGGGGTCATTCAGGTTCAGATTAATTCTGATATCGGGCTTACTTTCGCCAGGTGTCTGCGATCGATTCTGCGTCAGGACCCGGATATTGTTATGGTCGGAGAGATTCGTGACCTGGAGACGGCGGAAATTGCCGCTCAGGCATCACTTACAGGACACCTGGTATTTACCACTCTGCACACAAACGACGCTCCAAGCTCTATAGCCAGGCTGCTGGATTTGGGGATTGAGCCGTTTCTTGTCACGGCCACTGTCGAAGGTATTATTGCACAGCGGCTTGTGAGAAAAATATGCGTACACTGCAAGACACCCTACTCGCCGACCGAGGAGCAGTTAATGGAGCTGTCACTTACACCTGATGACGTAAGGGACAAGCAATTCTATTACGGTCGCGGGTGCGACAAATGTAATGGTACAGGTTACAGGGGCAGAATTGCACTTTTTGAAATCATGGTGTTCAATGAAGAGATACGGGAGTTGATAATGCAGCGTGCCTCGACATCGCTGCTGCGTGAGGCTGCCCGAAAGGCAGGGATGCGTTCACTGCGAGACAACGGCCTGGCGGCAATTTATGACGGTGTCACGACACTGGACGAGGTCATAAAAGAAACTATAACCGAAGGCGACTAGGGTTTTGGATAATTAATTAAGCTATTGCCAGGGAGGTATAAGCTATGCCTGTTTTTCAATACGAAGCGCTGGACGCACAGGGTGTCGGTGTTAAGGACCAGATAGACGCGCTCAGCGAGAAAGAAGCGATAAGCAAAATCAGGAATTTGGGGTATTTTCCCACGAAGGTCGCTCAGCAGGCGGGCGTAAAAAAGACCGCCGCCAGAGCGGCTGCAAAACCGAAGCGAAGACGCGGAGCCGGCGGAAGGGTAAGAGTCAAATTGATAACTCAGTTTGCAAGGCAGCTTTCGACATTACAGGATGCCGGTTTGCCTATACTGCGTTCGTTGAGGATACTTGAGGAACAGCAAAAGGCCGGGACATTCAAGAGGGTCATCGGTTACACCGCCGAGGACATTGAGGGTGGTTCGACGCTTTCGGAAGCGATGGCGAGGTTCCCGAGGGCTTTTGACCGGCTGTTCGTAAGCATGGTTGCGGCTGGTGAAACCGGAGGCGTGCTGGATTTGATTCTGTCGAGGATCGCCGACTTCATGGAAAAGGCCCAGAAACTCAAAGCACAGGTTAAAAGCGCTATGATTTACCCGATAGTTGTTCTAACCGCTGCTTTTCTTATTCTGCTGGGTTTGATGACTTTCGTAATACCCGCCTTCAAGGAGGTGCTTGAGGAGATGGTCGAGGGCGAGCTGAATGCGATAACCACCACGGTGCTGGGAATCAGCAGCTGGATCGCGTATAGTTTTGGCTGGGCCGTTATGCTGGGAGTACCGGTAGGAATTGTTATTCTGCTTAAGTTCACAAGGCAGTTTCGAGTCGGCAGGCTGGTGCTGGATACCATAAGACTGAAGTTGCCGGTGGTCGGTCAGCTTAGCGGCAAAATAGCTGTTACCCGGTGGACAAGGACTTTAGGGACGCTTATCGGAGCGGGTGTGCCCATACTGGACGCCCTCAAGGTCAGCCGCGAGACCGCCGGCAATGAGGTATTTGCGAATACGCTTGCCATGGTCCACGATTCAATCAGGCAGGGCGAGACATTTGCCGACCCGCTGCGGCAGTCCAGGACGGTCGATTTGATAGTGTCGAACATGGTCGCCGTAGGCGAGGAGACCGGTGATTTGGACAAAATGCTTTTGAAAGTGGCCGCCAACTATGATGAGCAGGTGGATACGCTGGTTAGTTCGCTGATGTCACTGCTGGAGCCGCTTATGATTTTGTGTCTGGGCTCTATGATTATGGTTATCGTATTGGCGATATTTTTGCCAATGATACAGATTATTTCGGGCTTGTCTGCTTAAGAGCTTTAGGGAAACATTTAAACTTTTAATGCTAAGGAGAATAAGGTGAAGCCGATTGAAAAAAAATCAAGGGAGAAACGGGCGTTTACGATTATTGAGCTGCTGACGGTAATGAGCATCATCGTAATTTTAATCAGCTTACTGGTACCGGCCCTGACCAGGGTGAAACGTTTCGCCAAAAGGGTCAAACAGAAAGC
>SDBT01012981.1_pt1 | contig 13359 bp, 12 predicted proteins | sample 2277101 | NCBI WGS metagenome assembly SDBT01 (sample SAMN10404973, study PRJNA504765) | marine sediment metagenome | isolation source: marine sediment core GS10_PC15, 103 cmbsf | place: Arctic Ocean: Southern Knipovich Ridge | collected 2010 | reverse complement strand
GTTTTTCAATCCCTGTTCTGGGATATTAGGATCATTAAACAGATCGAAACCTTGTACATCTTGAAGACTTGAAACACCGAATATTTCTAAACAAGATTTATTCAAATCGATCAAATTTCCAGCCGCATCATAATATTCTATTCCAGCTGGAGAATTCTGAAAAATTGTTCGGTACCTTTCTTCACTCTCACGTAAGTCCTCCTCTACTTGTTTAAGTCCAATATATTCTCCTAGTTCACGAGCAATGGTATCAATCAAATCTCGTTCTCCTTTTAGATATGGCCCCTCATCAATTTCAGGCTTTTCTTCAAGGTAGTACACTTCTACTGTTCCAGTTTTCTTCTTTGAAACCATTATGTCAGCTGATTGTCTCCAAGGTGTTTCTTGAAAGGTGTCTGTAGTATAAGTGGTTTCTCCCAAGGTGATTCGAGCACAGGTAATTTCTGGATATTGCCATGCGGGAGGAATTATTTCAACGGTTTGCTGACAGATCTCGTTTATTGATCTCTCAGGGTTGGATAATAAATTCGATATGTCATACAGACAAGTTAACTCCTTAATCCGCTCCCGTAAGGCAATTTCTGTCTTTCTTTTTTCAGTAACATCTCTGGAAATCATTCCCATCCCGCTTCCTGCTTTAAATACGTGCATGGAATAAAACCTGTCGTTATACTCAAGATCATCTTGAACAAACGGTATTTCAGTCTTCAAAACTTGCTTATAGGCATTGTATCTATCTGTTCCCTTAAAAGAAGGACTAATCTCTAAAATATTTTTTCCAATAATTTCCTCTCTGGATAGCGATAGCTTGTATTGGGTTCGTATACCTTCAATTGTTGTTTTATTTAGTTCAACATAGTTCAATTCTGAATCCAGAAGGATAATAGTGTCAGAAGCGGAGTTCATAAAAGCCCTGAGTTGTTCTTCACTCTCTTTTAATGCCTGTTCTGCTAGTTTTAGATTTGTGATATCTGTTGTAATAAATCCAAGACCGTCTCCTACTTTGAAAACTCTCATAAATAAGCGAAGGTCACCAAACTTGGGATTAGGAGTAAGATTTTCTGTAAAAAATGGTTTTCCTGTCTGTAAAACTTCCAAATATTTGCGATATCTGTCTGTTCCTTTAAGTGTAGGGTCAAAATCTAAGATATTCCTCCCAATTAGTTCTTCGCGAGTTATTCCAAAAGTTTTTAATCCAGCTTTGTTTACATCAATAACATTCAATGCTGAGTCTAAAAGAACAAGGTGATCAGGTGATGAGTTCCAAAAAATCCGTAGTCTCTCCTCACTCTCCCTTAATGTTCCCAAATGATCCATAACTGTCTGTTTCACATCGGAAGGGACATCATCCCTCTGAAGAATCTGTTTTAATTGAACTATTCCCATTTTCAAATCAATCCTAAAATGCCTTCATAAAATTTGAGTTTTACAAAAAAACCTTCATTGATTAAATTACAATAGCTAGATGATCCAGAGGAAATTTTCATTGAAATTTCTCAGATTTATCTTCCTTTTTAACCTCTATTCGAAGTATAAAAATTTATTTGAATGTCAGAATTTTTTATCTGATTAGCAATAAAAGAATAGGTGTTAATAGTTAATTAGTTTCTTCTTTTCTCAAATTAGGATGAGAATAATCTCCAAATCTTAATTTTGTAATGCACAAAATTAATAGGTCGTTAAAAAAAAAGTTTGTCATAAAACAAAAAGCAGAACTATTAAAAAAATGGGAGAAGGATTTATTTTTTCCTTCAAGGATCTAGTTACTCACCTGCTGAATTGAATCCTTCAACTATCAACCATCCTGCTAGCACCAGCTCATTCACAATGAGTGGAATAGCTAAGCGATTTCATTGGAGATTTTTAAGCGGGGCATGCTTCACTGTATATAATGTTAGAGCATGCCCCGCCACTTGATATTAAAAAAAATCGCTCTTTTTGCTTTTAAGATATTCAAAAAGTGAAGAAAAAGTAAGATTATAATTCTGACGTTTCTCTTGATGATAGTGTACGAGTTATATGTCAATATTGTACTGTCAAAACTCTTGAAGAAGCCTTCAATATAGTAATGATTAGCAATAGCTAATCAAACCAGCTGATTGTCATAACCTCAAGAAATGACCAGAATGGATTATAAAGAAAAAATCAAGGGGAACGATGTTCATTTCATCTAGATCGGGTTTAAAATCGAATAACTACCATTATTTATTCAGTAATCATTATATTATTTTTTGTTATTCCGGATGAATGTTTGGTAATTCGACAATAAAGGTTGATCCGTGACCGATTCCTTGACTTTGCGCTGTTAATGAGCCCCTCAAAGCTTCCATGATTTTTCGGGATAAGTACAGGCCTATTCCTGTGCCAGCAGTAGCATATTGTGTTTCGAAGGATATAAATTGCTCAAAAATCCGCTCAAGATTGTCTGGGGCTATCCCCGCTCCGTTATCGGTACAAATGATTCGGATAATTGCAGGGGAAATCGTTAGACTGAGTTTAATCTGCCGATGTTCAGGGTGAGTATGATTAATGGCATTATTCACAACATTATCTAATACTTGCCGTAGACGGTTCAGATCACTCTTAATATTTAACGGAAACTTCAATTGAGGGGCCTCAACTTCAAGCCCTTCTCCTAGAAGAGTTTTATAATCCTCCTTTGCCTCTCGGAAGAATTTAGAAAAATTAAATGCTGATTCTTGAATTGTAAAAATACCCTGTTCAAATTGGGCGATGAGAGAGACCTCATCGATGAGATGTTCTAGACGCTTTAAATTGCTTTTAATAGTACTTTTAATTTTTTCCTGACGGTCTTGGTCTAGATCATTATTATGTTTCTCCAAAAAGTCAAAATAGCCTGTTATTACAGTTAAAGGTGTCCGGAGTTCATGACTAGTCATCCATATAAATTTCTCACGGCGTTCTTCAAGTTCTTTGCGAATTATTTCGGCTTGCTTTTGCTCAGTAATATCTATTGTCGATATTCCTAACCCCTCACCAACTCTGAAGGCTCTCACAGAATAAAATTTTGCTCTAAATTGTTCGGGATCTAGAATAAAAGGATTACCAGTTTTAATAACCTTTTTAAACTGTTTAAGCAACTCCGATTCTTTATACTGAGGAAATAAGTCGAGAAGATTCTTTCCTATCATCTCCTCCTTAGTAAATCCAAGAGTAGCCAATGCTACTTTGTTCAGGTCAAGATAATTTAATTGGGAATCGAAAAGGAAGAATCCATCAGTGGCAGAGTCCATAAAAGCCCTGAGTCTCTCCTCACTTTCTTGCGACGCTAGTTCAAATTTTCTCTGCATTGACGTTATCTGTTGTGTAAAGACCAATGTAACAACCAATGCAATAATAAAGATTATAATGTCGAATAACCACATATTCTGGGCAAGGACTCTACTCTCGAACAGGATTTTGTCCCTTGGCGCTTCTACAATGACTCCCCAACCGCTAGACTCAACGACCATATTGACACCAATGGTGGAAGTACCGTTGATAATGTACTCGTGAATCCCACTCTTTCCCCCACTCATGATTTCCTGTACCAAATAACGAGAACTGTAGTTAAGCGATAGCGGCCCCTCTTCCAGAGTGAATAAATTTATCTCGGAATGACCAACTACCCTGCCATATTTGTCTACTACGTAGAGAATCTGATCCTCATTAAGGGGGTAGTTTGAAATCCTCTGCATTAAGTCATTCAGTTTCATTACTCCAAAAAGAATACCCACTTTTTCTCCTGTATCTGACACAATAGGTACACTCATAAAGGTGGATACTAATGTGTTGTTGTAGTAAGACTCAGGTGGAGAAAAATAAATTTCGCCACGTTCAAATGTTGTGATATAGGGTTCTAGAGAACGATAATTGCTTGTAGTATAGATAGTAAGGTTCTCTACCGTAGCCGAAACGAACCAACCTGTTTTGTTCATCACAAAAAGAGTACTGATTAATGGTGATAGATTGACATACTGGTTTAAAATCTCGGTTTGATTGTCAATATCCATGTTACGAATTACTGGGTGCTCTGTTATTAATGTCAGTGATTCTGCAAGCCTGTTCAGCTCAATGTCAAGCTCTCTAACAATGTCACGAACGATCTCTGTCTGGAGGACTTCGGCCTCTTTCATCTCCCTATCCTGAATGAATGGAATGACATAGAACACTTGCACCAATGATGATGCACTCAAGACCAGTGTAAAGAGTCCAATTAGCTTCGTTCTCCAGGTAATCTTAATCACGTAAATCTCTCCTCGAAGGAGTCAGCTCCAGCAACATTTCAGGGAAAGTGTGTCTAATTCTTAAAATCTTCAAAAAATCTCTGGTTATGTTCATCAATATTCAACTCTCGTGAAGTTGGGAAGGTTACCAGTAGAAATTTCCCTTTTATTCAGTATTTGAGATCTATAAAGTTGTTTTGTCTGTTCTAATTGCACATTTCCCATTTTTGAGTGAAAAAACTCTGAAATTTCTTCTCATTTCAAAGCATAAAAACCTTTGCTGAAGTCAGAATTTTTTGTCGGATTTACGATATAAGAACTTTAGATTGTCAAGGAACAAAAATCTCTGTGTCTTTTCTTCTTCTGGCATTACCAAGTTTCACCACTGATTACTTCTCCCCAGATTAATATCTTGTTTATAAATTATCTCAAGATCTGTTCTAAACAATAAAACCTGATAGTCTTCTGTTAAGTGGCAAAAAGGAAAAAACTGTGGAAGAGAAAATGTGATGAATTTTCAGAAACTAGAGTCTTCCTCTTCTTCTATCAAAATCGATACGTAATCCAATTATAATGATTTCTCCCTCCAAATGTACTATATATGAATCAGTCATAGGTCTTCTGGTTTAGATTGGTTCCTCCTCTTTTATACTTGAAAAAGAAATAACCTCTTTTCGAGAGTAGATTCTCTTCTACCGATTTAAATAAATTAAATCAACGAAACATCCCCCGATTTTGTCGCTTATCGTTGGTTATTGCAAATTTGTTAAATAACAGGTGTGCAATAACCAACGATAAGTGTTTCCAAAAAAAATTTTTGATTTAGTAATAATTATTCATGTTCTTTGACAAAATCTACAATACCAGAGAGACTGGTTACTTCTTTTTCAAGGATTTGTACGTAAACTGTAATAGTTTCCATAGCAGACTGAATTAGATTGTGACTGGATTAAATCCAATGGTAATCAACCATATTCCGAATACAATTTCCTGTAAAGCTATGGGGATATTCAAACCCAGATAAAGGGGTGTTTTGATTGTCGTAAGATTAAACATTAATGAAAAACTAGCCAATATAGACAATAAAGCACCAATAAAACCCCAAATAGATAACCATTGAGGGATTAGTTGAGATTGAAAAAGAATAGAATAAAACAAGAGACCACCGATATTTAAGGCCAGTATCATAACCACATGATTCATAAAATCACGACCAGTCCGTAACAAATTCCCTAGAGTTTCAGCATGTACTGGGTCTAAAGAATCTGAGCTTGAAAAATCCTGGCTTAGAGCCAATAACAAAAATGCTAGCACAATTGCTAAAATATTAAATATACCTGCAATAATGCGAAAACTAACAAAGCCGAGAGATAATTCTTCATTATAGCTATTTAAAGTAGGGAATAATAAAACAGCTATACCCACATATGCAAATGCAAGGACAAATTGTGAGAGTGCTCCAAAAACAACTTTCCGCTGATTTACATAAATCTTACTGAGAAAATTGGGATCATCTATTGCTGGTATAATACTAAGGATGCCAGCAATAAAAACAACTAAATATAATATTCCAGCAATAACAATCGAATTCATTTCCAATTGCTATCAAGCATTAGATGTTAAAAAGCATTACTAGATGAAATATAACAGATGAGTAATAACCAACGTTATACGACAAACATGAAAGGCATTTTGAATGTCGGGGCATGTTTAACTGTATATAATAGATGTGCATTAACCAACGCATTGTTCATTGTATAAATTTATCATCTTGATTTCAAGAATTTTTTTTTCGCATTCTTATAGCTCACCCAATATCCTAGATAGAAATAAAATTAATTCTGTCGAAAATTTAGGTGAACTATGTATGACAAGTAAATCAAGATCTCCTATTGATGATATTCCTTTTGTAGATGAATTATTTCTGAATAGCCCACTCTGCCAGATATGTGAGTACGCCAACATGTTTGGAGGAGTGTGCTCTCTTCTATTGAATCGAAGAGTTCCAAGTACCCTTACTATAAAGGAATCTCAAATAATGAGTTGTTCATCTCATCGAAATTGGGTTCAATCCTTGAGTGAAACGCTTTCTACTAGTGAACTACCTGAAAATACTGATGATGACTTAGTTTCTTTTCGTGATTTCATTCAACAAAGTAAGAATCATAATAGAAAAACTGGATAGTTATCTTTTTGACAATAACAGAAAATTCTCCCCAGTTGGAAAAGCTAAATTTCAATCCCTCTTTAAAAGAGCAACTTTTACTATCGAAAGTGCATGAGCATGAGCATAATTTTTTATTTATCTATTACAAAGAAGAATCATTAATTCGAATAATATCTTTATTTACTCTCTTTTATTTGAATTCCCAGTCAACTACAGATAATCAATCAAAAATTCTGCTAATATTGAGGAGAAGTTGGCAAACAAAAATCCAAACGTTATTGAAATCATATCTGAAAAGAAAAACAACAATCCTAAATGGGTCTATTCTTCCAAATGCTCGACGACAAGATTATAATCGGTATTCAGTAATTTTAGTAACACCTAAGATTGCGAAAAATGATCTTAAAGAGAAATTCTTTTCAATTGATAATTTTTCTTTAGTAGTGTTCCTTAATGCTGAAATGGGTTCTTCTTCTCAATCTTTGAGATACATAGCTAATAAAATACAAAAAACCCGTAAAATTGGTTTTACTGAATATTCTGATCTGGATAGATTAAAAAAAGTGTGTAAAAATCTTCATCTTGCAGAAATACATCAACTTGATGAAGCTCAAGGGAAACAGGAGCGAAAGGATATTCAGCATTACTCTCTTCCTTTACCCCAAGAGTATTTTTTCATTCTAGAATTGTTAAGCGAGTTTCGGAATCATGAATTGGATGGGTTGAAAAAATTAGGTTACAATATCTGTACAACAAGCACTTCACAAGATGTTTCAGCTATTCATGAAAGTATAAAGGAAGAAGGCCTAGATACACGACATTTAGTGCTTACAAGTAATCTTATGCGAATTATGAAACTTCAAAAAGTCATAATATCGCAAGGATTTCCTGCTGCTGTTGTCTATATTGAATCATTAAGATCTCGTTCAAACACGGAAGAAAATTTTCAAGGAAAACAGGCTATTGTAGAATTTCTTAGTGATATTAAAATTGTAAAATTATTCGAGTTCCTCAAGTCTAAGATTAGTCTTATTCATCCGAAATGTCAAATGATTAGGAAGATTATTTCAAAATATCAAACTGGAATTTCCATAATAACTCATAATTATGATAATGCTAATTATCTGAAACAGTATTTACAAAAAAATGGGATAACTAATATTATACAAATAGATAAACCAATTTCTTCATTATCACAGGTAAAATTAGAGCAGATATTATTACACTTCACTGATAAATCTGCAAAAGCAGATATATGTATAACTAACTCAGTTAATGAATTCATTGCAAAATATGCTAAAGTAATCATTGCGTACGATGTTAATGCGGAGACTATGGAAACTTTAGATAGATTAACAACTAGGATACCAAAGATTTTCCTGATATCCAAGCAAACAAATGAAGAATCCCGCTTTTTTTATTTAAAACGAGTGGGAACACGTTCTCAGGTTCCAAGCTTAAATTTAAGTGTAATTAATCAAGCTTTAACTAAAAATAAGGAAAAATCTCCCGTTATTCAAGAATCTAGTGACGGTGATACTTTAGACTCATCTCATGAAAAGGGAGTCGATCGTCCACTTATCCCAAAAAATACAATAAAATTTTCCTCAATTCTTTATGAATATGGAATTCCATACTCTTTTTCAGATGAGGAATATGATATTAGCTTAAATAAAGATATTAAATATCCAGGGTTTATTATAAACGTTGAAGTGCTCATATTGGTACTTATCCCTGAAACAATTGATTATTTTAAATCAGATAATCTAGGAAAACTTTTTACTGAGCTTAAAAAGAATTATTCTAATGTAAATCTAGTAATTTCCCTTCAAAGTCTAGAATATATGAGCTTTCAGTTTCGTTATACACTCCTGCAGAATATAAATCGAAGTAAATTATCTCTATTTATTCTGAAGGAGGATGATGATCTAAAAAACTTCGTACAAAAGATAGTTTGAGTCAGAATATATATATTATTTAGAAATAGGAAGATCATTTAATACCTATTCCCAATAATTATAAAAGTCTTAGAATGATGAGCACAGGTAGAGGAGTATCTTAAAGAAACGCAGCAGATGCTGGATGCAATCCAGTGGCTTATTGAAAGAACAAAATCTCTTCCTTATGATGAGAGGAAAAAAGCGTCGAAAACCTGTTTTGGGTCAATAAAGGATCTGAACATAACCTTGGATAATGTTTCACAATTACGACAGCAAAGGAGTTCTCGAATTGCGGACTTTTAACAAATCAGTAGATACATCTTTAGTGATTGATACAGGTTTGTTAATAGAATACTTAACAGGTACAGAATAGGGGAAAAAAATCGATGAGATGATTTTTAGAAATTCTTATATAGCGTCTGTCTTAATCAACCCTTTAACATTAGTAGAAGTCTATTACTTGATCAGACGTAAAAGCGAGAAAGAAAGAGCTGAAAAAGAAGTCAAGAAAGTTAAGAAATTAGCAACTATAGTTCCAATCGAAAATTATATAGAATTATTAGGTGAAATTAAGGCAGTAACAGCCTTTTCTTTAACAGATGCGGCCAGTATTGCCCTCGCTGAGTGGAAAAAAATTACTATTGTATTTAAACATGAAAAAGAAATCGATGACCAATTGGTCATAAGCAAATCAACACCATTTACATCAAGAATTGTATTTATTGATGATTTTCCCTATTTTCAGATGTCAAATACCCCTGATTAATGCAATGAAGGGAATCAGAACAATCAGACTCACTCAGAGCTAGTGAGGCGTTTTAATAACTGAAGAAAAATTATTATCAGAGAATAATTGATGTCCTCCGATAATGTGTGCTTACTCTGTTTCAATGAGAAGCACGAGATTATCAGGGCTTAATACATTTTTTTCCCCTAACCATTCAAAATGACTTAGGTTAAAAGTAATAAGTTTTGACTTATTTAGAAGAGCATGAGATCCAATTATAAAATCTCTTGCATGGTGTCTAAACTTTAGAGGTGATTTTTTAGCATTATTACTAATATCAAAAATATCTTGATATGATAAATCACTAACAATCGCACCCAGCGCGGTGATATCCCTTTTAAAAAGTTCTTCTGAGATTCCCCGTATGTTGTACCAGTGATAAGTTTCTAAAGCACTTATGACTGAAATATAAATTTCTATTTTATCCTTTGACAATTGTAACCAGTCAATAAAATCTTGGTCACGAAATATATTACTATCAAGACTTATCCGCAGTAATTTCACCCCAGTTTGAAATACGCATTTCATCAATTTGAGGGCCCGGTGATTGTAAAGATTTTCGGATCTTTTTTCTCCAGAGAATCTCATCTCGCTTTTTTACTGCTCTTTGAATGATTTTACGGGCTTTTGGATCCGGTGAATAAAGATGTGTACCAATCTCTTTTTCATATAAGCTGACTGCACGTGAAATGATTTCTCCTTGAGTAGTGTCAAGTTCTGCAGCCAATTTCTTGAGCTTTTTCCTAAGGTCATCATCAACAGTGACAGAAGATGGCATGATTTGTCAGCTACTAGAAACATGTTACTATTGATAAATGTATCCATTATGAAATTTGTTAAAAAAATCCGCTTTTTTTATATTTGAGCAGTCCTAACTTAAAATGTATTCAAAAAATAGTTGAATCTGGAATGAAAGGTCTAAGTTCTTCCCAGTAGAATATTTTTCTTCAATAATTGTTATTTATTATTTAAGCTAAATAATCTCTTCATTTTAGCAAAATAGAGATCATATGCATTGTACATTGTTTGGATATCTCGAAAAACACGTGTTCTGGGTAACATATTGCGGTATCTGAATGCCCGATAATCAAGAATAAGACTAGCTGCAAAATCTGATTCTGAACGAATTCCTCTTCCGATCGCCTGAGAAATATTTCTCGTAATGGGCAAGGTGTTACAAATATGTTTAGCCATTTTAATACCCCATTTCTGAGAATATAATGATTCTAATAATCGATTAGTTGAGTCAGGTCTAGGGTATGGGAGACCAGCGATGATAATTAAAGTTAGGAGGCTTCTTTTGTCATTATCAAGAATCTCGATACCTTCTGAAAGTTTTCCTCCTAGAACACCGAAAATACATTCGTGCCTCTTCTGCTTTAATTCATCAATAAAGAAAGGAGCACTTCCTGGTTCTTCAATATAGACGTGTGGTAATGATATATTCGAAAGTATTTTGTGTTTTAGTTCGTGTGATGTAGCAAAAACAATTGTATGGAAAGGATTGCTCTCATGAAGTCTTTGAATGACGGTAGCCATAGCTTGATATGTTTGTGGGGTTCGTTCATTAAATTTCGAAGTAAATCGACGATGATAAATAATTCCATTCATACTAAATTGAAAATCTGAAGGGATCTGTAAAGCTGCGTAATTTTTTAATCCATAAAGTGTTTTGTAAGAAGAAATAGGTGTGAAAGTACCAGACATTACGATTACTCGATTAAAATCTTGATTTATAAACTGAAAAGCTTTGTGAGGGAAGGGATTTAATTGAAGGAGTCTGTTTTCTTCAGAGATCCAAATATCACCCCTTGACATAATGAAATCCTTTATTTTCAGAAGTTTAGCTTTTTCAAAGATGGAAAGTTTCTGATCATGATCAAGATAAGCGTCAAGACCTGCCACTGATAACTGGCGTGGTCTTTCAACCCTACCCGTATTAGATACAATTAAGTTTTGGAGTTCATCAAATAGACGTAGAGGAATTAACATTCTCGCGTGATTTATGTCGTCTAGGGTGATTTCTGATTCTACATCAGCAGTAAAATTGTGGCCTTCGTCGACAATAGCAAGCTTTTTGGTAAAAATACTGTTTGATATTAATCGTGAGAACATTTCTTGGAGGTTCTTACTCCGAAGATAGGTGTGAGTTGTTACTATTATATTCGCATAGGGAATACAACGTTTAATTACATAATAAGGACACCCAAATTCTTTAAACGCCTCTTTGTAGGTATCTATAGAAACAGATCCATCATGCGAGGTTATGGGTATCTGTTCAATGATAGCTGGAAAATCTTCTTCAGGTATAGAGCGTGTTTGTTCAAGGAAAGGACATTTGATTCGTCCACAAACGCCTCGATGGTATTGGATTTGATCACTTTTAATGCACAAATCTGCCTTTAGAATCAAAGGTACTGCTGTTAGGAATCCGTATTTTTTAGAATTTGCTATCTTATAAATCTGGTCAAGAAAAACACGAAAGACCTGAGCTTTAGTTCTTACGAATATGAACATCTGGTAATTCTTTTCTTTAACAAGGGGCAAAGTTGAAATCAATGCCATGACAGTCTTTCCAAAACCAACTGGGGCATGAATCATGACTTTTGGGTTTTTTTCTACAAATCGAAGAAACTTAGTCTGATATGCTCTCAATTCAGGATGAGGAAACAATTGTAACGCAGGAGGAAGATCAGATTCAATCATTGTGACTTTCAATCCTCACTCTCTGTTTTTAATTCGTCAAACAAAGACCTTTGCTTGGTATATAATTCAAAATAGAGATCAAGAATTCCAGTATTTGGATAAGTTTCTAGATTATGTTCCCTTGAGATTTTCTGAAGTAATACAAACTTATCATTAGTATCTTTTTCAGGTAATTCAATTTGAAGGAGGGTTGACTTATCCTCCAATATCTTGGAAGCGATTTGCGATCTGGTCATACTCCTGTATTTTTTATTATTCATTTTTCTTCTTTTTCAGAAAAAAAGGAAAAATCATTTGGAAAAATCTCTAACTCCATCACCTGAGATAGAAAACACAATTTTCCCATCAGGTAGTTCAGGGTTTTTAGTCAAGGTTGCAGTACGTTTAATATCTTTACCTTTACGAATCATTAATCTGGTAGTTACTGTATGTCCAACTACATTTCCACCAATTGGTTTATTTGGGTCACCAAAGAACATCGCGTCTGGTTTTGCTGAAACTTGATTAGTTACAACACACACACTATTAAGCATCTCAGCTTGCTTGTTAATAAAGGCAAGGTATTTACCAATTAGTTGTTGTCGTTCCGCTAGCGTAGCCCTACCTGCGAATTCACTTCTGAAGTGAGACATCAAAGAATCAACGATAATTAAACCCACTTTTGGAATGGTTGTTATTGCTTCTTCAGTCAAAGCCATTTGATGTTCAGAATTATACGCTCTACCGACTGTTATCCTAGATAATACAGAATCAGGATCGATTTCTAGAGCCTCTGCTATTTGAACAATACGATTGTATCTGAAAGTACCTTCTGTATCAATCCAGATGACATCTTTATCTTGATATTTTACACAATTAACTGCTGCTTGATGGGCAATTTGTGTTTTACCACAACCATTTTCTCCAGCAAGTTCAGTAATGCTTCCTGTTTCGAAGCCACCACCTAACAGCTTGTCAAATTCTATTGAAGAAGTTGTTAGTTTAACACGGGATTTTGCAGCTTCTTCATATGATGTTCCTTTTTTTAACCCTAAATCGAACAGAGCTCGGGCTTCACGAATTAAAAGATTTGCTGTTTTTTCAGCAATACCCGAGATACCTGTTAATTGTGATCTAGTTGCGAGAGCAATTGTCTCCTTGGTACTGAATCCTGCTTCTTCTAATCGGGTTCTAGTTGTTGGACCGACTCCAGCAACTGTTTCAAGGAATGTTTTTTCTTTAACTTCTTTAGACTTTTTTTTCGTCTTGCTATTTTCTACTTTAACATCTGGATCAAGAATTGCTTCTTTTTCCTGTATTTTTTGCGCTTTCGCCATATTGAAATTCCTCCAAATTATTGATCTGGAAATTTTTTGTTGAAAACTATAGATCAATGAAGATTCAGTTTATAGCTTAAATATTCAAAAAAAACACTACGTACAAGGTACACTAACTGCCACCTCCTGGCTAATAATGTTAAAAACTTCTTCTACCATCCCTGAATAGTCGCGCTTAATGCGTTGCTCTTTTAATATGGGTTCTAACTTCTTAAGA
>SDBT01012980.1_pt1 | contig 13360 bp, 16 predicted proteins | sample 2277101 | NCBI WGS metagenome assembly SDBT01 (sample SAMN10404973, study PRJNA504765) | marine sediment metagenome | isolation source: marine sediment core GS10_PC15, 103 cmbsf | place: Arctic Ocean: Southern Knipovich Ridge | collected 2010 | reverse complement strand
AGTGGCGGCTGCGCTGTCGATGCTAAGCGCTGTCTTGGAGAAGATCTGCAAAGAAGACGTCTGTGTCACCTGTGGCTTCGAAGAGCGCACGCATGCGTTCCGCGAGTGTGGGCACTACTGCTGCTGCGAAAGCTGCGCCAGTACAGCAGTGAAGTGCCCGATGTGCCCTGCACCGATTACGCAAGTGCCCTTGAAGATCTTGAAATCGTTAGAAGGAGATGTAAACACTTAGAGAGAGAGAGAGAGAGAGAGAGAGAGAGAGAGATCATTTTACGGATCATTTGCATACACAGCTACAGTCGTCGTCTGGATCATGTTTCATGCCGATGACTTCACAGACGGAGACGCAGGGACAGGCTTTATCTGTACGATTAAGCTGGTAGCAGGGAGCACACTCAGGGAGGCGGTCGACGTGTTGGCACACCCGAGCGGACGAACACGTATCGATACTACACGCGTCCCCGTTGTCGCAATCGGCGTCGATGGAGCAGTGCTGCTGTGTGCCCCAAAAAAGCGCCGCGACAACCACGACGGCCCCAATGCCTATCTGACGGTACATACTGGTTTTGGGTGAGGCAGTTTGTGGTTTGAATGACGAAAAAACTCGCCAGTGTGACGTCTATTATATGCTGGTACGAGTGGGAGAGAGAGAGCGCGGCATGACTCAAACGTTGTGTTTACCATACGGCCGGAACGCACTACTTGAGCCGCTCCCGGAGCCGCTTCCGCTCCTCTCTAGGAGACTCTTTCCCGTTTCCTCTTTCCTTCTTGTGTTCGTTCCGTAGTTCGACCGCAACTTGGGGGCGGCGCGCGCGTTATTGAGATACTCCACACGCGCTACCGTTCTCTGGTCAGAGGTGCTAAATCTTTCGCGGCGCTCCCGACGCACATCGCGTTTCTTCCGGAGGCTGCGAACGACGCCCACAACACACGCCACGAGACAGCAGCACACGCAGAGCAGCAGAAGCACGCCAATGATGATTCCGAGGGTCTTCCCGTAAATTGGATCAAGGACAACACCGGTCGTCGTGCTTGTGCTCATCGGAGGCCGTTTGCGCGATGCCAAAATAGGTGTACCACATCGTCTGTTATATGCTTCGAGCAGAGAGAGAGAGAGAGAGAGAGAGAGAGAGTCGCCTACTCAGACATAAGCGCGGTGATACGCAGTCATAAAAAGGAGCGCGACGCAGGCACAAGACCCTGTTCTCAACAACGATGTTTGCCGAAGCACTCCAGACCTTCGGCATTATCCTTGGCATCTTGGCAGTACTCGCGGTCTTTTTTATGATGGCTTCGGCACACGGTAACGGGTCAACACCGTTTATTGGACAGAGCTGGGATCAGTGGCAAACAGACAATGTCAAAAGCGTCAATGACGAAATCAACGCCTTCGCACGCGAGCGCGGCATGCGCACACACACATACACGCAAACGACACATGATGGAGATGGCAAGGGTTGGTTGAAAACGGTGACGGCGTTCCACGATGCCAATTGCAGCTGTGGCTCATGCCACGAGATTCCGGCGACATCGGACAGCGGGTCCGAGTAAAGTGATTTTAAAGAGAGAGAGAGAGAGAGAGAGAGAGAGAGCTCACGAAGCTGAAAAATTGAACAAATTTCCGTTATAAGAAATGTTCAGAGCCTCGCGAGCAGCACGCGTTTTCACACAGAAATGACCGAGCGCAGACCTCTTCTCCCGACAACACGAGCAGATGCGAAGGCACGACGCAAGGCACGACGAGACGCCCGGCTAGAAGACGCCAAGCAGGCGCTTCCAGCCGTGTTTGAGGGTGAACACTCCGTCTACCTGTACTTCATGAAGTATGATCCAAACGATCCATCGTGGACGAACTATCTAGTTTACAAGGCAACAGGTCGGCTGATGCACGTCGAGCTTGCTTTTGTGACGGAACACGTCTCGAAGTACACGGGCAAGCGCTACATCTACAGTGCGAGCATCGTCGATGACGGCACGGGCGTCTATGTGGAGCGGCGCACATTCGAGAATCCACACTACTACGCGATCGAAATCAAAGCGACGGAGCCGCAGATCAGGGCGATGTGGGAATTCTGCGTCGAGCAGCGGGCTAAGAAGTTCAATTGGTGGGGGATGTACCTTTCCTGGACGCCATGGTCGCGAGAGACAGACGAAACAAAGTGGTTCTGTTCGGAACTCGTCGCCGCTGCACTGCAGAAAGCGAACCTGTTCGAGCCGAGCGATCGCTACTACGATCTCGACCCGGGCTGCGCCACGCCATATGAGCTGTACGAGATATTGAAACCGCGCTCGAAAACGACGGGGAATGTTGCACTCGCGGCGCACATCGGCGATCCGAACATGGATTTTGACGATGTCTTCGACACTCACGCACTGAGTCTCTCGATCGCGCGCAACGAGACGACAGTCCAGCGCACATCGACCCGGAAAGCAACTCGGTACCCTTCTAGCCAGCACATCGCGCCTCCGAGTCAACCTCTGACGGCAGACACGCTTTTCGATCCAGCCTAGAACGGGCGATGTGGACCTGTAAAAAATCATATAAAAGAGGCGGTCCGCTTCGGTTGTGTGTGCACCGATGTTTTTCGCTTACCGATGTAGTCGACGATGTTTTCGCTTACCGATGATTTTTTCGACCTTTTTAGACTTGAACTTGACCTCTATTGGCCTGTCATCGCGTGCGCCGCACTCCACATGCTTCTTGAAAATGTGGCTGCAGCAGCGCTGCGATGCTGCGCGCCTCGTGACTTTTTGCCGTCAAGAATCGTCTGGAAAATCATTGTGATCACGATCTGGGCTGTAGCGGCGCCGGTGCATTGGTACTTCTTCGGTGCTCCGTTTTCCGTCACCTCCGGTGATACGGTTGTCTATTCGGTGTACTGCTACTTAGGGCGTTATTTTCTGATCAAAGTGTCCTTTTTGTTTTTCATTGTCTGGGTGTTCCTGTACCGCGATCTTCATGCGTGGGGAGGAACACATCGGAGACCTGCAGCGACAGGCGCAAACCACACAAACGGGCTAAGCACGGCACAAGTTTTGGCCGTTGAAGCTCTGGCGGCAGAGATCGTATTTTTGCGACAACATTTACGGACGAACTGGATTCGGCGGGCCGGGGCGAGACACAGTAGGCCTCTCTGTGTCGCTGACTAGCTCTGCTCAACATCGAACGCGGTCGGCTGGAGAAACGGCGTCGTCGCACCTGGCGGGACTGCGGGTCTGTCGAGATTGAGCGCGTTCTGCAGCTGCTCTCCACTTCCGATCAGGAGGACCCACTCGCGTGCGAGAGCGGCGGCGGTTGCAAGATCGCGGCGACTCGCGCCCTCCAGAAAGAGACCGACAGCTGTAACGTGACGTCCGTGTGCGTTTCGCGCGGAGGAGACACGCGCGTGATAGAGTTTCGCGTTCAGTAGATCGTAAATGGTCCAAAGATGAGCTGACTCGTCTTCTGTAGGAACTCCCGCGCGGTTGAACCGACTGAGCGCGGCGTCATAGCCGTCGCCGCCCGTGTAGCTGCCCTCCTCTCCAAGTGCGCACAGACAGATGGCCGCGTCCGCGTCACCCCACCGGAGCCCCGTCTTCACGTAGCGGTGTGCTCGCGCTGCTCCTCCGCGACGGCCTCCATCACGGGGCGGACGTTTCCTGTTCTTCGAGAAGATGCGCATGATACGTCCGTAGCGACGTGCGAGTCCGTCGAAGACGAGGTCCCCAACACGGAAGCTGTTCCGATCCCAATGCGGGTCGAGCACGGCCGCGCGCGCACGTGCCGATGCGGCGTCAGACGTGAGAAGAAGCAGGCCGTAACACGAGTCGTTCGAGAGTTCGAAGCGAGCCCGCGGAATCTTGTTGAAGGTCTCTTCTGTGAGGACGATGACGCGCGGATTCGACCGGAGCAGCTCGTCCGCGCTACATGGACCCGGGTCGAGGATGAGCGGCGCGAGCACGCGTTCTTCAGCATACAACCCAAGATCCTGTGGAATCAGTAGCTCCGCGGGAAGGACGTGCTCCACGAAGAGGTCCCACACGCAGCCGGGACCGTCGATCCAGGAGCTCACCACGTGTTCGTGCAGACTCCCGAAGACGAGAACACGACGCGGTGAGCGAAAGAGATCCTGCACGAGGCGCAGATCGGACACACGCATCTGATGTGCGTCCTCGAGGACGAGCAGACTGACGCCAGCACCCGATACTGTGACCGCAGGAATCTTGTGCGTGAAGCGCATGCGAGAGAGCGCCGCCAGCGTGAAGACGACGGTCTTGGGGCCCGCCGCACCGCGCGCGAGCGCAGCGCCCTCAAACGTCGGTGTTATGACGGCAATCGCGCTCTCGAGTTCCTCGCGAAGAGCCCACACACCCGCGCCGCCCATGATGTCGCTGCACCGCGTTGTCACGACCGTCGGCCCAAACTCGCAGACGTCCACAAGTGGGTCCATCAGCGTTATGGGGTGTGGTGGAGCGAGTCGACGGTCGTGACCCGCGTTGGGAGCCGCGGACGAAGACTCAGCGTCGCCATCGTGCAGCTCGGCCTCTCCAAAGAGCGCCGAGAGTGCGCCGTAGTCATACGCGGCGCTCTCACGCGCAGCTGGAAAGTAGGCGACGTTCGAGACGACATGACGCAGCTCCGCGGCGACGCTGCTCAGAAGCACACTCCCACCATCGGGGTGCAGTTCGACGATGCCCCGCGAAGTCAGCCGTTTCAGTGCCGCATCGACGTCGATCGTTCCAACGAGATCGTGACCAGCGTACGACGCTCCGCGAATACCTGGCGCGGCCGACGCATCAGCGCCGCCCTCGTCAAAGCGTGCGTGCAGCCGTTGTAGACTCATGTGTGTCGCGCCATATCGAAGCAGCGGAAGGAGGAGCGCATCGTAGAGACCCTTCGCGGCGTACCACTCCCACATGTCATCTGCATCCTCGAGATCCGTCTCGCGTCCGAACGCGTCCAACGCGTGATGCAGATCACCATACGTCGGCGCGTCGAGGAGGTTCGCGTACGTGAGCAGCCGCGCACCGCCCGAGTGAGGAATCTCCGGCGTGCTCTCCAAGAACATGAGGACGTGTGGCGCGAGACGCGCCGTCAGCTTCAGCGCACGCAGTGCAGTTTCGTCGTGGATGAGTGCCTCCGCGGCGGCGACACTGTGGACCGCAATCGCTGCGTCGAAAAACGCATCCGGCTCGTACAGACGATGCAACAGTGTGTCGCGGAGCAGAGTGCCATGTTTTCCGAACGAAGCGATCATCACACGTGTACGAGGGACGGGAACCCCCTTCTGGCGCTTCCAGTCCAGCGGTGCGAGGAGACCTCTCGCGATACCGAAGTTCATTCCGCTGATGAGCGCGAGCGCGGCCGCCATCTCATTGAGTGTCGGAAACCCGCTGTTGTGCGAACCGCTGCGACACCAACCCGTTGCGCGTACGGGGATGGGTGCGTCCCACGACGCGTCGATCGCTGCATCCGAAGCTTCGCGCAGCCCACAAATCGGGTAAAGCGCAATATCGAGCGTGTAGACGATCAGAGGACTCGCAGAAGGAAATTCCCCGCTGATCGTAATCTGTGCTGGGACGACGTTACGACGACGCGTCCCGTGTTCCTCGTTGTACGCGCGCGCCATCGCACGCGCTGTCTCCTTGTCAACCTGTGGCGCGAAGCGAACAAGCATAAACGATCCAGTTCGTCGGAGAATCCGGCTTATGACGCCAGCCACGGGAACGAAGCCAGGCCCGTTGTCTGCACATGCATCGTCGGCGTTGTCCACGGCGACAGCTTCGCCCTCGCGCGACGATGCCGATCGTAACATCGACCGAGCCGCAAAAAACATCGTCCGTTCCACACTGCAGCCGCACGGTGCCGCAAACGTGTGCGCGCGCGCGATGTCTGACTCTTTTTTCTGGCTTCCTTTGAACTTCGCTTCCTGTTATATAGGTGAAACCGACGCGCGGCCGCACACATTTTCGGCATCGTCGGTCTGAAACGCGACCGACTCCGCACCCAAACCGACGATGTCTCGACACGATGCGCGGTGTCCTCGTGCACTACCTCGGGTGTGGCACTGGATTCACAGCGTCTGCAGCGCCGGCGTTGCTCTCGTCTGCGTTATCGTGTTTGCGGTCGAGCACGATGAGGAGGCCAGTGTCGTGGTTCCGCTCCTCTCGATCGCACTTCTCGTAACGGCGATCGCGAGTGTCACATCGCTCGTTCCGCTCTTTCTGCGCCATCGGTGGATGCGATTCATCCTCGTCGCGGGACTCGCTTTCAATACGCTGCTGGGATCCGCCATTTCAGGCGTCTATCTCATTCTGGAGAAGCAGCGTGCGATTCAGCCGCACGCTGAGTGTGTGTGTGGGGGTGAAAGCATCGACCTCACATCCACCGTGCTCACGTTCGTCGGAATCATCGCCTGGTTCATGTATCTCGTCGTCGCGGCGTCGATCGCACGACGCAACCATCTCCGTCGTCTTGCAGAAGTAGCAGAAGTGACCGACATGGTGGAGCAGTCGCTGATAACAAACGAGATCGGCGATGGAACGACCGTCAACGCGATCGGCTCACCACAGAACGTCCGCTTCAGTATCGAAAACGACGACGACCGCCAAAGCAGTGAGCTCAACGGCGGCGGTGGTGACAGCAGCAGCGGTAACGCGTCGTGAGTAACAGCTCTTGGTAAAAACACCATAAAAAGAGAGTACACAAATGTTTCATTCGACGCGACTCCAGCCCACACACGCAGTATGCCACACGACGGCCTCTCAACAGAAGAGGCGACAGCACTCTGGTGGGGCGCCGTCTCCAACAGTGTCGTGCTGTTCAGCGGCATTCTCGTGCTCCTGAGCATTTTTACGTCGGCGGTTCTGCTTCAAACGAGCGCGCCCGTGCGCTCTCACGCCCGGCTTCTCCGATGGCGAACTGCAACGATTGGTTTCATTATGACGCTTGTCAACCTTGGAGTCGTCTTTGGGCTCAAAGAGGCTTTCAACGAGCCGCGACCCCCAGGAAGCACGTTTTCGGGTCCTGGTCTGCCGTCTTCGCATGGTGCGCAGGCGGCGTTTCTCGCGACGCTCTTCACCGCCGCACCAGGTTTCCATTCTCGGACGCGCTCACCACAGACTGCCGCGTACACACGCTTTGTCTTGGGGAGTTTCCGCGGGGTCGCCGCGGCTCTGTACGTTCTCTTAGTTTTGCGCTCGCGCGTAGCGCTTAACGCACACACTGCGTCTCAAGCCGTCGCCGGGGCGGTCGTCGGCGCGGCGATCGGGTTAGCGGCGCTGGCCTTGATATTATTGCCGTTTTTGAATAAACGCCAAGGCGCGTGGTGGACTCAAGCCTCTGCGCGTAGCAAACCGAAACCGAAACCGAAACCCAAAACAAAGACTACCGCCGCGTCTTCTACTACACCCGTCCCTGTTGCAGCAGAGCTCATGGGCCGAGGTTCGATGGCGAGGCGGGCGAGTTCTCTCACGTGGCTGGCCTGGCTTTCTCTTGTCGTGTGGCTCGGCTATGCGACAACGATCATCCTCGTCTCTTTCGCCGGGTTCAATGGCGGCGCCACACCGTGGGGCATCATATTTGCGACGCAGACGGAGCTCGCACCGGCCTCGTGGGTCTTTCTAATATGGGCAATTCTCGCAGCGGGCTCGGGAGCTTACGTCTTCTTCATTCTCTTTACGCCGGGCGCGTGCCGGACGGACTCCACGCGCATGTTAGCCTGGTTCTGGCTCTTCCTCCTCATCGGACACACCACCGTTCTCTGGCTTTGGATATTCAACATCGGCGGGCTCTGGGCAGCATTTGGGGTCGATGTCGCTATTTGGATCAGCACGTGCATCGCCGTCATACTCATCAACTTAGTGCCATCGCAACATCTCGACACTTTCTTGAGGACACGCGCCAGCCCACGCAACGCACCCGACGTTATCACCTACTGGGCGGTTATCGTTCCGCTCGCAATGTACTGCGGCTGGCTCCTCGTAGAGACCTGGCTTCTCTTCGCTGCCGCCGCCGCTACGTCTGGTATTAGTGGATTCCTCCCCAACGAGATTTCTGGACCACTCGTCATCATCGGCGTCACGTGGTTCCTGGCGCTTCTGCTGGCAGGGCTCTTTGTCGAGCCGCACGGTGTTCTCGCCGTTTCATGGTTTTTCTTGGCACTCGTCGTCCTCCGGTACTTCACGCTCCAAATCGGTGTCTGGGCAGCCGGCGCTTTCGTGGGAGCGCTTGTAGCAGGAGTCATTCTGATGTGGATTCGATACGTTTCAGTCGCGGGCCTCTTCTACCGGCAGGGGATCGCTGCGCGACGCGCGCCGAAGAACACCATGTAGTAAAATCACTTTACAGAACACAACCGATCCATCAACAATTATTACCGAAGCCGTAAAGGCGGCCGTCACCGAGTTCGTCTGGAACACCCATGTTGTAGAAGAAAAGTACCTGCTGCTGCTACTATGTGGTGAACACTCAGCAAACGGGCAATGAGAACACCACATTTCTTATTTATATACTCATAGTGGCCCCACATCGCTCACTTTTTCGTCCCCCACATCGCCGGGGTCGGGTGCACCCGCACAATTTTTCGTCCCGCACACATCGTCGACCGCGTGCACCCGCACAATTTTTCGTCCCGCGCACATATAAGCGCCCACTTTGGTCAACTTAGACAGCCCCACATAGCTGCTTTCCCCCAACATCGTCCGTTAAGGCTGTAGACAGTCGGAGCACATCGTCTGTTGATTCTCTCGCTCGCTCGCTCGTTCTTCTTCATCTCGAATGCCGATCAACACCGCGTCTCACACAAGATCCTACACGGCGCGTCAGAACACCCTGCGCCAGGTCGAAGAAGCCTCCATCATGAAAACTGCAAGAGACATCGTCGTAAGCAGCCCCGATCGCACGACGGGAAAGAACGGTATGTGTCTCAAGCATCTGCGAAAGTCAACATCGTCGGAAGCCGTATTCGGAGTGAATATCTTCTCGAAGCGATGTCTGGCCGATGCAACGAACCAACATCGGCGAATGGAGCTTCCACACTGTGCTTATGATTGAGCTTTCCTGCAACAACAGCCCGCGGGGAAGCTGCGACCCCAACAAGAACGCCTTCGCCAAACGACGGGCGTTCGGGCTCCTCGATGCCTCGAACAGTGGGTGCAACACGCCGACGTCATCAACGTCCTCGCTACAGTTCAACCGACAGACGCTCTCCTCCACGACTCCCGCCAAGAACGCTCTCCTTACAACACAAAAACGTGCGATACATCTGGGCGACTTCCGACCGCGGCGCGAATGGCGTCTCGTCACCGCGTTCCACAAACAGCCGTAGCTCGCAGCGAGCCAAGCGGAACTTCACCTACAACGACGCGCCGCGTGGAAGACGCCGATTGAGTGGTAATGGCTACAGCTCTCGTTCACGTGTCAGACGTCCATCGTCCGGGCCACGTGCGCGATCTCGCACTCCACCTCCTCAGAATCGTCAGCGAAGGAGAGTCGCTTCTGCTGTGAGGAGGAGAACCGTCAAAACAAAAAAACGATCGCGTGACGCGGATGCTGATGGGAAGGCTGCAGTTGAACGCGCTGCACGCAGTCTCGCGAAGATTAACAGCGCAGTCGCTGACGTGCTGGACGCAACTGCGGACACACAAGACTCCGAAGACGAAGATGAAGACGAGGACGGAGGTGAAGATGTTGAATTTGACGCTGAGTCAGTTGAGTTGATTCGTGACGAGATCGAGGAAGTGGACGTGGACGTGGAAGTGGAAGAGGAAGAGGAGGAGGAGGAGGAAGAGGTGCAGGACGCTGCTGGCGCTCCTTCAAGGACAGCAGATGAGGCTCCGGAGCCTGGACAGATCCTACCTGTGGCGGTGGAGGCGGAAGCAACTCCTATCACGTCGATCGTCGTCGTGACAGGAACCATTGTAAGTGGCGAATTCGCGGAAGAGACCACACCAACGGATGACGTGCACCACAGCGATGGAGACGTCGACGACGATGATGATTCATCGGACGAGTCAATGGAGGTGGTGACGCCTGAGCGTGAGCGGGAGGAGGAGTTGCGCTCATCGCCTACCACAGGGACGCCGCGTGTGGCCTCGCAAGACGACGCCGAAGCGCAGCCTCCGCCGAAGCGTCGGAAGCATCGCAAAATCGCAGACTCCTCGTCAGAGATGATGTCGATTGTGCTTAATCTCACTCGCGCGCTCAACGGTGTGACGCAGCGGCACAGTCAGCTGTTTACGAGTCTCGCGGACGTGGCAAAACAACACGAACAGCTGTGTGCGGCGTTTGCTGAAGTCTCGACGCTCTTTGAAGGACTCGGTTCTGCGACGTTTAACTTGTGTGCGGCGTTTGCAGACCACGCAGCAGCCGACGCGGAACATTGAAGCTTTTTCTTGGAGAATTGGATGCTTTTTGCAGTGCTTGTAATAATTGTTAAGAAAAGGTGTTAAATTACTTCTGTTTTTCGTAATTAGGGAGAAAACACACTGAAAGGGTCGTTTCGGGTTGAGGGTTCTTACTTGTGGCGGCCAGGATCAAACGCTGCCGGTCGCACGCGCTTTCGAGCGCTTCACACACGCGCGCGTCTTCGAGAGCGCGATAGCTATGCCCTGCTTCGAGCTGACGCTTCTCCCCTCGCCCTTCAGTCGGTGGAACGCGCTGCCTGAGTATCGGCGGAAGTTCTTACTCTTCATCGTCTTCTTGGAGGTGGACCGCCTCCGCGAGCCGCTCTTCTTGCGCGGGCGTGGGCGTGCTTTCGTCATGGCGTTTCAGCCGCGGTTCTGGTTCACACCTTCTCGCTGCGTGGGCCAGGACCGATTTTTTTATTGCGGTCAAGATACATCAAGATGGAATTTGGTGCGCGGCGCTTATATTTCTGACTCCCAAGCCTCGCAGGTGGCAGTTGCGGAGAAATCATGGCAGAGCCCGCAGCACCAAAACTTGCATGGGAACTTGCACAGGAGCTCGGTATCGGCGGAAGCAAGGAGGACGTCATCGCTCTTCAGCCGAAGGGTCTCCCTGAGGTCCAAGAAGTGATCGATAACGCTCTTTACGACGCAGTGTCTACGCCGCCAGTCAAATCAGAGCGCGGTCAGTTCTTGGACAATCGCATGTACACGGTCTCGAAAGTCCACATCGACACGGACCTGTTTTGGGAGCTCCCCTCGGGGTTCACCGAAAAAGCTGCGAAGAATGATCCATCCTTCTTTCTGCGCTCGGAGAAGATTCTGTTTGGTAATCCCTTGAAGCTTCGCTATCACCGCATTTCGGCAAAAAATACAGTTCGACTCGACGGTGCTCCAAACAAGCTGCCTGGTGTGTTGTTCATCCACGGTGTGCCAACCAACGCGGATCAGTATCTCGAGCTCCTGCGGATCACGGGACCCTTCGTCGACGCGGTCGCCGTCGATCTCCTCGGAATGGGCAAGTCGTCGAAGCCGATTCGCTACCCGTGGAGCTGGGCCGACGACGCGGAGTACTTTGCGGCGTTCATCGAACATATCTGGGGGAAAGGAGTGAAAATTCACCTGGTTGCCGACGACTGGGGCGGCGCTCCAGCAGTCAAGCTCGCGGCGAAGTTCGGCGCCACCCACCTCAAGTCTCTTTCGCTGATCTCGCCCATCACCGGAGACGGACACCCGGTTCCGGAGATCACAGACATCGGCATGGCGTCGCTTCTCAACAAGAAAGAAAACAGCGGTCTTCCCGGTGAGGACCCCATCGTGAGTCGCAGCTACATGCGAACGATGGGCGGCTTTCCCGGGAACCTCAATCAGATCATCAAGTCAATGCTGTACTCCGGGAATCCGCACTCGCAGAAGTTGAACCAGTACGCGTGGCGCACCTTCCTGGAAACCTACGCCGATCAGGACTACGAACGCCCTGCGGATTCAGTGCACGCCGACCCACACACGGGCGCCGGCTACTCCTCGTTGACGGGTGGCATCAAATGGCGTGCGCTGCGCGTCCTCTCTGAGCGCGCGGCGATCCTTGCACCGAACCGAATCTTCCCATGGCACGCGAAGAAAAATCCGATCGGTATTCGCTACTCAAACATTCGCGTTCCAGTCATGATTCTCTGGGGTCAGTATGACAACATGATGCCTGCGGCACAGCGGCACCGCATGCGTCTTCTCTTTGCGGCCGCACCGATCGTGCAGGCTGTACTCATTCCTAATGCGGGTCATCTTGGAGCGGTGGACCAACCGGAGTTCGTTGCGGAAGAGCTCATGGATTGGTGGGTGAACGCGGAGAATCTGGAAACCATTTTTAGTGCCAACATTCCAGAGAGAGTAACGCAGCGTGGACCGGCCCGTTTTGGAGCACTTCTACTCGGGTTCTCTGGAGACGTTGGCAAAGGCGACGAGGAATTTGTACAGAAGAGTCTGCGCGACAACGTGTACCATGCATCGAAATTTTTTATGTAGAGAGAGAGAGAGAGAGAGAGAGAGAGAGAGAGAGAGAGTAAAACCGATGCATCAATCCTGACTCCATAAAAGGGGACGCCATCGTCCTGTCAAACATCGCGGGTTTTTCGGCAACGATGTGGCACCGGACGAAGGCGCCGTCGAGTGCAGCCGATGAAGATGAAGCATCGCTTGACATGCTGGAAAAGCTTATTCTCGCGCGCGACACGAAAAACCGAATCGCTGCACTCAAGAAACACCATGGCGTTTTTCATGGCGGGAAGCACGCGAAAGTCATACGCATTACTGTTGGCTTCAACACTGACGGCGTTGAGATTGATCTTGACCGCTTGAGCACGAGCCTTAGCGCCAAAGGCATCAAGTGCGAAGCGCCGTTTGACATGGAATCGCGGTTGATAACGCTACCACGTGAGAAGCTTCTACCTCGCGCGACGGCAATGATCTGTAACGATGGACGCATCCTTTGCTTTGATACCCTCTCGCTCGAACAGGCTGAGTACGCTGCACACAAAGTTCTTGCACTGCTTGCACCTGCGGCCGTTGCAGCTGAGCCTCCCTCTCGTCTTCATAACTACCATGTGTGCAACATCTCGACACGCTTCTTGATTGACTGGACTGTGGATTTGAATGCGTTCGCTGCGCTTCCGGAGCACAGGGCACACATTCGCTATCGCCCACTCAAAAACCCGGACAGACTCGTCTATCGTGCACCGAGCATAGCGGAAGGAAAGACGCGGCTGATGTTCTATCGTCGTAGCCACTACGTCGATGCTACTGGAGCAAAGACGCTTGAGGCTTGCGTGGGTGCACAGGCGTTTGCTGAACGCCTCCTCGAGAAGCATCGCGATGTCATTCAAAGCGTGGAGCCGCAACCTTTTGGTAAAAACAACCCAAGACGTTCTGCACGAATCGCGTCTCGTTCGTAGTCTTCTTCCATGAGAGAGAGAGAGAG
>SDBT01012979.1_pt1 | contig 13360 bp, 32 predicted proteins | sample 2277101 | NCBI WGS metagenome assembly SDBT01 (sample SAMN10404973, study PRJNA504765) | marine sediment metagenome | isolation source: marine sediment core GS10_PC15, 103 cmbsf | place: Arctic Ocean: Southern Knipovich Ridge | collected 2010 | reverse complement strand
ATCCTGTAGGTTATTGCCATACAAGGCGCACCATTTATTGCCATCCATACTTAGGGATGGACGGAATAAATAAGAAGGCAGTGTAGTTTCACTGACAGCTTGTAGTCCAGCTTGTAATAGCTGATATTTCTCATGTGAGAAATCAAAGGCTGTTTGAATAATGCTGTCCATATCAGGCATGTTAAACTTACTTCTGATTGCATCATAAATTGGTTGATAATTATTGTTCATTTAATTCTTCTCCTTTATGAGAGTTTTAAGTTCTTCCAATTTTAAATCATTTTTAGTATCTGGAATATATTGTGCAAATACTCTAGCTGTAAGACTTTTTATTAGTCTTAATTTTTTCTTCAGACCTTTGATTTTATCATCTTTATTCATTTCTTTTTCTCCTTTGCTTTTTGCATTTTTCTCCAAATAATCCATTCTTCTACTATTTCTATCATATATCTTTGAATCTCATGTTTAGGTGAAACTCCTTTAACAGAACAATTATGTAGGAATATAGTCCATCTGTTCTTAGGGTAATGTACACTCAATCCATACATTGATCTCTTAGGAGTTTTACACCAGGGATGTAAGGACCAGTCTACAAGACCTCCATAGTTCCTTTCCCCTGTTGTTTTTACTTTACCTTTGAGTTTTTTTCTTGAATCATTAATAACTCGATATCTTAAATAATCAGATAAAGTTAGAGTGCCAAACATATCTTTGATTGCTAGTTTAAAATAGTATGCTAATTCTTTTGGTATTTTATTTGGTGTAAATTTATGTGTCTCCCCCATTAGGGGGATTTTCATTGGTGCTCCTCTTGTTTCTTTTTTCTCCATTTTTGGTTTTCCTTATTTCTATTATCGGAAAGACAACTTCATTTCCTACTAATGCTTTATTTCCTATTAAAACTTCTCTTATTAAATTCTTTTTAATTCCAAGGATGGTCTGTGTGAGTAGAGAGATCCCCTTGCCTTTGGTTTTTTTCTCTAGGTTCCTGGCAAGAAGCGTCAGTTTCAATCCAGAAATGTGTTTGTACTTATCTTTAATTAAATAATGTTCTCTTTTCATAATTTAGTTTTAATTTCCATTTTTGTTAAAAATTCGCGAGCATCTTGTTTTTCAGATTCATGTAATCGTGCGGATTTGCCTGATTCCACCTGTAAAATTATTCTGAGGAATTTAATAGCCTCATCACGTTCTATACGTGTAACTTCGAGGTCGGTAGTAGTATCCCACAATATACTTATTCCTACATCAACGCTGCTCTCTATATGTTCACCAAGAAGTATATTTACTTCTTCAATATCAACTTTTGGCGGTCTATCTGTCATGATGTTTTCTCCTATATATTTATTTGATCCCTTTTGGATTTCCCCAATTAAGACCATGATGGAGCAGTTTATCGACGTGCTCCAGGTCATCATTAAAAAATTGGAGGTTAATTAATGACTTAAATCAATAAGGCTACAAATGATATGAATTACTACCATTAGGAGTGCTGTCAACGATAATACAAAATAGTTAGTCGATCCCGTATTCTTCACTTGGCTGATAATCCTTTAATAGAGTTTCTAAGTTGCCCATGGTAGCCTTTTTCTTTGTGTTCCATGTTTCCCTGGCGATAATTCCTAGAGCATCAAAATCTCTTTGATTAATTGATCTCTGCAATAATTCCTTTGCAGTTATAAAGAATTCTTCCAGCATATTTGAGAGTATACCAGCTTGTTTGATAAAAGCTTTTACCTCCTTTTTTGTGATGTTCCTTGTGCTTGTTGTGGTGGTTGTTCCCATTTATGGGTCTCCTTATAATAATATTTTAATCTTCATTCTCTTCATGAATTAAATCAAATTCAGTTTTACTTTCTTCATGTTCTTTTATTAACCTTTGAGGACCGTCCACTCCTTTCCTCCTTTTCTAGGATATTTTTCATCCAAGTATAAAATTCTTCTGCTGCTTTGATCCAATCATCTACATCTTTCTTTTTAGGATCAGTAAGTCCATACTCTGTTGGGTAAGAAGACTTTTTCATTTGATACCAAAACTTTGTAAAATAACAAGGAAGCATTTTGATATAAAGAGGACAGCCTTCACAATTAGATAGATAAAATTTATGTTCTATACAAAGACCACAACTTCCTTGATAAATACTTCCTGGTATCTTTTTCTTCTTTTTTGCCCATTCAATTAATACTTCCCACTTATGTAGGGATTGAGAAGCACCTGTTTGGAATTCTTTAATGAATCCATTTTTTAAGTGGTCTAAATATTTTTCCAAGTCCTTTACAGTTTTTGTATTTGCTGGAAGTCTCATAATTTACTCCTCATAATCCTGTGTAAGTCTGCAATAGAATTTGTTGTTAGAATCAGAGTTTGTTAAGGCTCTACCAAAAAGGAAACGTTCCTCTACATTTTCCCATCCCTCAAAATCGAATAACTTACCATCAGAGGGTTGAATATAAATCAAATCTCCTATATCTACCTTCTCCAGTTCTAATTCAAAGATCCCTTCCAGTTGAAGAGTTAACGTTTCTCCAGGCTCTACAGTTCTTAATGAAACTCCAGAGAATCCATGGACTCTACAAGTCTCTCCTGATTCATATCTTTTGGTAGCTTGTAGGCTTATACATTCCCCTCTAGAGATATAATGCAATGACATAATGAGTCTCCTTTCTTAGATTTTTAAGTGTATCAAAGTTTACCATAGAAGTCAAGTTTTTTTAACTATAAGGTAGATAAAAAAAGTAAATATTTCAACGTATTAATCAGCCTTATAGGTAAAAAAATAGGTTTACAGACAATAAACTTTGGTTTATTTAGAGGGGTTTAGTTTACTCAATTTTTAAGAGGGGTATTTGTCTAAAAGGTAGAGAGGATCACCTTTACAGATGATCCTCTCCAGGTGAGATAGTTTAAATTGTTTACTAATTTTCGATTATTTCCTGTTGGAGTTGCACCAAAGCCAATCCTGGCAATGCTTCTAGAGGAATAGCGAGTCTTTTGGAATCAATATCTGACTGTCTCTTTTGAGTCATATCCTCATGAATCTCTGTGAAACGCCTAACACTATTATGGTTAGGAAGTCTCAGGCTCTCAATGTAGTTTTCCATGGTCTGTGTTACTGCTTGCATTTCTGGACCTCCTTAAATTAATAATTAAAGTTTACACTGTATAACTCAGAATGTCAAGACGTAGCTTTTTTCATTGGAAAGGAAGTAAGAATTCTGTACTCCGCTTCTCTCATTAGAGGAGTCAAATGTGGGAATCTTTTAATTGTTCCATCAGGTTCAATTCTGAAAGAGCCTATGAAATGACAACGAAAGTTACCCGATTCTGCAGATTTTTCATTTCCTGCATCTGATCTATAAACTGATCCAGTAATTGCACCATCACTATTTTCTCTGCCTCTTTCATAGAAACAATAATATCCTTTTGTTCCAATCCATCCATTATTAGATTTACAGCCTGTAACCTTCCGTTTAAACATGGCTTCTAATTTGTTTGCAGCTTTTGTTGAACAACTATATCCCATTTTAATCTCTCCTTGGATATACCACGATTGCAACTAATTTGGCTTCATCATCACCAGAATCTTCAAATTGGGATACAATCATTCTTGTGGCATGAATTTCTTCGTTTCTAACTTTTCCACTAATATCATTACCATTTCTTACAGTTACCTCAGAATCAGGATTGTATACTTCTAATTCTTCAATTAATTGTTTAATTGTCCACATTTTATTTATCTCCTTTATGAGAGCATTTCCCAGGCTCGATTGTTTCCATTCCTGAGATTTTCATCTTCGACAATTAATATATCATTTGGCTTTTTACCTTCATAATCATCTCTGTCAAAACTAGAACGCACCAATATTCCTTTTACTGAATATTCCATTGGATGTCTCTGCTGAGAGAGGATAATTACATTTGCATCTTGATCTGTTTTTTCTAACAGTTTAATAAGGTCTTTTACTTTCATGTTTTTCTCCTTTAAAAGGGACTTATTTATGATCTTAACATAAAACCATAAAGAAGTCCCTTGAAATTAATCAAGGGACTTAGAGGAAGAGGGTGTGGTGGGATAATTTTCAATGTAGGACATTTATATCAGTATTGAGGAGAAAGGACATTGGAGTTCCTTTGATATAAACCATAACAGGCTCTTCAAAGACTTCATCAACTACAAAGGGATTGAAACCTTCTTCTTGTAATTCTTGTAGTTGTTGCTTTAGGATTTCTTCTTCTGTCATTTTAATCACCTCATGGAGTAGATTATATCATAGAGAGTTTAATGATTCAAGTCTCTTGTAGCAAACCTTGGCACAAAACCGTCTTTAAGCTCTTTGGTCTCTCTATTCATATGCTTATAAATTCCAGTTATATCATGCATGAAATTACCTTCATCAGCGATTAATAAAGTAGTTAGATCTAGCCCAATTGTATTATGGACAGCTTCAATATCCATAAATAAAGTTAATCTGTCATAGTTTATGTCGTGCAAGCTTAAAATCTTATGTGCTCGTTTCATGATATCTGATATTAAATCCATATCCTTTATTGATGTTTCTCCAGTTATAGGAACTGATTGATTATCCTTTGTCATTTTATTGCCTCTCTTTAAAATATTGAATTGCAGAAAGTTGGTCAATTTTCTCTGATCCTTCAATTTTATGACTGAATAAAGGATCTGCTAAGATTCCTTCACTTTCATTAAAAGGATTAATTAAATGATAATATCCATTATGATCGATACCCCCTTTCCATATCCACACTTTACCTTTATAATGAATTAATTCAATTGATGTATCTAAATAATAATCCTTCTCATTCTCTTCTGTGATATCATCACAAATTTCTGAAACCTCACTAACTAAATTACATTGCTTTTTCATCTCTTCCTGTGTCATAGGAGTTGATGGCATTGATTTTAGTTTTGGATCTTTCATTTTAATTCTCCCACATTAATAATTGTGCAAGAGTTAAATTCTCTTCGTCCCATGAATGAAGAGAAAAATCATTCACATACTGTTCTCCTGCATACCATTTAATTTGTTCTACAAAATTTGTAGAATGGGATAATCTAACATTCTTGATTATATGACCACCTTTAATATCTTCACGTTCATATGTTATTCTACTAACTTCCTCTTTAAGAAAAATTTTAACTTGAAACACTTCTCCTAATATTTCTGTGAAATAGTTAAATTCTTGAGTGCTATAAGCCGTATTAAATTGAGGACTTTTAATTCTTAACCATATTGGAAATATAGGTGTAAATTCACCTGTTTCTTTTTCAGGATCTTTTTGTAGGAAAGAGGTACAAGCAGCCTTATGAATTCCAGCAGGAAGAGGTTTAACTGCTTCTGTTATGTTAATTAAATCCTCTATAGTCTTAGCATGATAATATATACCTCCTTTTGAACTACCATGAAAATCAGAAATACCAAAACTTTCTGGTGGATTATCTGATACAGCTTCATAGAATTTGTATTCTTCTTTAAGACGTTCTAATTCTTTTGTTTTATTTTTCTCCCAGTTTATTATTCTGGAAGAGAGATTCTCTTTTGACTTTTGAAAACTAATCATGTTGTTTCACCTCGATATTTTCATATGATATTCCTAGCTGATCTAACGTATCTTTTAAATCAGCTAGTTGTGAATCTTCAATTTCTTTGATAGATTGATCATCTGAATCTGATTCAATTCCCCACAATCCACCAGAAGCAATTTCTTGCATTAAATATGTATCGGAGCCTTTAGGAATATAAATCAAAGTTTTTGCTTTGATTCCAATACAGCCTAATCCTCCTGAATAGAATTCTTGTAGTCTAGCTTGATCTTCATCAATCCAGCATTTAATCTGTGCCCATCCCTGAGTTTTAATATCCTCATTAGTATATCGCATAGAGGATATTATTTCTTGTTTATCTTCATCAAATTTAGTTTCTAAGTAACTTAAATCTGCATCATAATCATCAAGATGTTTAATACAGATTTCTTTGATAAAGACTTTCTTTTCTTCTGTAGGATCTTTTACATTAATCATTTTATATTTTTCATCTGACAAGTTAATCACCTTCTTTTGATTTATTGTTTCCTTTACGATTTGCACGTAAATTAAGACCTACAGGAAACATGATAGGAGAGAGCATTTCTACTCCCTCCCAATCAAAATTAAGAAAGGACTGCCTAATTAAAAGATTCTATTAAATCATCAATAAAGTCTCTAAAGTCTTCAATAGCTCTACTGCTTCCACCTATTTTTCTTCCATCTTTTTTTGAGAATTCTTCATAAGTCCATCCAGGAGAATATGGGTTATAATGAAAAGCATATTGTCCTTTTGTATTTTGTATAAATTCTATTCTTCTGTTATCTATAATTTCCATTATTCATCACCTTCCTTTAAACGCATTATAATATGTTTCTGATGTGTTAAAGATAAATCTTCCCAGGTAATTTCTTTTCCTAAATGAGAATTCTCTTTTAAATAAACTCCAGAAGTCCATTGAGAGAATCCTGCAGGAGTTGTAACATCATCTCCAAGAGCTAACATATCATAATATTTAGGTCCTTGTTTCCAATTAAAAACAATAGTGTATCTGTCTACTGTTGTCCCTCTATTATCAAATAAAGCAATAATAGATGCTGGCTTTTTAATTGGTTCATCATTTGGATATGTCATAGACATTTTTATCACCTCTTTTATTCATTATTTAAAATCTTAGTAAAAACCTTAAATAATAAATAAAGCGGAGGAGAGAAATTTATCTCTCCTCCAATATCAAACGAGAAAGGTGATTACATATTAATACTCAATCTCTTGGAGTAAAGCATGATGGAAAATATCATATAGATATTCTTTAACATCTCCATATTTCCCAAACTTCCCTGTAATCTTTAAATCAATTTCCAAGATTAAATGAGACTTTACTGTTACTTTAAAATCATACCATCCATCATAATATCCATGCTCATTCATTGCATGATAAGAGGAATTAATAACAATCTTATTTTGACCCGATTTTTTAAGATCAATTTCACAACCACTATCAATTCCAGAGCCAGAAGGAAGATAATTATTAGTTAATTCTATTAGAGATTCTTCGTGTCGATCTTCCCAAAGTTCTCCATCATTTGTCTTTTTGATTATATCTGCTTGTGCACAGGTATTTCTAGCATCAGCGATCTGTGCAATTTTCTGGTAGAGTTTTTGTGTTCTTTTTTCTGTTTTGGTTTCCATGTTTAATCACCTTTCTGCCCTGATTAAAATTATTCCTTCCAGGTATGAGGTAAATTACCTTCTACTTGTAACATATAATCACAGGAATCTTCACAATCAGAATTATAAATAAATACCACTTCTCTATAACTTCCAAATTCATGCGGAAATGATTTAATAGAGAAATAACCAAACACATCATCATTAGGTGCAGGAAATTTATTTTCTAGCATTTCCATATACCTTTTGCATTCCTCTAGAGATTTCTTTGGATAATCATCCTGTCCCACTTGAGCACAGTTTTCATCACTTGGTACAGGTCCTAGAGTTTCATAATCTGTTCTCATTTTGAGTCCTCCACTTCATATGTAGTTTCTATCACTTCATAGGGAGGATTGAATTGATCCTCTATTTCTTGAATTATAGTATCCATATCTTCTTGAGGATCTTGGATTTTAATTCGTGAAGTTACTTTGATGTAAATAGCCATTTTAATCACCTCCATTTGTTTAAACAGAATATTCTAACTTCGTCGATTAAACTCTGTAGAGTTTTTTGATAAGGATCTCCAAGAGTTATAAGCCTTTCAATTTCTGCCGTTTCTTTTTTAATATCCTCAATAAAATCTACCATTTCATCAGCTGAATAGAAATCCAATTCTTTACAGGCAGTTTCTACCATTTCAACATCTAATCCATCAGAAATACTTACAGAATTAACTTCAAATAGTTTTTCTGCAATTTGATTAATATAATCATCTGGTAGATTATCTCTTAAATCATTTGGGATATAACAATTCTCAAGAGTTTCAAGAAAATCTTCTCGTTCTTTTTCTGAAAAATGCATTTCACATGCTATAGGATAGTTTTCTAAATTTTCCTTCCATCCAAAAGCCAGTTTTCCTGCTTCTGTGCAATTTCCTTTATCGTCGATCATTTTTACACATAAATTATCAACCCATCCTACAGCCCAATGATTGAAATTTTCTACTTGACAATCATCAGGAAATTTCTCCATTAAATCATCTGAGATAACTTCAAAATTGGAGTTTTCCAAAACATCACTATCTCTGTGTCTAGAGAATGTAATTCCCCAAGTTTCTCCTAGAGGTAATTCACCATGATAGGAAAAATCAGTGAGTTTATTAAATTCTTCTATGACTTCTTTTGCTAACTGATTATAATTTGTTTCAGTTGCATTCATAATAATCACCTTCTTTTATTTGTCATAGACAGGGAATTTAATTCCCTGTTTCGTCTATTTAAGACTCTTCAGTATGACTTTCTATAACATGGAATTCTAATATAGGAGAATTTTCATAATCACTTCTAAACACTTTTATTATCCAATATCCATGATCTAGAGAATCCATCTCAGCTTTTGGATTAACTTCATATCCAGGCATTTCTTTTTTTAAGAATTCCTCTGCCCAATTAATACAATCTTGTTTTGTGTAGAAAATCTGATCTGGTAGTTTTGCTACTTTAAATTTTTGGGTTTGATGCATATCTTTAAAACCATAAACTGTACATTTTTGCATTTTAATCACCTTCTTTTATAAGATTATATCCATCAATTATCGCCCATATACAGAATATTACTACCCCGACAATAATTAATATTTCGATTGCATAGAGAATAATCATTTTAAATCACCTTTCATATAGAGAATATTTCCGTTTGCTTAGAGGATATTTACATCCCTTTGCATACAGAAATTTTAAATCTATTTCAGGTTAATTTCAAGTGAAATAGATTTAAAATTTCCTGATTTTAAGGAAAGGGTAAAATTACCCGATATATGAACTAACTACCGGGTAATTTTATTTTACGTTCGATTAATGATTGATTTCTTAACTTGCGGTTAAAACTTCACTTTTCGCCGTTGCGCCTGTTGCGTATTGAAATTCAATTTGTTCAACGAATGGGAGATTATTCATTACTGTTCTTACTTTGCTGTCTGTTGATTCAAACTTACAAAGTGGACTGAGTAGAATAAACCATGCGCTTGATAACTGAATTTCGTAGCAATGTAAATTCTTTGTGGCTTTCATGGAAAACTTGCTATTCCTGAATTTCTTCTCAGTAGTAACAGATTGTGTACCCTGGTCTGTTACAAGACACTCAATAAATTCACCATTTACGGCAATTCCATCGTGTCCGTCCTGATCCGCAAATAATCCAAAGGCTGCCACCTTTGTACTTTTCACTACCATGTTATTAGGTAGTGTTACTCCCATATCCGATGCAAACTCAATCGCATCCTTATTATGGGATGTACATACAAGCGTAATCTGAATATCTTCTGTACTCTTCTTACTCTTTTTAAGGGATGTATTGAATGAATCCCTTAATTCTGTTATCCGTTCTGTGGTTAACATTTTAATCACCTTTTCTTTAAGATTATGAGAATCAATTCTCATTATTCAGTATATCCATAATAGTTTTAATCATTAAGTGTTTTCTACTTGAATATACTGAATAATGAGAATTAAGAAATCAATTAATAATTCCATAATTAAGGGTATCTGAATTTTTAAAATCTATAGAATACAATTATTAATGTTATGGTCCATGCCAGTATTAATAATCTCATTTACCAAGTTTCCTTAAATCGTATTGATAATATTGTACCAGTGTTGATACTAATAATACTAGACTGATTAAAAGTGCTAATTCATTTGAATTAATATTAAATTCGATTGAGAAGTTCATTTAATCACCTTTACCTTTTGATACCCTTAACTATGGAATTATTAAAATCCTGTCAAGTCATTTATTGCACTTCAATTCTGATATAAAAAACTACTCATTACCTGTACTGGTTTTAATATTCATCCAATAAAGTAATCAATTAAATCAATTTATTAACTAGCATGAAACTAGTTTTATTAATTACTCACATGAACACAATTTTATCAATACGGGTAACAATGATCATACCATGTTTTTATCGAAGTTTTTTGTTGACTTCACAAGGTTCTTATTCAAGTTTTCAAGGTACAGTTTGAGATAAATTTAATCCGAAACATTCACTAGTAGAAATACAGACAAGTAATCAATCAGATTGTTACCGTGTCAGTTAGGGATATCTCAATAATAAGCGAAATGATATAAAGCATATATACATGTGGCGTGTATGCCATCTCATGCAATGCACAGGCTATATTATTCTCATAGCCATATCAAACGCTTTCAATGTACAGATTTAACACGTTAATGTTAATTTCAGAGTTACCAGATTTCTACATTACCCGATAACCCTGTAATTAAAATTAATTATAGATTACTTTGATATCTGCATTTCTTAATATAGTTTCGATTTCATTTAAATTCATTTCAGTTTCTATATTTATTTTTACTTCTAAGGGATAATTACCTGTTAGTAGTTCCATAGAAGCTTTTTTTATGCAATATAGAGTAATTGTACATCTATCCTGCTCTTGTGTGATCTTCGCCATTGCTATTATTACATTTTGTGTTAAGCCTGATGTGGTATTTAACTCTAATTCTACTGAATTCTCTTTTTTCATTCTGGTATCCCTCTATAAATTAATTTAATTTTTCTCCATGATTCTGACAAAGGCTAATTGTATGGGTTTCCTGATAATAGTTTTCCGGTTCATCTTTATCAACAATCGTTATATATACAGTAGCTTTCCGTTTGCATGATTTTACTGCGCATTCAGCATTAAAAGGATAAGTTAATATATGGGTTATCCCTGATTTAATATCCTTTGAAATATCTTTTTGGCTTTTTTTCATACTTTTGTTTATTCCTGCTAATCCGATAAAATCCGATATTTACTTAAAAGTAGGTTTTTTTTGAATATATTTCTTACCCGCTTCAATCGCTTCATTTCTGGTATCATATGATCTATTTACTTTGAACGTCTTATAATCGTCTGTGAAGTACCAGAATGAGCCAGATTTAAAGATTCTAACTACGGGAGTATCATCTATCACAAGATCCCATATGGCATTAGTACTGAAATTCTCATGGTGTCTACCAATGCCATTAAGGTTAGGATAATTCCCGACCCTAGCTTTCCTTATTTTGATTTCTTTATTTGTCATTGACTCCCATATGGGAGTTTCGTCTATATAAGACTCGTCAGAATGACTTGATTAAAAGATAAATCTGTTTCCTCTATCTATCATTGCTGAATAGTTCCGTTTGAATAGGTTCCCGATAGCATTCTTTTTATTACTTCCATATCCTGATAAGTTACTCATACCTTTTCTTATTATTCTAGCTTCATATTCTGTTTTCACTTTTGTTCTGGTAGTCTTGACGTTGATATGTATCTCGATTTCAACTCCTAGTATTTTGATTGTTTCATCATGTGTTCTCATCTCTGTGATCCTCCTGTTCCTATAAGGTATAACCAGTTATACCAGCACAATCAATGTAACAAATTAGTATCCCTTTGTCAAGTCTTTTTTGACCTATTAGGTAAATTAATCCATTTATTTTAAACCCTCTGTAACGGGCATGAACACTACCACTCCCGATACTCCGAAACCCTTTATTCAAGGCTATGACACTACTACCATTAATAAGACTGTCTCAGGTCCCATCTAAGCTATCTATCCATGTGATCTAAGGGTTAGGCTATACCCTATTTAATCGCCTATAGCATGTGTCCCTGGGATATCTATCAGCCTGGGTGTGTGGATTGATATAGGCTATATGATTAATGGCATGTATATATGATGGGATTAATTGATATGATTAAATTAACTAGTAGTTAGATTGTGTATAACATCATGAAATAGAAACCGCCGATATCCCTATTCTCTATCATCTATATCAATTGTATCTATCCCATCTATCATATTAAACTAACTACTAGTTAATTAAACCTATCCATAACCACAACTATATTAAACTACCATATAGTTAGTTTAATCATACAATCATTATTAACTATAGGGTATAACAAGTATATCTAGTAGTTATATTAACTTACTATTAAACTACCTACTAGTTAGATTAATCAATAAACTATTCCTTAATTCACCCCTGTTAATATCAAATCAATTCTATTACTTTCCAGCGTAGTATGTAACACTGTTAGTACCTATTTAACTGTTAATAACAATAGTATAACTTGTTAGCCCTGTGAGGTGCATGAATAAAGGGACAGGGGAGTAGTAACTAACTACTAGTTAAATTAAAGGGGTAGGGCATAAATCAAGGGGTACAGAAACAGGGGGGTCGGTGTCACTGATTATCGTGGATCAAAATTATAGAAGTATTAAAAAATAAATCTATAAAAATTCTGTAATAAAATTTGACAAGTAAAGAATTTTGGGTTATACTAGATATACTATGATTAAAAAGATGGATCTAGAAACTTTATATGCAGAGTTACTATCACGTTATCCTAATCCTAATCCTTATCGTGTTCGTAGTATGTCTCCTACAGAGGACCAGATTAAGTATTCAGCTATGTTAGAGGCTGTTAACTACATAGAAGAGAACAGGGAGGCTCTTATCGCTTCTATGGCTCCTCCATTAAATGTTATCCTTGGTAGGAACGATGATGGACGGTATGTAGCAGAGATAGCTGATACAGAAGGGTATGGTACAGCTATACTTCCTTTTCCTGAGTGTAATGATCTTGATTATCTTAAAGATTTAATAAATAAATTTACAGAGTCTCTTAGTTTAAGGGTTAAATTTATAGATGATTTTGATTAAAAAAATAAACTTGACATATCAGAAGGGATGTGGTATAACTTGTTTAACGTGAAACATATCATTAAATATAGAGCCAGGAAGACCTCTCCAATAGGTAGAGATGAACGGAGGACAGATTGGTTGGATAAAGCTCTGTGTGTACGCTTAGATGGTGTACTGATCAGGTTGAGTTACAGTAGTAGGTGGAGATACAGTTATAGAGACTTTGTAACTAGGACCATCAAACCTCCTGGGAATAATATGAAGGCAGTTATGGTATCTACTGGTTTACATGAGAGACATAACAGACAGATCTACTGGGTACAGAATAAGTTGTTTCAGAGATTGAGACTAGAGCATAGAGCTTATGGTTTGACTTTGGAGAAATTAATAGAAGTGACCATGGAAATGTATGGATGTTTGGAAGAATAAAAGAACTAGTAGGTAGATTAATAAGGAGAG
>SDBT01012978.1_pt1 | contig 13360 bp, 16 predicted proteins | sample 2277101 | NCBI WGS metagenome assembly SDBT01 (sample SAMN10404973, study PRJNA504765) | marine sediment metagenome | isolation source: marine sediment core GS10_PC15, 103 cmbsf | place: Arctic Ocean: Southern Knipovich Ridge | collected 2010 | reverse complement strand
GGTATATACGATACAATTTTATTTTTAAGAGCATTAAAAACATCATCAACTAACGGTATTTCTAATTTTAGCGGCTGAAGGGCTGTTATTTTTAGTGCATATACCCATAACATGTTCCTGTTTACAGTTTCAGATATATTTAAATCAATTATTTTAATTTTATAATAATGGTCACTAACCCAACTTAATAGCCATACTTCAGGCAATGTCTTTAAAATATCATCAGGCTTATGGCTTTCGTCCACTATCCATTCCAAATATTTAAGCCACCCATAACCGGTATAGGGTTTCACACCTTTGAATCCTTTTTGATTATAACCAAACGTCCCGGTGAGCGTGAATGGCGATGGAGCACGCCCAAAATCGTCTACGAAACCGCCATCTAAAGTTGGAGTAATTGTTATCAAATATTTCTTTAATGCCATAAATGTTTCTGGAAGCATTGGAAAATGTAATATCCGAGGAATCAGGCCTCGTAAAACAATTAAAGTAAGCCAGTTTTTTGGGAAATTAGTTATAGGTGGTATTGGAGGGTTTTTCGGCATTTTATCTCACGTTTAATTTTATTGGTTTTTTATTTTTAAATCCTACGGCCGGAGTGCCCGAGCCACCACTAACAAGCGTAATAACTTTTTCAGTCGGAATACTAACTTCTAAATTATCAGTTATTGCCTTTGCTAATTTTTCAGCAAAATCTTCAGCATTATCAATATTATTTATTGCGTCTTTTATTACTTTTCCAGTTAATGCCATTATTATACCTCTACTTGTATATTTCCAATCGAATGTTTAGCACCAGTTACTACACAAACTGGTAAATTATTAATTAATACTTTTTTAATATTATTGCCAAGCTCAATGGTTTTGGCAGCAGTTATTACTACGGAATCGCCACTATCTGCAATAATCTTACCTTTGGCTTTAACCGACGCATCTCCACCAGAAACAACAGAAACATTACCTTTTGCGTTGATTTCTGCATCGCCTTCGGTGTTGATAGTTGTTTTACCTTTACTGTTAATTGTGAATTGCCCGGAATTATCTTCATCCCCACTTAGATCAATGTTAAGATTTCCCTGTTGTCCTTTTAGTAATAAAGATAAATTTCCGTTTTCATCGGTGTGTAATTCAATTTGTCCTTTTATTTCTTTTTCACCAGCATCGTTTTCCGTTTCAATAATCTGTTTTAAATGAATGTCGTCAATCTCCGATTTAGAATTCAATTCGTCTGTCGGCATAATGATTTTATCAATTATTATTGGACTTGAAAGATCATTTTCAAAATATGTAATAGCCACAGGATCGTCTACTTTCAAATTCCAATATAATTTACCGAGTATTTGCACATTAGATAATCGTTGACTATTAGAACTCAATATTATATCATATGTATGATCCTTATAAACTGTTTCTATGTATGCAGCAATTAACATATTATACCCACTGCCCTTGAGATTTTAAATATTCTACCCCAACATCATATCGTGCAGTTCTCTCAGATTCGTCCATTCCTCTGTCTAATGTCAGGGTGCCCATTGTTGGCTGTCCGTAAACCCATGTATTTGTTGCTTTAATGACATAATATTGTTTATTCATATAATGAGCACGATCTCCACAGCGAATATTGGGATTACATTTCATTGTTACAAAACCGGATTCTAAATTATGATTATCTTTATTCCAGAGAAATAATTTATTCCGATAATATTTAGATATTTTATCAACTCCGGCACCCAAAGTTTTATCTTTATTAATGGGTATAAAACCCAACCTAATTATCATATCGCGACTACCAAACCCTGAATATAAATCATGCACAATCAAGGGGGGAAACATCTGATATTCTGTTCCCTTTCCATAAATAAATTCAGTTGGTAGAACGCCGAAAATTGAATAGGATCGTTCATGTGATTTACTAAAATCTTCAGTGATAACCTGTCCGTCTAATATCCATGGATTAACTCTTTTTTCATCACTTTCATCACGGGGACTCATCCAATTATTAATTGATTCCCAATTAGAATAGCCAGCCTTTTTAGGAAACCCTTTAATTTTTTTTGTTTTAGTAACTTGTGGATAATCCACATCACGTTCAATTGGAATCCGGTCGCTTTTTATGCTAAATGGAAAAGGTCTCATTCTTAAATATAATTTACCATCTTTAGAATCGCTCCATAATTCGTTGATTGGTTCACCAACATATTTTTTGAAATAATCTTCAATTGTTCCAGAATATGGATCAAGGCCTAAGTTAAATTGTGTTTCTCCTTTACGATTGAATAATTCAGAACCAACATCAATAAAATCATTTAATCTTTTCCTGCCGGCATATTCAATATCAATTGCGGGCAATTGTTTGTAAAGGGTTTTAATAGCATAAGAAGCAGACTGGTTATAGAATTCTAACTTAATATTTCCTAATTGTAAATTCAGATTGCGCTGTAAAAATTCACTGGGGATTCCGACTGTGTTTTTGAAATATTTTACTAAATCAAATTGCCATATCCCCGCCAGCGATTTACCGATTATTCTGATAGCCCTTTGTGGTTTATCGTTTTTTATGGTTCTAATCTTGTGAATTTTATCTATATAGCCAACCATTGTGGTATTAATGCCATCCAACGAAATATCTATGATGTCAAGTGCTCTTAAAAAATCATAATAAATAACATTACCCGCTTTATCTGTTCTCCACACCAACTCAATAGTGAACGTACCTGCAATATCCTTAATGCTATTTGAGGTTGTTATTTTAATAATATCCTTTATTGGGAATCTTCGAATTGGTATAGACGGCAAAAGTTGTTTTGTATCGGGATTAAAGATCAAATCCTTATCTTTCTTTGTATAAACCATTACTTCCGGTATTAATCTTCTGCTTGACCAGACCATTATGGGATCAGGAAAGTTTTAACATACTTACGGTTAGGATCACGCAAAGGATCTACATACCAAGGAAGATCACTGCCTACAGTTTCTTCTATCTCTATTTTTATCGTTATCCCGTCCGTAAGAAAGTCAGTCATAAAATTATTGAATTTATCAACAGCACCTGCAAACATTCCCGAAGCATCTTCCATTTTCGTTGCTACCAACGCAGCATTGTACTGTTCTTGTTTGCGACCATAGGTTTCCTCATAGAGACTTACTTGATCTTCTACGCCTACACCAGTTATTTTACTTATATCAGGTAGGGGAATACCTTCGTTTCGAATCATTTCCATAATACTATTTTGGTATTTATCAGGATTATAAATTTCTTTCATTTTCAATCCTGTTCCACGACTCATCATCAATGTAGCAGTTTCTCTGTTTCCACCGGCCATTTGTTCATACACGTCCAGATTAGACCGTAAATTATCAGGATCATAAATCCCCTTTTCAATCTGACGTTGGATGGCAGCCGGTGTTACTAATTCTTCCCTTTCAATCAATATTCTACGTGCAGCCTCAACCGCCACCCCGCCACCGCCAGAAATGGCCTGATTTAATCTTCCCATTACACCCACTCCACGCTGACCTCTGAATGGCTCTCCAAGTTTTGCAAAGTCCGCGGTTATACCTGCCATTCGATTAGGATCGGCCGTAATGGCGGTAGTTAATACATTTGATAAAGCACCAGCATATTGTTCAATAAACTCTGGTAACCTTACCCCTCCCATACCAGCACGTTTTGCGTTTTGTACCATTTCTGACATTATTTTTTCTGATTCCGCCTTGTCAGTAGGAATGTTGGGAGTATATCTTGTTCTTGATCTTGCTTCTATGTATGCAGTCGTTTCCTCTGGTGATAGTCCAAACGCTTTTCCGTAAACGATAGCGCTCTGAAGTGCTTTGCCGGTTAATTTCGCGGTTCCACCCAAGCGCATCCATTCTTGTTCTAATTGTATGGTTTTTTCAATGGATTCGCCAATTATAGCAGATGTTTCATATAAATTACGGTTGAATTCTAATTCAGCTTTAGTCCCTTGTGGAATATTGCCCGTATATGTCATTAAACGTGTTAATTCGGGTACATTTTCTACAAATTTTTGACCACCTTCTTTGAGATGTTTATAAAATTTAATTCCAAGCATTGCCGAGATGGTTGCCGCCAGACCAACCCCAAATTTTGCACCCGTACTCGCGCCCTTCATTGCACCGCGCAGTCTACTAAGAACTTTGGTTCTGTTGGTGGCAAGAGTACCGCCAACACCACCAGCTAAAAGATCCCCGGCAATCCCACCAACATAACTTTCATCACCACCGCCCACTCCGATCCCTAAATCACCTGCTAATTGTCTACGATTTAATTCAGATTCCGCTAATTGTAAATTCGCTAAATCATGTGAGCGTCTGCGATCCTCAATTTGTCTACCAATTGCAACCTTTTCTGAACGTAATGAGGATCGTTCTTGCTCCTCTTGAAGTCCAATAATCCTTTTTCTAAAACCAACGTTCTCAATCTGTTTCAGTATATTAAGCTGATCTCTTAGATATTTATTTTGTTTTTCAATTTCTCCGGGGAATTTAGAAGCAGCTTCAACGGTCAATGACTCAAATTGGCTTAATTCGCGTAACTGTTCAATGCTCCGACGTGCGCCTTCACCGCCGGTAGATTTGACATCAACAGCAATACCAATACGATTCAGTAAATCCATTTATTATTACCTTTTTATATTATCGAAGAATCTTTTCTTTATCTGATTTGGAGAGGTGTATATCTTCACGTTCTAAAGTGTCGATAAGGTCTTCATCAACTGCTATCGTTTGATCAGCCTGTGGAGGCATCATTTCAGCACGACAGGTTGGGCAGTAATTTGTGCCCGGAATGGGATTACCAATAAAATTGCATTCCATGCAATAATAATTATAATCTTTCCGATTTTCAATTATCTGTTTTTGATATTCCTGATTAATTAAATAATCTTCTAATATTGCTTCATCAGTTATATCTAAATATCTTGGATCATTAGGTGTTAAATTATATTGTTGTCTAAACCAAATCCTATAATAATTACTATTAAGTGTCTTTCTCGCTTGCATCTGTAGATTTTCCGTCTCCTTTTCCATTTCCTTCTTTGTTGTCTCCTGGAAACAAACCGGCCTGTTTGGCAAAGTCCTCCCATATCTGCTTTATGTCATCTTCAGCTAAATTACGAATTCCTTCAAATTCTTTAGGCATCGAGGCTCTGTTTGTATGGCGGATTTCCAATTGTGCTATACGATTAGCAATTATTGCAAGCGATGCCTGTTCAACATCGGCAGATATGGCCATAGACCCATATTGGCCAAAACATATTTCTTCTCTCCTTGCGCCTATTGCAATTTGTTCACGGAGAGCGAGTTCATTACTAAATTGGTATGTAAAATCACCAACCGTAACATTAATTATTTTACTTTTCTCTTTCTTTTTACCCATAATATTGTCGCCTATATTAGTTAGTTAATTGATTAAGATTTAAATCCTACGGTGTAATCATTGGCACGCCAAACTGACCCGAACCATTTTGGCTCATAAGTGTTCCCTCGCTGACCGTGAAACTTAATGATCCAAGCTTACACCCCGAGATCGACTGTATAACAGTATTGTCGAACTTGTCTTCCAATACTATAGTAAAGCCTTCACGTGTTAAGATTTCCCTTGTGATTTGTTGTACCGTTTTATTCTCGCGTTCTGCGTGTTGTAGGTCTTTTATTCGTTGTTTGGCAATTACTACCTTAGAATAGTTAAAAGTCCCGGAGAACCGCAAAGAAACGATTTCCATGGGTGTTAATTCACTTATCTGGTATATAGCTTGCTGTCCGTGATCTTCTTGCCCTGACACTTGCTGTAATGCGCCAATAACCTTACCTTCGAATACAACCTTAATTCTTGCGCCATGTTTTGTTTGAACCATAATTATGATCTCCTACATATTTTAAATGTATAATTGTTATAAAATAGCAACTACTTCAATTAGGAAGTAATTCATCGGTGAATTTAATCTAATAGACACTTTTGTTTTCCAGCCAGCCTCTAATCGATCTACAATAATATTTTCCCATGCGGGTAAAATGTTCTCAAGATCAGCATCGTTTTCTGCAATCGTACCGTCTTGTTCTTTTGTTATACAATAACTTTGTATAAAAGAAACCACCACTCCGCGTCCAATACCAGCAACACCGCCGATAAATTGTTTGTCTGCAGCAACTACTAATTCTTTTACAAATACACCAGCGGCACGATTTAAGGAAATTTCCGGCGAAGAATTACTGTTCACATCCCATAAATTAATATTATTCTGAAGGGTGTTTACTCCCTGATTAATTATATAACCGATTCCTTCATAAAAACGAGGTACGATTACACCGGCTTTTATTAACCGTTCCCGTTTATCTTTTTTCAAATCAAACTGCAATCCCTTACAGGAAAATACTTTATGTGTAATCGGTTCAATTGGTGGTTGCCCAGCAATCAATCCGGCCACTTGTGCAGCAAAAAATTTAGGTACTAATAATTCGAGCCCTGATCCAGATTCATTAAAATTATATATTCCACCAAATACCACACTGCCATGAGCACTATTAAGATCTATTGCACGCGTTTCTACATCATCAATGGCAAGGGTTTCTGTGGTTTTTAGTTCACCGCCAAATACGCCTTCTCGCCAGAATTGATTGTCTTTACAATGTGCAACTATTAAAGCATGGTGGGCAGCATCGTCAGAATCAATTATAATTATTTGTCCGTTGGCTTCTTCCATTACTGATAATGCGGCAATAACGTCACTGTTTGCCATTGCCGGCGCCAATCCACCGGTAAACGCTTCAAACCCCGTTGTATTAGTAATCTGAACTCCATCACCAGCAACATCTACAGCGGCTCCGGATAATGCCGATTCATTGTTCACAACATGTACTGTAATATGTGGATATGCTTGCAAAGGAAGTTCTGCCGATTTACAGGTTACTGCAGCCAATGTGTTTAATACAGTACTTGATAATGAACCAATTCCTGTCGGTGCTTTGCCGTATACCGTACATGTCCAATCCGCAACATTATTTATAGCTGAAATTAGTTTTGAAAGAGTACTGTAATCTGACAATGTCATATCAAAATCAAACGATTCGTTTTCTGCGCCAGTATCTCCATGAGTTCCAATTATATGATCGGCCGCTGTCACCTCAATTAAACCGTCGACACTTGATCCAATATATTGTATTGATAGTGCCAGTCCAAGATTATCCCAAGTTTCTAAAGTATCGCCATATTGAATCGATAGTTTGCTTGTGTCGGACTCTGTGCCAGTCTCAACCTTTCCTTCGTAATTGTTTACATACGTACCATAATCACGTGAAGGTAATATTACAGAACCAATATCTAATTCCGACTGTACCGCAACTTGAGCACGAATAAACCCAAGATTTGGCGCACCTTCTTCCTGCCCCGACGGATTAAATGCTAAATCAATTTCACGTAATACGTCCCCTGATCGCAATACGTCCTTTGCGTCTATTGGATTAGTAAACCACATTAATTCATTCGGTTTACCACCTTCGCTTTCTCCAATCAACATAATATTCCCCGCAGCCAGAGGGTTGGCTTTTGGAGCAGTCCCAACGGAAAACTTGCCAGCAGCTTGCGGTTCTACTAATATTTTACCATCAAAAAGTATTTGTCCCATAATATCTCCTAATTAGATAAATAAGTTTCGTACAATTTTTTCCATTCCGTAAATGTACGTGTATTTAATTTTTTATTCCGAGCTTTAAGCCATGCTTTAAATCCGGCCAAGGCAACATTACTGATATCAATTTTTTCATCCTTTCTTTGGAACTCAGCAATAGATATTCTATGTTTTGATACTATATTTTTATGTTTGTCTTTGCTCATTTATAACCTCATTAAATTAATTCAACACAGTAGTTTCGTGAGAATCCCACTTAGCTAAGTCTTCTGTATACTTTTGCACAATTGATATACCGCATTGTATGGTTACTGAACATCCAACCTGTGGTTTATCAACTATATAATTATTGATCATATCACCCTCGATAATAATATCCACTACATCCATATTTCCGCCATCTTCCGACAATAAATACCGTCCAAGTGGTTCTTTGCCCTCACGAAAAATTCCTAATATCTTGTCGCGTTGTTTGTGGGATGGCGATTCTATTATTAATTGGATAACATCTGTATCTAATTCGGATGTTTTGACACTATTGTCGCTACTTTTTATGTTATCAATAAAATGTCCAATATATTGTTGCCGAATTTGACCAGCAATACGAACAACTGTAATTTGCAATGTTTTTACTTCATCAAAGCCATAAGAGTGTAATAAATGGTATCCATCTTTTGACCTTTCTTTCAGACCATAAACCCCTAACAATCTTTTTACACCATCAATTACTTTTTGTTTTGCATCAATATTTTCCGTTACAACGGTCGCTTCCGGTGTTTTATTAAAATCAATTGTATTAGAGTATTCTTTACTACTTAGATCATAAATCACCAATTTATAATAATATTTTGTGCTGTCTTTTACACCAAAATCATTCAACTGTGTTGGTTCAGATAATTCATAATCGCCACGTAGATGGGCAACAGTAACGTCCTCTGGTGGGACAAGGGGATCACCACTACTAAAATAATTATCAATTTCAGTTTGCGTAACATCGGAGCCAGCCTTCTTAAATACAACTATATCAAAGGTCAGGGGCAATGTCGAAGGCAAACCCCATTCCATATCAATTTCATATCCTAATGGGTGTACTGAAGAAACTATATGCGTTATTTTATCTACAGGCATTATTTTCACCCATTATTTTTATAAATTCAACGATATAAACCGTATCAACCGGATGATGTGCTGAGTGAACAATACCGGCTGGTACTATTTTAGAATCATTCTTTTTTAAAGTAATGTCCATATCTTCTATTGATAAATTAATACTCCCACTCATAATAATAAACTTTTCATTAACATCGTGCCATTGTGGATTCACTGCAGTTTTCGGTCTCGCGTTTATCATACCCGATATTTTATTATCAGTTACCGATATTATCTTGAAATCAACACCTTTGGCCAAGCTAATCGGTTTATATAACGGGATTCCGGCGAACATATCAAAAGACACAAGTTCACCGTCTCCGGCGTAGGCACTTTCGAGATGTTTTATATGTGATCCTATAATTCGGCACGCGTCATCATATAGACCGTTTTTCGGTGGAAGTATATTATCAATAAATTTATGTATTATATTCATTTTTTTGTTAAAATAGATTTAATATCCTTTAAATATATTAATATTTCAGTCACATTGAGTTCTTTTGCCCGCTCACTCCAGAGCGTAGTTAATTTTATTACATCAACAGCAAATTTATTATTTCTTCCACGTTCTTGCCTTAATTCTTTGTAAAGATAATAAATTACAAATCCCATAACAACCACAACAGGTGCTTGCTGTAATAACCACGTGCCAATATCTATATTTTGCATTTCTCCCTCGTAATATTACGATTCAACCTTCATTGTGTTTTACACCTGTCTCCTCAGTCCTAAGTGTCTTAATTAAATACATCACTATTAATTTTCTCAAATTCTTTTTTCGCATCAAAACTCGGGCATTTAGTGTTTTTAACATTTCTGTGCCCAAAAACATCACTAATGGGGAATACAACCAGTAATGATTTTATCAGCATAATCATTGTGGTTTTTTGTTCGTCGGTTCTGTTATCCGCTGTATTGAAATCAGTATCATAACCACCAATCCAACAAATGCCTATTGAATGTAGATTATGTCCCCGGGCATGTGCCCCACTAACACATACAGGACGACCCCTTTCAATTACGCCATCGCGGCGTATGACAAAATGATACCCAATTTGGCTAAAACCTCGATCTTTATGCCATTTATCAATTTCAGGAACACCTATATCCATATCCGGCGGTGTCGCTGAACTGTGAATTATTATCTTGTCTATACGCCGCATAGTTACCTAATTACCTGATGACCACTGTTTTTTCAACTGATGAAAAAACGTGCCAGACAAATTATATACAATATAGAAATACCACGGCACTGACGGCTCACCAGCCATATTCATAAACCACGTCGCAACAGCACTTAATACACCCATAACAATTAACATATATATTCCAGGTATCTTATCTTTAAGCTTGGTTACTGCCGCAACTCCCAATAAAACTAAAGGCATAGCCGCTTCTACAAGTTTAAGCACCCATTCAGGTTGCTCACCAGCATCTTGCGCCATTAATGGTACGACCAATATTAAAAGCATAAATGCGATTAACATTAATATGTTTGTTCTTTTCATCTTTTTCTTCTCCTGTTTTTCTATTAAGTAAATATTTTTCATTGTTTCCAAAAATCTCTTGTAAAATGCTTATATGTATCTTTAATAGTTTCCATATCTAAATTAAATACGAACTTTGTTGCCAAGACTACCAAAACTAATTCAGTAGCAGTAGTGATTGAAAGATTATCAAAATATCCTTTCATAAATGCTAACTTCAAAAAGAAATTAAGATATATAGCTACAACTGCAAAACCGATTACCCATGACAATTTCATTAATAGTATTAGTTCAAGTTTCTTGGTTTCACCTTTTATTTGAATACGAAGATTGCCATCAGGAATTTTATCAGCAAGACCAAATAGTTTATTAAATATATTTAATATTTTTACGTTCATTATGCTTTATTAACTTCTGCTTCAATTATATTTACTTCTTTCGTTATCCCTGTCGTAGCATTTTCAACTGCTTTTACAAAAGTTTTAATATTATCAAGAGAAGCATTAACTTTAGTTTTATCAAACGGAGCTCCAGGTAATATACAACTCCCATCATCTACAGTAGCATTTGGATTATAATTACTCGCCTTAGGATTCATACAACCCAATATTGGTTCAACTGTTCCGCTTACATAAAAAACTCTATTTGAATCTGGTGAATGGCTACCATCTGGAAGTTTACAATATACCCAAAATTCACCTCCGTCCACTTGCAAGCGTTCAGGAATATCTATCGAAATTCCACGACCAAAATACGGATTACCTTTCTTATCCATTTCTTCTTGTGAATGCCACATATAATCATTTACGCTCGTATTTAGAAATGGCTCACAAGTTAATTTATTATCTTTTAAAGTTATTACGGGTTTCATACCTCCTCCATTTGGTTTTGGCGGTTTTGAACCGCTCTCTGTTACAATTTCTGCTAAACAAAAAGATTTGGATCCCGGCAGTTTATCCAAAGCATACCATTTATCTTCGCTTTCATAATAAAAGAAAATTGTCGTAGTTCTTTCGCCTTTATCAGTTACTAATTCTTTATTAATAAGTGTCCATCGCTCTCTCGGTGAATTACTTGTTGCCATCATTTGACACCAATATCCGTTATAAACATTTGGCTGTGCCTTTTCCCATATTTCATATGACCAATCACGAAGTCCCGCAATCTGCATAACAGGTTTATTATTAATTTTCCATAGATTACCAATTCCAATTGTTACAAATTTCGGATTAAGATAAGTTAAATGTTCTATGGCTAAAGTAGGTTGCGGGTCGGGTACATATATACCACTCGCTAATTTAACATATCCTGCCGCTTCTGTATTAGGAACACCCTTTATATTTCTACCATCTACAACCATTTCAAGTAAACTATAAAAATGCGGAGAATAAAATGCGCTTTTATACCAACCATTACCAGATGGCACAAGTTCCAAACCGGGAACAATTTGCCAATCTCCAAAGAAATCTTCAGTTACAGAAACAAAAAAGGATATTTTAAATAGTCCATACTTTTTCTCAGCAGTCTTATTTTCGACTGCCATAAACCATCGTTTTCTAACATCATCCCACAAAAAGTCTGGGTCTTCAAGCTGTACGAACCTGCCATTAGTGTCCAACGTATTAAGCCGACCTCTGTAATCCCACTTTTTCTTATCAACTCTGAAATCAGCAGTCCAGCCATGAAGTGAATGTTCATCTACATAGCCCTGTTCGTTGACTTTGCCAGGATAAATAATAGTACCCCTACTATCCTTTTGTTTCACCTTTCTTACGCATGTTCCTGTAAACATTTGCAATCCATTATATTCATGTACTGGGCTTGGCTCTCGGACTTCAAAATATCCGCCGCCAGGTATATTTCGTATATCTATAACTGGCTCATTCCGTATAATGTGTTTAACTCTTACAATGTCATCATTAGGTATATTTTTTAATGGCATTATTTCATCCTTTTAAATCCGTAATTAAATTATCTTGAATATTTCTTATTGCTTCCATTTTAATCGCTTGTATAATAAGTTACTCTAAATTGTATAGCATCCCCTCCGTCAAATATTCCTAATATAGTTTGTGAGGTTTGACTTCCACTTTTATAAAATTTTATTTCCATATTTCCTCCACCATCCTTGTCTGCTCTTACAGTCCAAGGTAGTCCATCACTTGAGTTTAAATCCTGAAATTCAATGTGAACATTTGGTACTGCTATAATTGTTTCGGTAATATCCATTACAATTGTACTGGCAAATAATGAAAACGAACCGTCTGTTCCACTTAAAGTTAAATTTGTAGCATTTGTTATAGTTGGCGAATTATATATGGAAACAGCAGTGATATTTATGTTAGTATTGGGAGTTCCTCCAGGAGTAATATTAAATCTGGTTGTTCTTGTTACGCTACTATTTGTAGCATGTCCCACAATAACACGATAGCCATTAACAGTTAAAACGCCATCCGCTCTAATTCCTTGTTCTCCAACCGCAAAATTATCTCCAACATTAAGCATATTTCCTACCAAGTTTAATGCTTGGTTTACAGTAACTATGCTGATGCTTTTTGCTTGTATATAGTCAATTAATTCTGCTATAGCTGTTGAATCATCTGTAGTTGTATCGTGTAAATAAAATATTAACCATTTTAGTTGGCTTTCAGCAGAATCAACAAAAACTTTCCAGCCCGCTAATCCTGTATGGTCATCTATATTCTGAGTTCTAAGATTGTAAGTTGTTAAAATCTGTTCATTTATATCTCCACTAATACCTCTACCAGACCTATAATATTCACTTGTAATTCGTCTAACAGTTTCATTATTATCCCCTCCAGGATAGACAAAATTATTAACCACTAAACCCCACGTTTCAAGAGAATCTCTTGAAAAAGATAGTTCAGACCTTATAGAATCGTCTGAAATTGTAGTCATATCAGGATGATTTACGGTGTGACTTAACATTTCCCAACCAGCATTTTCTAATGTTACCAAATTGGCGATTGTTAAATGACTTCCCGTTCCAACATTGCTTATTTTAATAGCAGAACAAGCAACCTCGCCTTTTGCATCAAATAATGGTTTCATTAC
>SDBT01012977.1_pt1 | contig 13361 bp, 15 predicted proteins | sample 2277101 | NCBI WGS metagenome assembly SDBT01 (sample SAMN10404973, study PRJNA504765) | marine sediment metagenome | isolation source: marine sediment core GS10_PC15, 103 cmbsf | place: Arctic Ocean: Southern Knipovich Ridge | collected 2010 | reverse complement strand
TCGTGTATATGAATTCAATCAAAATACTAAAAAATTAATTGAAGTAGACACTACAGTACATGGAAGTATTGTACTATCAGTTAATTGGTCACCTGATGGTAAATTTCTTGCTATTGGTGGAAGCACAGGAACAAGCAACGTTGAAATTCGTGTATATGAATTCAATCAAAATACTAAAAAATTAACCGAATTAGATGATGTAGTACATGGAAGTATCGTTTTTTCAGTTAATTGGTCACCTGATGGTAAATTTCTTGCTATTGGTGGAAGCACAGGAACAAACAACGTTGAAATTCGTGTTTTTGATGCGTTGGAATGCCCAATAAATAACATAATCAAAAATAATATTGTTTATTGCAATGAAGGCAACAAATGTCCTGGCGGTGTGGGTATTTCTGGTTCAAGTTTGGCTAACCTTATTATTGGAAACATAGCGTATCAAAATATATTTAACTATCAGTTTGTAACAAATGTCTTTAGCGGTGGCATCAATGGCACGCCAAGTTTACTCGAAAATGTTTCAATTCCACCGTTGTAAAAAAGGCCTTTCTTTTATATAATATCAAAAGAAAATGTACAAAAAACGATGTAGGAGTAAATTATGTCAAAACTTTTTTGTATAGTGATTTTTACAATAATAGGTACTTCTTTAGAGTGTATGGAAACAAAAAATATAAAAATTATAAACGTGTGTAAATATGAAGTTTATATTATGCGTACAAGTCATGAAAATAAAAATGATGTAGTTATGGCTTTGTTTAATGGTGAACATTGTGACGTACCTTATAATAAATATAAATCAGTAAAAATATCAAAAAATTTGAATGATATGAATCCTTTAGTACGTGAAATTGCAAAACTGAAAGAGTTAAGATATGTAATAGATAACAACTCTAAAAATGAACCTTTTTTGAGAAAAACAAATTCTAAAGTAAAATTATTGTGTTTACCTTACTTACAAACGTACGGAAGAGTATGGCTTGATCAAGAAGAAAAAATTCCAAAAAAATTTTACAATTGTGAAAAAATATCTCATAAGGAATTTAAATTTACTTATGAATTTTTGTTGATTATCTGGAAAGAAAAATTAGAGTCTTTAGAAAATAAAATAGAAATTGTTGAACAACAATATAAAGTTGAACAACAATATAAATCAGCAAAAAATAAACAAAAATGCATCACAAACGTTCTTCATGAAGCGATAAAACATAAATTACCAATATTAGTGGAACTTTTATTACAGCGTGGTGCACAAAAATACAAAAAAGATCATTTAAATAGAATACCTGCATATTTTTTACATGGTATTGAAGATGAAAATGTCGCTGTAGAAATAGCAAAACTTTTGATAACAAACAAAGAAGAACTTAAAAAAAAATTAGATCCACTTGGAAGTACTGTTGTAAGCCTTGCTAAACAAAGTGATAAGCAAAAATTACTCAAATATTATAATGAAATAGATAAACAATAAGTATAATTTTTTCATATTTTTAATACACTTTAACAATAAAATCAGCTCAAATATGAGAATAATATATTTTTATAAGCTTACTTGTTAATTGTGAAGGAACATAGTTTTGAGCTGTTTTTTTTGCGCCATCAGAAAGTTTTTTGAGTAAAGCTTTGTCTAAAGTAATACGTTTAATATGGTTAATCATAGATTTACTATCATGAACTAAAAAACCATTTACATTATCTTTAATAAAATCTTGTTGCCCTGGACCAGATAATGCAACGACTGGTGTACCAGCTGCCATTGCTTCCAACATTACAAGTCCCTGAGTTTCAGTTTTCGAAGCATAAATAAATAAATCAGCATCTACATAATAGTCAGCTAAATCTTTTTTTGATGGTTGTATAATAAATCGAACATTATCATGAGATAAATTAAGTTTTGTATAGGCATAATATTGCAACGCATCCAAATCACTACCATAACCTACAAGAGTAAGATTATAATGAACAGGGTCAAGATGCACAAACGTATCTAGTAAAAACGGAATGTTTTTTTCTTTGGTAAAGCGACTTACAGTAAGCAATTTAAAACGTGTACGTTGTTGAGATTGTTTGTATTTCTGTTTGTTAAAAAAAAGTGGTTCAATAGGGCTTGGTATAATTATTGTTGGGGTTGTAATACCCTGCCTTACAAGCATTTTTTGTATGACCGTACTTGGCGTTATAATTGTGTTTACTTTACCACAAAAATTATGTACAAACTTCATGACAATTGGTTTTACAAAAATTTTAGGAAATGGCACATAATGTACGTATTCTTCATAAATAGTGTGATAAGTAAATAAAACAGGTTTTCTCAATTTTTTAGCAACTTTGCAAGCTGCTGGGCCTAATAAAAATGGATGGTGTACATGCACAATATCAAAATCAAGTTTTGTAAGTATCTGTCGCATTTGTAAATTAATAAAAAAAGGAATTGCCATATGGTTATGGTTATACAGAAATTTTATTGGACAATACAAACGAACAACAGAACGTTCATCTTGATGTTGTTTTCCTAAAAAGTCTAATGTAATAATAGTGACACGGTGACCCTGACTCACTAATTCATCATAAAAGGCATGAATAGAACTCACTACACCGCCGGTGTACGGTAGATAGTTGTTAGTAACAAAAGCAATAGATAATGAACGTTTCATTCCATATTTTTCGTACATCTACACAAGTTTTATGGAAATTTTTTAATACCTAGCTTTTTCCAATCAACCAAAAATTTTTCCATTCCACGATCGGTTAATGGGTGATTTGTCATTTTCTTCATAACATCCAAAGGAACAGTTACAACATCTACTCCTGTTAAAATTGCATTATGTACATGACGTACACCACGCATAGATGCAGCTAAGACTTGTGTTTCAAATCCGCGGCTATTTACCATAGCGCATATTTCATGAAGTAAATCCATACCATTAACGTCTATATCATCCCATCTACCGATAAATGGTGAGATATATCGTACACCAAGTTTGCACATGAGCATACTTTGAATAAGTGTAAATACTAATGTAATGTTAAGTTGAACATTTTCTTGAATTAATCTTTTGATAACTGCATAATAATCACGATGACATGGAATTTTAACAACAACATTATCTGCAAGTGCTGCAATTTCTTTTGCTTGCCCATACACAGATTCAGGCTTTTCTTCTGTTACTTCTACACTCACTTGGCCATCATGCACAAGCGCACAAATTTTTTGTACCACCTCTTTTACATTACCACCCTCTTTAGACAAATGACTTGGGTTTGTGGTTATACCATCAATAAGCCCTGTGGAATACCAAAAACGAATTTGTTCTACATTTGCAGTATCTAAAAATAGTTCCATATTTTTTTCCTTTATATCTATAAAATAAGACAACTTCAGGCTTAGATTACTATTATACCAATATTTACTAAGTTATGAATAAGTATACAATCAAGCAATACGTATTCTACAGGTTTAAGCACCAATAGAAAATTTATTCTTGCAAAATTTTATAAATATTATATACTAGAAAAAGACTCATAAATAGGTGCTTGGGTAGTATAAATTTATTAATATTATTTGGAGGTTATTATAATGAATTGTTTTTATTACACACGTTCTCTTGCATTACTCATATTTTTTGGGTTATTTAGTTCACCGGCTCATGCCATTTTTACATCATTATCACTCTGGGCTTGGAATCCAGATGGTAAAAAAGATATCAAAATTTTTATTATTGGTGATGTACCCTTTGGTGGTTATGATCCAAATGAAGAAAACTCACGTCATGATGCTAAAAACTATAAACTTCTAAAACATGCTTTATATGAATGGAATAAACTTGACGATCTAGCTTGCTTAGTAGAATCAAATGCATTGTTTGCGAAATATAATAAAAAAGAAAACGAAAAAGAGAAACAAAATTGGGATATTCCAATCCCTTTGCCTTATTGGGGCATATATTACACACTTTCAGATTATATTAAAGAAAATAAAAAAGTATTATCAAACATTACATTTAATATGTGTGATATGCGTTATAAAGCATATTATGAAACAAAAAAAGCAATTTTGATACTTAGAGAAATGTTCGCAAAATTTGATATTATGCTAAAAACAAACGATGATTTATTGATATCCAAAAGTGCATTGCAAAAAAATATGAAATTACAACTTTCAGAAAGTTCAACAATATCTGCAGAAAAATTTTTGTACGAACTTAGACAAGGTATTGAGATAATTAAAAAAGCCCTTAACCCAAAAGATTATCCTGTAGATAAAATTACGCGCAATACGTTGGAAAATTATTCAAAAAATTTAACTGATGAAATAAATAAGTTAAAAGAATTTTTTAACAAACAACTTGACGATGATCTTAATAAATCAACATTTGAAGCATTTGTTAATTATATTACAAATGAAGCAGAGCTTAATAAAAAAAATCAAAGAAAGAAAAAAATAGCATTAGATTGCATTGAAAAATGTTTAAAATTAATTAATGATTTTAATACACGGTATGAAAAAGTAACAAATTGTGTGACTGATGCAGGATTTATTTTGACATTATTAAAACAAAAAAAATCACACAAAAATATTGTTATATTCTGCAGCAATAATCACGCTGTTGATCTATCTGAATATTTACAAAAATACAAAGAAGCAGGAAAAGCTAGTTGCTATTTTGCAAAAGGTTTTCTTGAATATAATTATGGATCTTCATCAAATGATGGAAAAATTTCGCATATTCAAGCCAAAAGTCTATTTTGCATACCATTCAATAAAGAATTTGACACAGTTGATATTAATAAGTTAACAACTATCTCTGAGTCTGAAAAACTTACAAAAGCAACCAGATCATATATATGTGCCAATTGCCTAAAAATCAGTATCGACAAGAAATTTTTACAATGTAGTCAATGCAAAGCGACTAACTATTGCTCAACAAAATGTCAATATAACGATTGGAAACAACATAAAAAAACTTGTGTAGAACTGTAAAAACAAGTTAAAAAGAAACATTAGAATATAATTTTTATGAAAGAATAGTTCATGACAAAAAAAAATATATTGTTTACCTTTATTGTATTGTTTGCATGGTGTACTTTGCACGTATTTTCTACTAAAGCAGTAATAGTTGGCATAAAAGCATTTAGAAGCGTAATAAGGCTTTCAAATGTATTAAAAAAAAATGCCTCCAAGCCAAAGATACCTATCAAACATAATATACCGATCGTTATACTATATGATCTCCATGATGAAAAAATAACACCTACTGTAAGAGAACATATACAAGAAATGGAAACACTTCATACGCAACTTGCCTCAAGGGAAAAAAGGGTTCATTTTTTGTGTGAACTTGATGAACGTTCAAAACACAGTATAAAAAAACAAAAAAATAAATTTATAATCGCTCGGACAATAGACGTACCATTATACCACGCAGTCATAAATAATATGTGTGAAAAAAAATTAATTACCTACATTTCGTGTGACCCGCGCACAGAAGAAGACTTTTTTATACGCGATATTTTTTCAGAAACACAGCAATTTTCTAATGCAATACAAAGAGGCCATAAATTCCCCAAAGCATTTTATAACCTTACACTTCCATGGTACTTAGATATGATAAAAAAAAGAACTGATACACTCAGATCAGATATAAAAGAATTACCGATAGAAGACCCTATTTAAAGTACATCTTACTACACAATGCACCAATACAAGTACAAATTGTTGTTCAATATTAAATAATCTTAAACAACAATTTTCATTAGCTGATAATTCACATATTTTTGATTTAATTGCTTTATTAGATAACAGTAACGCACCACGGCTTAAAAGCCGTGGCATTAAAGCTAATGATTTAGCCCATTCATCCCCAGTCTTAAAAGACATGGGGTATTCTGAGCAATTAAATAAAAAACAAAAACTATATAAAGAATTATTTTTCGCATTAACTGAGGAACAATCAAATATTGTTGATGTAACACTTTGTAAAAATGTATTAAAATCATGTACATCGGCTGATATTATTATCGTACATATGGGATTATATCATGCACACCAACTTGCAATAACACTAGAAAAAATTGGCATTACATGTATTAAAGATAAAACAAATGGTTTGCGAGTACAATCATTATTATCAATTAAATTGCCACTCACTATTCCTAAGAAATTTGCTCATCATGTTACAGATATTCTTGAATTCGATACAAATGCTAATAATGAAAGCACACAAAAAATACAACAACAAAATAAAGAAAAATCTTCATTCAAGATTTCGTGGCCATGGATTGTAGGTGGTGCGACAGTAGTAATTGGTAGTATTATTGTTGCTAAATATTTATTAAAAGATGAAAAATAAAGCTCTATTGCAATACCAACAATGAATACATTGTTTACAAAGTAAGTGATAGCAAAATATACTAAAAAAAGACTTACTCTAGCAATGCAACCTATCTTACAAATATGAATACATAATTGTTCTACTGTAATACTTGTATTATCCAAAAAACATGCAATAGCAACAATACTGAAAATGTTCACTTACCATGCGTTGAATGATAAGTAATAAATCATGAAATTACGTACAATTATTACAAAACATACATTCTATACTTTTTTGTTCTGTATTACAGTACTAAATATACATACAATTCAAACATTGCAATGTAACCAAAAGCAAGGTACACCTTTATTGCAACTGCTACAATGTAAGTATTGACTATATCTTATACCCTTCGTTACAGTAAAAGATGAAAAACATTTATATAAACAAATGGAACAAGGTTGCTACAAAAAAAATAAAGGAGAAAAACCATGAGAATAATTGCAATCATTAACCAAAAGGGTGGCAGTGGCAAAACTACTACCACTGTTAACTTAGCCGCATCTTTAGCTGAAAAAAAACGTTCTGTGCTTGTTATTGATATAGATCCACAAGGTTCTTTAACTTCGTGGTTTGGTATTTCGCACGAAGAAAAAGGCCTTTTTAATGTATTTGTCAACAATGCAAGTATTACTGATATTATCTGTAATACTGATAATGCAAACTTAAGCATAGTTCCCGCATCAAATTGGCTCTTTGGTGTTGAAAAAGCATTAGCATCAGAAGTAGGTGCAGAAACTATTTTACGGCAACAATGTAAAAAATTACAAAAAAATGGATATAATTACATTCTCATCGATTGTCCACCAAATTTAGGTATTTTAACTATCAATGCATTAACTGCAGCACAAGAAGTTATCATTCCTGTTGAAGCTCGTGTTATGGCATTAAGTGGTTTAGTCCAGTTAATGCAAACAATTGATATTATTAAACAGCGACTTAATAAAAATTTACATATAGCTGGCATTGTACCTTGTCGCGTTGATGCTCGTACCAAACATGCTCGTGAAGTTGTTGCTGCACTCAAATCTAACTTCAAAGGAATGTTATACCAAACAGCAATTCGAGAAAATATTCGCTTATCTGAAGCTCCTTCATTTACTCAACCTATCATTGATTATGACACAAATTGTTATGGTTCCTTTGATTATCGGGCGCTAGCAAAAGAAGTTATTAAACAAGAACAAACATAGAATTTATAGGCATAAAAGAAGGAAAAGATCCATGTCAAAAAAGAAAACAATTGGTAACAATCCTCTTTACGCATATATAGGCTCTAAAAAAACAAAACCATCTGAGGCCAAAGAAAAAAAACAAGAACTTGAGGTAGGAAAAACGCAACGCGTTACCATCCATGTCGATGTAGATCTTATTAATGCTATTAAAGATGTCGTATACTGGCAACCAGGTCTTACCTTAACAGCATTCGCTCATAATGCTTTTGGTAAAGCACTCGAGAAACTTGAAAAAAAACGCGGTAAAAAATATCCAAAACGTAAAGAGCACAACTTACGTGGTGGAAGACCGATAGGGTAATGCTATATATTTTTTCACTTCGATAAAAAATAAAAAGTACAAAAATTTTTCAACTTAAATTATGTATCAAAAGCCTTTTTGAGAGGCGCTTGATACATAATTTAAGCTCTATTCTAACTTTTGAAAAACAAATCGGCATTATAAAGTGTCTGTAGTATAACCTATTTCAGTTAAAAGATATTTAGAATTTTCCTTTATTTTATCTAATTTTCCTACATCTTTTGTAATTTTTTCAATTTTCTTTTTAATAAATTGTTTTGATTCATTTGGTAAAACTTCATTAAATAAATTCAATAAAACTTTGGCTCTACCCTGTATTTTTTTAGTAATAGGATAAAGTCCAAGTTCCATATTATTTTTAACTTCTTCTGTATTATTTATAATCCAAATGTTTTCTTTACTTGCAAACAATATTTTTAAAAGCTCTGTAACGATACTTGATGGTTTTCCTTCAATTTCTAAGCCTTCTTCATCAGCGAAAGGATTATTATTTTCATCTAAATTAATTAATTCTTTTATTTTTTGTAATAAATCATACAATTCTTCTTCTTTTTTATGAGGGTGATTCATAGTATATAAGACTGATGCTTGGTAAATTGGCGATAATTCATTTTTCATTTTGACATTGCAAGTAAGATCGTCTTCTTCATCAGTAGGTAAATTACGACTTGAATTATATTCACATAATAAAACAGGGAATGAAGAAAAAAACTTCCAATTTTTTACAAAGTAACCAACCTTAGTGGGATCAGAATATGCATTATCTACCAAGTGTCCTTTATCTGTAAAAAGAGATTGTAAATTTTTGATACGTTTTAATAATGGTTGTTTCGCACTAGATTGATCATACTTATCTTCAAGAAATTTTCTAGTTTCAGAATGTCTATATTCGTTAAAAATATTCCATACTTCATCATGACATTCTTCATCTACTTCATCGGATTTATATTTCCCAAAAATAACATCAAAGGTATTCCCTTTAATTTGTTTCATATAGTAAGGAGATGTGTAAGGGTAACATCTTGAAGAAGGATTAGCTCCTAGTCTTAATAATCATTCAATTGTTCTGAAATTACTTTTCGAGTAATCTTTATCTATATCAATATATGTTAATACCTCTCTACAAAGAAATGGTAATGATTTTGAGTTATCATTTAAATCAAAATTACGTTGTTTAAAAAGTTCTCCTACATGTGAATATAGTTCCTTATCGTCTTGATGATGTTTTTCTAATTGTAGAAACTCATTATAGATATCTTTCTTTTTTCCTTTATACAGAAAATTGTCATCACAGACAGTTTTATTTTCTACTTCTTCCATACTGTACAACGCAAATGGACTTGCAATCACAAATGTAAGCATTAATAATCGAATTGCTTTCATAGATTCTCCTTTTTATTAATCTATTCAACTAAACATTATACATTACTCAAACTCATATCGATGATAACTTTTGTAAGTTTATATTGTAAAGTAATTTGGATTTTTTTTGAATTTTTCAAGCAATATCATTTGTTGGAGAGTATTTTAACACTAACGTAAAAAGCACAACTTACGTGGTGGAAAGCCGATAGGGTAATACTATACATTTTTTTACTTCGATAAAAACTAAAAAATACAAAATCTTGCAGCTTAAATTATGTATCAAAAGCCTTTTTGAGAGGCGCTTGATTACATAATTTAAGTTTTATCCTAACTTTTGAAAAACAAATCGGCATTATAAAGTGTCTGTAGTATAACCTATTTCAGTTAAAAGATATTTAGCTTTTGCTTCAATTTTTTGTAATTTTTTTGACTTTTTTGTAATTTTTTTATTTTGTTTATCAACAAATTGGCTTGATTCATCCGGAAAAGAGTTAGTAAATAAACGCAATAAATTTTTGGCTCGATCCCGTCTAAATGAAGTAGCAGAATAAATTCCCATTTTATTTTCGTCATTACTTACAACATTAATGTCTGTACATAATCCAAACAATATTTTACAAAGCTCTTTAGCGATACCTGACGATTTTTCTTTAATTTTTAAGCCCTTTTCATTGGCGAAAGGATTTTCAGAATGATTATTCTCAAGTGCTTCTTCTATTTTCGTTAATAAACGAAATAATTTTTTTTTACTATCAGAGGATTTTTTTTGAGATTTTATAAGATATTCGACTGAACTTTTGTAAATTTGCGATAATTCATTTTCTGTTTTTACGTGGCGAGAATAATATTTTTTATGATCAGTCTCTGATTTATAGCCCCTTAATAACGTAGCTTCCGAATTTATAGAGTACTGATTAGTATCGTCTGTATGCTGTAATATGCTATGTAAAGTTATAGAAAACAATGTAGATGATTCAGGGACATTATCATTTGTATTACACGGATACTCTATTGTGTTATGTAAATTAAAAAATAATTGGATATTGTTTTTATAGTTGTTTAAATTTTTTTGTTTAATATTAGATTGCTCAGTCAAAGCTTTAAGAAAGTTTTTAGTTTGATCAGGTTTATGTTGGTTGAAAAGATTCCATATTTCTGTATAATGATCATTATATTCTTCATCAGGTTGTAATCCTTGAAAAAATATAAGTTTAAAGATACTACTACCTTTTAGATTTAGAGTTGGATTACATATTACAGAAGGATCAGCTCCAATCCTTAATAAGCTACTAATACTTCTATGGATAGATTTACTTTTACAGACATCTTCTTCATAATAATCTTCATCAAGCTCAACATATTTTAATATCTCTGCATAAAGTATTGGTAATGATTCTAAGTTATGATTTACATTAAAATTACGTTGTCTAAAAAGTTTTTCTACATGTGAATATAGTTCCTTATCGTCTTGATGCTGTTTTTCTAATTTTAGAAACTCATTATAGATATTTTTCTTTTTTTCTTGATACATGTTATTACAGACAGTTTCATTTTCTACTTCTTCCATACTGTACAACGCAAATGGACTTGCAATCACAAATGTAAGCATTAATAATCGAATTGCTTTCATAGATTCTCCTTTTTGTTAATCTATTCAACTAAAAATTATACATTACTCAAACTTATATCGATGATAATTTTTGTAAGTTTATATTGTAAAGTAATTTGAATTTTTTTTTGAATTTTTCACGCAATATCATTTGTTGGAGAGTATTTTAACACTAACTCAAAGAGCACAACTTACGTGGTGGAAGGCCAATAGTGTGATGGATATTTTAGTAGCGTTTAAATTTTACTGGCTCCCTGTTGTACCGGAAACTTTGGTAAAGCCGGAAACTTTGGGAAGGGTGGGTTTTTTAAAATTTTTACATGATAATTTTTTGCTTCTTGTAATACCTTGGTTGCATTTTTAATAGCTTTAACAACTCTATGGTTTTTTTGTAAACTAAATCTGTTCGCTAACTTTTCAACATTTGCCATAATCGTTTCAACAAGTTTTATGTATTCAAATACTTTATTTTTCATTTCTTGTTTTTTAAAATTGTAAGAAACTAGTTGTGTATACTTTTTCAGTTGTTCAATATTAAATTTTAAAAACTCACGGGTTTCCAATTTTCGAAAACGACTCGAATCTGATGGTTGCTTTTGCGTTTTCAGTGTCTTTTGATGAGATCCTCCTGTAGCACTTGTTTCTATTAAAATAAAGAATAATATAGCCAAACTTAATAACGTATTCAGTTTATTCATCCTTTTTTCTCTTTTTTAGGGATTTAAAATAAATTCCACTTACTTTCAGCATCTCAAAAATAAATACAGAAAGTCAATAAAAAAGATCAGGGGCACAAAATCACGTTAATATAGCAACATTTATGTATAACTTGATAAATATTGCTATATATATCTCGTTTTTGGTACTTTAAAAATAAGAATATAAAAAATTATAGAATACAGGGAACGTAATGAAGGAAAAACTACTTTTTTTATCCTTGTGCATAAGCGCATGCTATCTTATAAATCTTTATACACAACCAACAAATCCAAATAAAGCTTTACTTAAAGCAAGTATTACTGGTGATCATGATAAAATTACTCGTCTTATAAAAGTGCAAGCGGCAGACATTAATACAACTGATGTACAAAAACAGACCCCTCTTATGCTTGCTGCCTTCAAAGATAATATAAGCACGGTTAAACAATTACTTGGCCATAATCCAAATTTAGATGTACAAGACGAAAATGGAAACACAGCACTTATGCTTGCGATAGGAACATCATCAACAGATCGAGTAACCGACAATTCTTATAGAATTGCACTAATATTTCTTGAGCATGGTGCTGATCCAACACTAAAAAATAAGAATGGAGAGAAAGCTACTGATTTGGTAAACCAAAAACCAGTAGATGAATTATCCAGAAAAACTATAGCAATTATTAGCAAATATACACACGGACTTTATAAGTAAAAAACTTACTCCTCTTCATTATATTTTCATATAGTATACTATACTAGCCACTTATGAATATAAAAGCTAGGATAGCTCATGCCACACATACCACGTATTTTTTATAGTATTGCTATTATTTTTTTCCTCCTTCTTCTTTGGATAAATATACCACTTGGCAAAAAACAGACTGAACCCAAATCCAAAAAACTTATATTGGTCTGCACAACAGGTATGATAGCAGACATTGTACGAAATATTGCAAAAGATACCATAAAACTTCATTGCTTAATGGGACCCGGTGTTGATCCCCATTTGTATCGGCCAACACAGGGTGATATGCATATACTATCCCAAGCTAACATCATACTCTACAATGGCTTACACCTAGAAGGGAAAATGACTGATTTGCTTTCACATATGCAATGCAAAAAAAGTACGTACGCAGTTGCTGAGGCAATTGATAAACAGTACTTGCTTACAACGTATAGCGACACGGTATATGACCCACATATTTGGCATGATGTACAACTTTGGATACAGGTTGCAACGTATATACGCGATATTTTACTGCAACATTATCCTGAACACACCAAACTTTATCAAAATAATGCAAAAAAATATTTAGCCACTCTACAAAAACTTCACACCTATGTTACACTAGAAATACAAAAAATTTCTGAAAAACAACGTATTTTAGTTACAGCTCACGATGCTTTTCGATATTTTGGTAAATCATATGGCATACGTGTTGTAGGACTTCAGGGAACAAGTACTGATTCAGAAGTTAGTACCCGCGATATACAGGAACTTGCAGATTTTATTGTTAAATATGGTATAAAAGCTATTTTTATTGAATCATCTGTTTCACATCGAAGCATTCAGGCAGTACAACAAGCAGTATATGCTCGTGGCTGGAAGATAAAAATTGGTCCTGCTTTACATTCTGATGCTTTGGCAAGTAACAAAAACGAGGCAACATATTGCAACATGATACAGCATAATGTAGATGCTATTGTGTCAGCTTTACAATAATAAACATTATGAAACCTTTTGCACTCAATGCATACAACGTATACGTAGC
>SDBT01012976.1_pt1 | contig 13361 bp, 9 predicted proteins | sample 2277101 | NCBI WGS metagenome assembly SDBT01 (sample SAMN10404973, study PRJNA504765) | marine sediment metagenome | isolation source: marine sediment core GS10_PC15, 103 cmbsf | place: Arctic Ocean: Southern Knipovich Ridge | collected 2010 | reverse complement strand
AAATCAAACCACAAAAAATAAAGAGATTAATAAAGGAAGAGAAGCCTGCAGAAAAACCTGCAGAGGTCGACAAACAACTAGAAGAAATTATCGAAAACCTTTAATATGAATTTAAATAAAGTTTATTTAATCGGGAGACTAACAGCTGACCCGGAATCAAGAACTACACAAAGCGGGCAGATGGTCACCAATCTTCGAATGGCCACAAATAGAGTTTGGACAGATTCTTCCGGTCAAAAGAACGAAACACCCGAATATCATGCAATAGTTGCTTGGGCAAGACTTGCAGAAATTGCAAGCCAATATCTAAAAAAAGGTAGTTTGTTAATGATAGAGGGAAGATTACAAACAAGATCATGGGACGCTCAAGACGGCAGTAAGAAATATAAAACAGAGATAGTTGCCGAAACATTACAATTAGGTCCAAGATCGGCTCAATCAAATAGTAACGATTCTGCCGCACCTCAACAGCAAAACACACCTCAACAAAAAGAAAAAAACGGACAAGAAGATATTCCCATTATTAATGAGGATGAGACGAGTATAAATCCAGAAGATATACCATTTTAATTATGATCCAAAGAAAAAAATCCCAAAACCTGAATATAAATAATATAGATTACAAGGATGTAAAAACTCTCCAGAGATTTTTGACTTCTCAATATAAAGTTGGGTCAAATAAAAGAACTGGACTTTCAAAGCAAAACCAAAGAAAGGTAGCAAAGGCCGTAAAACTTGCGAGACAAATGGCTCTTCTACCATATTCAAGAGAACAGAGAAGAAAGACTATCGAATTATCTCAAAAACATTTGGAAAGATAAATCAAAAACAGCCCCCAACGGGGCTGTTTTAAATTCTTCTTAACTCTCTTTTACTTTTTTATATAAAGCGGTTAATATCGCTTTTTCCATTTTCTTATCCTCTTTCAAAATCAATCTACTAGCTTCCAACCCATTCCCTAACTTATTTCCTTCGAAACTGAAATGATTCCCCGACTTACTAATCACACCGTATTTATGTCCGGTTAAGAGGATGTCGGAATATTTTGAAATACCTTCGTTGTACATAATATCAAATTCAGCAACTTGGAATGGAGGAGCAACTTTATTTTTCACAACCTTCGCTTTTACCCTATTCCCAATTATCTTATCCAAAGATTGGATCTTTGCCGCTCTTCTTACTTCAACACGAACCGAGGAATAGAATTTTAATGCATTCCCACCTGGTGTAGTCTCAGGATTTCCAAACATTACCCCTATTTTCATTCTGATCTGATTGATGAAAATAACAACGCCATTAGATTTGCCAACAACCGAAGTAAGTTTTCTTAATGCATGAGACATTAATCTTGCCTGTAAACCAATATGTTGCTGTCCCATATCTCCTTCTATCTCAGCCTTAGGTGTTAATGCCGCAACAGAGTCGATAACGATAACAGCCAGTTTATTTGATCTAACCAATGTCTCGACAATATCCAAAGCTTGCTCACCGGTATCCGGCTGAGAAATTAAAAGATCATTAATCTCCACTCCTATCTTTTTAGCATACTCTGGGTCCAATGCATGCTCTGCGTCCACAAAAGCGCATGTCTGCCCTATTTTCTGCGCCTCAGCCACTATATGAAGTGCTAATGTAGTTTTACCAGACGACTCCGGTCCATATATTTCTACAACTCTCCCTCTCGGCATTCCGCCAACACCAAGGGCAATATCCAAAGAAACGGATCCCGTAGGAATAACATCTACATCCACTCTTCTGGCTTCGCCAAGTCTCATTATGGATCCTTCTCCATATTTAGACTTGATTTGATCTACGATAGATTCTATTTCATCATTTGTTTCTATCTTTTTAGTAGCTTTTTTTATCGTCATAAATTTTACGGACCTCCCTCCGTGTTATATTTCTTCTGTTGGTTGAGCATCAGGCTTCAAATATACCTCTCTTGGTTTAGCTCCTTCACCAGGACCAATGATTCCCTGACTTTCTAAAATATCTATCAATCTTGCAGCTCTAGCATATCCTACACGAAGTCTTCTTTGAAGCAAAGATGCCGATGCTTTTCTTGCAAGAATAACTACTTCCTTGGCATCCCCATAAAGTTCATCATCTGCACCGTCTGCACCACCATCCCCAGTAGGCTGACTTTCTAAATCAATCTTAATTTCCGGTTCTTCATCCTGTTCAATAACTTCATCTGCCTGGTCTTTAATAAATTTAACAACTTGTTTTACTTCTTTTTCTTCTACGAGTGAACCCTGTATACGTCGAGGTTTAGATGCGTCACCTTGTTGGAATAGCATATCACCATCTCCAAGAAGTTGTTCAGCTCCTCCACCATCCAATATCGTTCTTGAATCAACCTGTGAACCAACTTGAAATGCAATACGTGTCGTAATATTAGCTTTTATCAATCCGGTAATAACTTCTACCGATGGTCTTTGTGTTGAAACGATCAGATGTATACCAACAGCACGCGCCATTTGAGCAAGACGTACTATAGCACCTTCAATATCTCTACTATATGCAGCCATCAAATCGGCCAACTCATCCACTATGATTACCAAGAATGGGATAACATTATCTTTCTTTGCGCTTTGTTTAGAATTGTATGAAAAAATATCCCTCGAACCTGAAGCTTGCAAAGTCTCATACCTTCGTTCCATCTCACTTACAGCCCAACGTAATGCTGCAATGGCTTTTTTAGGTTCTGTAATAACAGGTGTAATTAAGTGAGGGATTCCATTATATAACGTTAATTCCACTCTTTTCGGATCGATGAATATGAATTTTAAAATATCAGGGGAGTGTCTATATAACATAGAGAGGATTATTGCATTAATACAAACTGATTTACCTGTACCAGTTGCACCGGCAATCAAAAGATGGGGCATTTTTTCAAGACTCGCAGATACCCCATATCCCGCAACATCCCTACCGATTGCCAATGGTAAGAATGCTTTACTATCACGATAATCTTCGCCACCTAATAGGTCACCTAAACCAACTTTAGCCTTTTTAGTATTTGGTACTTCTATGCCTACCAAAGATTTCCCCGGAATCGGAGCTTCTATACGAATTGGGTGTGCAGCCAAGGCTAATGCCAGATCAGGCCTCAAAGTCGTTATCTTGGACAATTTTACGCCAACCGCAGGCCTAAATGTATATTGAGTTACTGTTGGTCCAACAGAAACCTCCCCCATCTCCACATTAATATTAAAATCCGACAAAGTCCTTCTGATTATGGCAGCATTAGAATTAATATCTCCCGCCTTTGGCTGTTCCGAATCTGAAGCCATAAAATCTAGAGAAGGTAACTTCCATTTTTTGGATTTTGTTGTTTTGATAACAAAATCAGGTTCATCCTTTTTGACAGTTTTATTAGTTTTTGCAGCATTGTCTCTCATAACATTCCCACCAGTTCTAATAACAAGTTTTTCTAAGGCTTGGTTTTCTGGGATGAGAGGAGCTTCCTGTTCTTTTACTCCTCCTTCTTCTTTTGCAATCCCTCTTTTAATAAGTTCGTAGATCGGTACATTCAACGCCGCCATCAAAGAAACGAAACAAATAAATATTAAGGAAACTAAAGAGGCCCAAAAACCAATAAATCTTAATGTTGGATATCCTAAAATAAGTCCGAGGTAACCGCCTTGTTCAATCTTAGCCGGCATATCTCCTTCACCTAGGATATAGAAAATACCAAGAAAGCCCAGAACAAAAAGAAGAGTACCCCAAACAGCGCTCCTATATATCTTATGGGATACGGATTTAATAAATGCTACCCCCATAATCACAAGAGCAAAGGGAATTAAAAAGAATCCCCACCCAAATAGAGTATGAGAAATTGAATTAAAATATTCTCCTGCCACTCCAGCCAAATCAAAGAAACTCAACGTGGCCAAAACGGCCACCATAAACATTAATATTCCATAAATGCTATTTTTTGTTTCTTGTGATAGACCTAGTAGATTCCCTTCCTTATCCTTCTTTTTATCCTTCTTTTTCTTTCTTCCCATATTGCACTTATTATATCAAAAACCCCTGTTGGGAAACAGGGGTTGAAATGATCATATTTTTATGTCCTAATGAATTAGTTTTCCATCTTTAATATCAACGATTTACGAAGCAGTATGACAATAATCTTCTCGAATTGTCTCCGGATAATGAACAAAAATAAAATAACCCATTTGGGTTATTTTATCATATAATATTTAATTTAAAATTATTCTTTTTTTTCTTCTTCCTTTTCTTCCACATCTTCTTTAACTTTCAACCCTGTTCCTGCAGGAATCAATCGTCCAATGATAACATTCTCTTTTAATCCTTTTAGAGGATCTGATTTACCCGCTACAGCAGCTTCGATCAAAACTTTGGCAGTTTCCTGGAAAGATGCCGCAGAAAGGAAACTTTCCGTGCTCAAAGACACTTTGGTAATACCTAATAATAGTTGTTCAAACGCTGCAGGCTGTTTTCCAGCTTCTTCAGCTTTCTGGTTTTCTTCAATAATTTTTCTTTTTTCGATAATATCACCACTTAAAAGACTAGTATCTCCAGGGTCCAGGATCCGAACCCTTGAAAACATTTGTTTAACAATAAGCTCGATGTGTTTATCATTTATTCCTTCACCAGTAGTAAAGTATACTCTTTGAACCTCACGAACAATATGTCGTGCAACATCAGCAACACTACCGGAAGTTTTAAATAATTCCTTCAAATCAACATGTCCATCTGATAATTGTTGACCAACATGTGTCAAATCGCCCTTTGATACCCATGAATTTATACCAGGAGGAATAGCATATTCTCTTGTTTCTCCTGTCTCGGAAACAGTAACTTTAACGATAATTTGTTTAGTTGTTTCTTCAATCTCATCAACTATACCGTCCACATCACAAATTACGGCCTTAACCTGAGGAGGTCTTGCTTCAAAAATTTCTTCAACACGTGGAAGACCCATCGTAATATCAGAACCTCCAGCAATACCACCAGTATGGAAGGTTCTCATCGTCATCTGAGTACCAGGTTCACCAATGGCTTGAGCAGTAACAATACCTACAGCTTCACCAACTTCAACAGGTTTATTTTTAGATAAATCAAAACCATAACATATTTTACAAACACCTTCCAAAGCCTTACATACAACAACGGATCTTACTTTGATCTTCTCGAGTCCCGATTCATTTATCCTTTCAACATCCTCTTTAAATACCATCTTCCCTTTTTTAACTATGGTTTTACCGTCTTTATCCTTTATCTCTGTCATAATAGTTCTCCCGATAAGTCTTTTACCCAAACCGACATTCATAAATTTTCCGTCTTCGGCATACATTGTGTATCCTTCTTTATCACCACAATTTTCCACACGCACAATTACGTCCTGTGCAACATCAACCAGTCTTCGGGTCAAATATCCGGCAGTCGCAGTTCTTAAAGCGGTGTCAACAAGACCTTTTCGAGCACCATGAGTAGAAATAAAATATTCTAACACATTCATTCCTTCTTTAAATGAAGCTTTAACAGGTAATTCAATAATCTCACCTGTAGGGTTGTTCACCAAACCTCGCATTCCAACCAACTGGTCGATAACACCCCAAGTACCTCTTGCTTTAGAGTCCACCATCATAAATACAGGATTTTCAGAATCAAGACTTCCTCTTACGATTTTACTGATTCTAGATTTGGCCGAAGTCCAAATATCTATAGCTTTGGACTTTCTTTCATATTCGGTCAATAATCCCTGTTCATATAGTTGTTCATTTTTAACAACTTCTCCTTCTGCTTCTTTAATAATAGCTTTCTTCTCTTGCGGAACGTATAGATTATCCATAGACATAGATATTCCAGAAACTGTAGCGTACTTAAATCCAAAATCTTTAATCTTGTTCAAAAATTCTACAGTTGTATCCTGTCCATATTTTGCTAAAATCTTGGCTTCAATAGTACTTAACCCGCTCTTATCTAAAGGACGATTAATATATTCTAGATCGTCAGGTAGTGAATCGTTGAAAATAATTCTTCCAACAGTAGTTTCAATCACTTTATTTTCCTCTTCAAATTTTTTGGAAAATGCTCCTCTTGGAAGTTTAATAGAAGCTCTTAAACCAATATTTCTATTTTGATATGCCAAAATAGCATCTTCTTTAGAATAAAATATTTTACCTGCACCAATTGCATCTTTTCCTATGGTAGTCATATAATAGCAGCCTAAAACCATATCCTGGTGAGGAGTTGCCACAGGTTCACCCGTTGCGGGTTTTAAAATTCCGTGAGTCGAAAGTATAAGTTCCCGTGCTTCTTTCTGTGCATCTTCAGTCAAAGGCAAATGAACAGCCATTTGGTCACCATCGAAGTCAGCATTGAATGCCTTAACAACTACAGCAGGAATTTTAATAGCCTTACCTTCGATCAATAACGGCTTAAACGCCTGAACAGATAATCTATGAAGTGTAGGTGCTCGGTTAAGTAATACCAATTTGCCCTCGATCGCTTCTTCTAGCGCCTCCCAAACTTCCGGAGTTTCTTGATCGATCAATCTATTCGCGGATCGGATAACATGAGCTAACCCTTTATTAATCAATTTTTGAATAACAAACGGTTTGAATAATTCCAAAGCCATGTGCTTAGGTAAACCACATTGATCCATATCCAATTCCGGACCGATGACAATAACGGATCGTCCTGAATAATCTACTCTTTTACCTAAAAGATTCTGTCTAAACCTACCTTGCTTTCCTTTAAGCATATCTGCTAAGGATTTCAACGCTCTTTTTTGTCCAGTTGAAGCAGCAACCAAGGTTTGACCTCTTCTCATCGCATTATCAATCAATGCGTCTACAGCTTCTTGAAGCATTCTTTTTTCGTTTCGAGTAATAACTTCGGGAGCTTTAAGTTCCAATAAATGCTTTAATCGATTATTTCTATTAATAACTCTCCTATATAGATCGTTAAGATCCGAAGTCGCAAATCTTCCCCCATCCAATGGAACCATTGGTCTTAATGCTGGAGGGATAACGGGCAAATAACGTAAAACCATCCATTCCGGTTTAATACCTGCAGACTTCATTCCTTTTAATAATCGAAGTCTTCTCATTACTTTATTTCTATACAAAGGATTGTCTGTCTTTTTAAGCTCGACATCCATTTCTTTGATCATTTCATCCAAATCCATTTCTTCATAAAGTTTTCTTACTGCTCCAGCACCAATACTTGCTTCAAACACTTCACCATATTTCAAAGACAAATCCCTATATTCTAATTCGGAAAGGATCTGATATTTTTTTAAACTTCTTAATTGAATTTTTTCCTTTTCTTTTATTTCTCTTAATTTAATTTCTTCTTCTTCGTCTTTTGCATTCTTTATTCTCGATCTAAATTCTCCTTCGATCTTCTTCATCGCTTCGGCTTTCAATTCATCATTCATGGCCATAACTATATATCCGGCAAAATAGATAACTTTTTCAAGATCGGGCAAAGAAGCACCCAAAATCATTGCCATTTTTGATGGGATTCCTCTCATGAACCAGATATGCGCTACCGGAGCAGCTAAGGTAATGTGCCCCATTCTTTCTCTTCGAACGATAGATCTTGTTACTTCAACACCACATCGATCACAAGTAATCCCTCTATATCTAATTCTTCGGTATTTCCCACAATAACATTCATAATCTTTAGTGGGACCAAAAATTGCTTCAGAGAAAAGACCCTCCTTTTCAGGTTTTTGAGTTCTGTAATTAATAGTCTCTGGCTTAACTATTTCACCATAAGACCATGACAAAATTTCTTCCGGTGATGCAATTTTTAATCGTATTTGTGAAGTATTAATCATATTATTTTTCCTGTAATTCAATATTTAAACCGAGACCCTTAATTTCCGAAAGTAATACTTTAAAAGATTCCGGCAAATGAGGCGCTCTTACAGGTTCACCATTAACAATAGATTCGTAAGTTTTTGCACGGCCCAAAACATCGTCGGATTTAATCGTTAACATTTCCTGTAATGTATGTGCTGCACCATAACCTTCAAGGGCCCAAACTTCCATCTCTCCGAATCTCTGTCCACCAAATTGAGCTTTACCACCCAACGGCTGCTGAGTTATCAAACTATATGGACCAATCGATCTCATATGCATTTTATCCTCGATCATATGGTTAAGCTTCAAGAAATATGTAATACCAACTGTTGTTTTTTGTTTAAATGGTTCTCCGGTCTTTCCATTAAATAATTGGATCATTCCGTCTTTAGGTAATCCAGCTTTTATCATTTCTTCTTTTATCTCTTTTTCACTTGGTCCTGCCATAGCCGGAACAGCCACCTTGTATCCAAGATTCTTAGCAGCCAAACCTAAAACAGCTTCGAGAACCTGCCCAATATTCATACGAGAAATAATACCTAGGGGATTCAAAACAATATCTATAGGAGTCCCGTCAGGTAAGAATGGTAAATCTTCTTTTGGAAGAATTACCGAAATAACACCTTTGTTACCGTGTCGTCCAGCAAGCTTATCTCCAACCTGTATCTTTCTCATCTGAGCAACGGCAACTTCTATTGTTTTAATAACCCCCGCCTGTAGTTTATCTCCATTTTCCCTGGAAAATATCTTAATTCCTACTACTCTTCCTCTTTTACCAAAATCTAATCTCAAAGATGTATCTTTAACTTCTCTTGATTTTTCACCAAAGATAGCTCTCAACAATCTTTCTTCTGCTGTTAGATCAGATTCACCCTTTAAAGAAATCTTACCCACTAAAATATCCTGGGATCTAACCTCAGCACCGACTCTTACAATACCTTCCTCATCAAGATCCTTAAGTTTTTCTTCACTTACATTAGGGATATCATAAGTAGTATCTTCTGGCCCAAGCTTTGTTTCTCTAACATCAACTGAATAATTTTCTATGTACACGGAAGTGAATACGTCTTCAGATACTAGTCTATCCGAAATTACAATGGCGTCTTCGTAGTTATTTCCGTAAAACGGCATATAGGCAACCAAAAGATTTTTACCCAATGCCAATTCACCATTTTCAGTTGAAGGTCCGTCTGCCAAAGGCTGTCCTTTTTTAACTTTTTCACCTTTTTTAACCAAAGTTCTTTGGTTAATAGAAGTAGAATAGTTCGACTGAACAAATTTTAACAAATCATAAGTTTTTTCTTTTCCTTTTGAATTTTTAATAACGATCTTGGTTGCATCGGAATATTTAACTTCTCCAGGTTCTTCGGCTAAAATTACCATTCCCGAATCTTGAGCAACTCTGGTTTCTAAACCGGTTCCAACATATGGTGATTCCGGATCAATCAAAGGGACAGCCTGACGTTGCATGTTCGATCCCATCAAAGCTCGGTTACCATCATCATGCTCTAAAAACGGAATTAAGGATGTAGCAACAGAAAAAGGTTGTTTTGGCGATACGTCGATATAGTCTACTTCTGTTGCATGAGCTTCGCTTGCTTCTCCATATCTTCTAACTAAAACCGGATCATCTAAAATTTTATTACCATCATCTATATTCGTTACCGCTTGAGCGATAATATATTTTTCTTCCTCATTCGCATCCATATACTGTACCTTTTTCGTTAAAATACCATTTTCTACTTTTATATAAGGGGTTAAAATAAATCCTAGGGGTGAGATCTTGGCATATAACGCCAAGTGTCCGATCAAACCAATGTTTGCACCTTCAGATGTTTCAATAGGACAAATTCTTCCATAGTGAGATGGGTGAACATCACGTACCTCAAAACTCGCTCTTTCTCTAGTCAAACCACCAGGACCTAAGGCAGACATCCTTCTTTTGTGTTCTAGTTCGGATAGAGGATTAGTTTGCTCCATGAATTGTGATAACTGACCAGAAGCAAAAAATTCCTTCAAAGCTGCTACAAATGGTCTAGAATTTATCAGCTGAGAAGGAATGATATCACCTTCACCCAAAGTACTCATTCGGTCCTTAATAATTCTTTCCATTCGAGAAAAAGAAACTCTTAGTTTACCTTGTAGTAATTCACCAAGCGTCTTTACTCTTCTATTCCCTAAATGATCAATACTATCAGCAACTGCATTGGGTGTATTATTTAAACGAATAATTTCACGTAATGTTTTTACGATATCTTCCGGTTTTAGAATTCTATGCTCTTCATTTAATTTATAATCCGTACTAAACCTTTTATTCATTCTATGTCTTCCAACTCGCGACAGATCATATCTGGAAAAATTGAAAAACATATTATCAATCATTTGTTTGGCATTTTCCGGAGTTGCCAAATCGCCCGGTCGAATCTTTCTATATACCTCGATCAAACCTTCGTTGTGATTGGATGCAGAATCTTGCTCAATAGTTTTTAAAATATATTTAAGATCCGGATGAGTATCTACATCCGTAAACATCTTTTTAATCTCTTCATCCGATCCATAACCGAACGCCCGCAACAATGTAGTTGCGGGAATTTTTCTTTTTCTATCGATCCTTACGGTAATAGAGCCTGTTGGTTCGGTATCAAATTCCAACCAAGCACCTCGTGAAGGAATAATTTTTGCACCAAAAACTCTTTCACCCTTTATTACTTTTGAGTTACTAAAAAACACCCCGGGGCTTCTGATCAGCTGTGAGACGATTACTCTTTCTACTCCATTGATCACGAATGTACCACGAGGTGTTATGAGTGGGAAATCTCCCAAAAACAACTCCTGCTCGTTTTTAAAGCCTGTTTTTTTATTCTTGAGTTCAACTGTCACTCGAAGCGGAGCTTCGTGTGTTATGTTCTTTTCCCGTGCAGTTCTTTCACTAAATTTAGGTTCCTCTAATTTATATTCTTTAAATGCTAATTCCCATTCTTTCCCAGTCCAGTCTCCAACAGGAGAAACCTCTTCTAAAAGTTCTTGGAGTCCACTATCCAAAAACCATTGGTATGAATCCAATTGGACCTGAACAAGGTTGGGGATTTCGAACCTCTCTGGGTTGTGTTTAGAAAATACTTTTCTCACGCGAATAAAACACACTTCCTCCCTCTATATAGGGTAGAAGTTGATTATTAAAATATTCTATTTATTTTTATGTATACCAGTCGACACTGGAGTATGTGTTTATTTAATTATTAAGAGCCTTAAAGGCTCCTACGACTGATAGAGCAATTCTATCGGAAGTCCTGTTTTTATCAGGATTCTTAAGCAATTCTAAAGATTTCAAGTCAGTTTTATTTATTCTATTCTTTTCTAAAATTTTGTCAATACCCTGAAGTAATTTATCCGCTAGATTCCTATCAAAGCATATTTCAGAAGAATCGACAATAGCCTCCTGGTCTTTCAGTAAAAGTGTGAATTTTTCCGAATTTAGGTCGATATATATGTTCATTTTATTCATAAACCTTAATTGATTGTAATATACCAAACCCTAACATCAAAACAACAAAGTGACTACCTCCATAACTTAAAAACGAAAAGGGAATTCCTGTCGGAGGCAAAATTCCTAAATTCATTCCCCCATTAATTAAAACGTGGGATAAGATCATGGTTAGAAATCCAGTAGAAAACAACTTCGCAAAGTTATTTTCCGTAGCCTGTGCGATCTTCACGATTCTCCAAAACATCAATGAGAAAAGACTAAACAACACTAGTATCCCTGCAAAACCAAATCTTTCCGCAAAAACGGAAAACGTGAAATCCGTATATGGTTCAACAACCAATCCTAATTCCGTTTGAGTTCCTTCCCCGCCTGTCCATCCTCCGGATCCAATTGCAATCTTAGATTGCAAAACAGAAAATCCACCACCATAAGGATCGGCTTCAGGATTAAGGAAATTTAAAAGTCTTGAATGCTGATATGGTTTTAATAGAACAAACCAAGAAAATGTACCGAGTATAACAATAACCATAAAGATAGCTAGGAGATGTCTTCTCTTAACTCCGGAAACAAATAGAATAGCTACCCAAATCAATCCCAAAACAGCAACAGAACCGATATCGGGTTGTTTAAATATCAATAGTGCCGGAATACCGAAGTATATACCGGAAGCAATTATATGTTTAAAAGAATAGATCTCAACATGTTTTTGAGAAAAATATTTAGCTAAAAGAATAATTAAACCCAATTTAGCCAACTCAGCAGGTTCAAATTGAAAATTACCGAATAAGATCCAACCACTAGCTCCTCTAATACTTTCATTGGTCAAAGCGTATACAAGTAGGAGAACAGAAAAGATATAAACTACCAAAGTTAAGAAGGAATTATTTTTAAATATTCTGTAATCGAAACGCGAAACTATAAACATCAAAACCAACCCTAAAGCAACGAAAACGGATTGCCGATTAAAAAAAGAAGGATCTTTCCCAATCCCATATAGAGTCGTTAAACTTATTCCCGCCAAAACTACAATAATTAAAACTAAAAACCAGTCTATTTTTCTAAATTGTATGCCCATAAATTAGAATACTTGAAACTGTTCATCTCCTCCATACCTTCGGAGAAAATTGAGATTTTCGAAAGAGTTGGTTGTAACTTGTGCTTCTGTACGAGAAACTATTCCCTTAATCGGCCTAAACCAATTAACTTCATAGAAACTTTCTTCGTCGCTCAAAAACGTACGTATATTGGTCATTCCTGCAGCAACTATATTATCATCCGCATCAAATAAAATAACCAATATTTCTATACGATCAAAATCGAATTCCGATTTATTAACCACAACCCCCTCTACTTTTGCAAAAATATTTCCTTCTTTAATCCCCGAAAAATCTCCTCTTTGAACTACTAACCTTATATCTTCAATACCGAAATCAGTCAATTGCTGCCAGTTCGGTTCAATAATTGTCATTTCCGCATCAGCAACCATGGCTGTTGTCTCAATTGGCGAAATAAATACATATCTAGTTTGCCCGGGAAGAATATCAAATTCTCCATTCACTATCTTAATAGTTCCTCCGGAGCTATCTTTTAATCTAAGCTCATATTCTACCTCTCCGGAACCATGAGCTAAATTCGGATTATTTACCAAAGCCACAAAATCGTAATCATTTTCCTCAATCGGAATCAAAAAACTTTCTGTAATTGTCAGAGCACCCAAAGATTCTAAACAGATTGTCTCACAAGGACCTTCGCAATCTATATTTTTTTCTTCTTGGTTTTTAATCCCGTCAAAACAGGTAGGTTCAATTTTCAACCATATATAAAGACCAAAAGATATTGATCCAAACACAATTACAAAAAACAAGAAAAATACTAATTGCTTTAATGCTCTACTCATTAAAGTAATTATAGCATAAAAAATGAGAGAAAATATTAGTTTGACGCATATATATAACTATTGTATAATAAATATAATTGAACATTTACAAAGGAGGAGGAATGAAGATATTTATCGAAAGAGTTTTAGA
>SDBT01012975.1_pt1 | contig 13361 bp, 12 predicted proteins | sample 2277101 | NCBI WGS metagenome assembly SDBT01 (sample SAMN10404973, study PRJNA504765) | marine sediment metagenome | isolation source: marine sediment core GS10_PC15, 103 cmbsf | place: Arctic Ocean: Southern Knipovich Ridge | collected 2010 | reverse complement strand
CAAACTGCTCAGTCGAACTTTTTAAGCTTCCCTGCTTGCCCATGAGCTGCTCTTTTTGTGCACGCACTGCACGCGAGCGCTCATCCAACTGCTTTTCTTTTTGCACAATCAGTTCCCCCTCTTTTGAAAGAAATATGTATTGCTCAGTTTCTTTCTGATACTGAACCGCCTCTTTCTTCTGTTGTTTCAATACACAGGCCAACTGGCTGATCGTTTGGGATAATTCTTGCTGATTATGAACCTCATACTGAGTCTGCACATACTCCGCAATCTGCTGCTCCACATTCTGCAGTTTTTTCTGCACTGCTTTATGTGCCTGCTCATCATAACGAAGTTCACTGAACGCTTTTTCAAACGTTACCAACTCCCTGGATAGCGCCTGGCAGCCTATATCGTTTTTGACAGCAGAGGTAGCCTCCTCCTGTTTTTTTTGCAGCTCATGCTGCAAGGGAACTAGTTGCTCCTCCACTCCTTTTAACTGTGCTTGATATGCCATCAACTGTTTGGAAAGATCTTTAAGCAGCTCCTGCCGCTGTGCCAATTCTTTCTCTACCGCTTCCCGCTTTGTGTGAAGCTCCTTTTGCGCAGCAAGCTCTTTGTGCTGATCAACGAGTAGTTGCTTGAGCATGGTGACCACCCGTAAAAGGCGGCTTAGCTGGTGCGTGATGAATGTTTGCTGTTTTTCAAATTTGTTTCGAAGAAATTTGCGCCGAGAAGCAGATAGATTTTGTTCGCACATCGGGCAGCTCGGATTATCATCATGCGCAAATTCATGTTTTTGCTTGAGCACATCACGCTCTGCGCGAAGCCAGCTCCCTTTTGCAACAAACTGCTGATACATATTTTTGCGCTTCTCAAACTGTGCCTCCTCTTTTTGCATCTTCTCAGATACCCAACAGTTCTTACTGAGTGCTTCAGCTTCTTTTAAAAACAGCGCGCTTTGCTGATCAAGCTCCTGTGCGCGCTTCGCGTGCTCTATCTGCAACGCCACCACCGATCTCTTTTCATACGAAAGGCGCTCCTGCTTTAGCTGTAATGTTTGCAAATTTGCCGCATGTTGCTGCTCAAGCGCCACCTTTTTATTCTGAAACTCTGTTTTACATTTCAGCATCTTTTCTTGCAGATTCAACCGATCATGAAGAACTTTTTGGAACTGCTCTAGCTGCGCACCGCCCTCTTTCTTCTGCTTCTCAAGATCAGAATAGTTTGGCATCGTACGTTGCTTTCTATTCACCGTCCGCCAACGCGAAACCTGCACGCGGAACTGCTCCAGCTGCTTGCGCACTGCGCTCTCATGTTGCTGCTTTTTGAACATAAGAAGCTCATACGCTTTTTGCTTTTCAACAAATGCTGCTCGCTCTTTTGCAAGCTGTTCCTGCTCTCGGCACTGCCCTTCTTCCTTTTTGCCAATCTCGCCCAACTCTTTGCCAACCGTTTCAAACTGCACTGCAACCTCTTTCTCATTACTGAGCTGCTGCGTCATGGTGTCATGAACCGCACTAATCGCTTGGCGCTGTGCTATCGTCTCTTTTGCGCGATCCATTGCCCGCCGTTTAAGCAAATCAAACTGCTGCAATCCTAAAATGGTTCCCAGAATATCTTTGCGATCTTTGGGAGATTTTTGAGAAAACTCATTCGCGTGCCCCTGGCGCAAAAAGGCAGAGTTCACAAATGATTCATAATCGAGCCGAATCGTTTTTTCAAGCACCGCTTGCGTGAGCCGTATTGTTTTATCGGTCAGCGAGGTGAGCTCATTGGTGCTTGGATTCAAAATGCCAAACTCAAGATGGGCAACCGGCTTGTTGTTCGTAATTTCAAACTCACGACGCACCCGATACATCTGCCCATTCAGTTCAAAATCAAAAATCACGATCATGTGCGTTTGGCCAAGGCGCAACAGTCCTTGATCCGGTTTAACTGCATTCGTTGTTTTGCGCGCTTGCCCCCAGAGGGCCCAGGTCATCGCATCTAATAAGGCAGATTTACCATGCCCATTCTTACCAGAAAGATAAATGAGGCGATACGGCGTGAAATCAATCATTTGCAGTTCAGCGCCATAACTTAAAAAATTTTTTAGCTGTATTTTGTGTGGAATCATTGATTCGTATCCTTGATAAAATAACAGGCAAAAGTGTACCACGTTTTTGATGAGTGAGCGAGCGGGAGTTAGGTTTACAGTTCACCGCATAATTGCTAAAATATCCCGCATATAGATTCTTTTTAACCAAATGGAAGGGCAATCATTATGCAAAAGCTAATCAAATCATTTGCGCTCGTAGCAACTCTGTGCATCGTAAGCAATTCAATCCAAGGTATGTTTTCTGGGGATTTCTTTAAACCAAAGCCCCCTTCTGCCACCACCATAAAACAAGACATCGAATTTATGAAAGCGATGATGGCAGGCAATACAACAAAAATGAAAGAACTCGTTGGCCCCTTGCAAGCAGCGTCAGGAATCGTTGAAGATGCAGATCTGACAGAGAAAAGATTAAAGGAGACAGCAAAGGATCCTGCTAAGATGCTTGCTAAGATGTTATTATCAAATAAGGAACGCTCACCATTGGATATAAACACTCCAAACAATCCTAATAATCCAGAAGGTTCCAGACTTCTTGATTTTGCAGCCGAAGCTGGCAACGCGGATTGTGTGAAAGTCCTTCTTAAACATGGTGCGGATCCCTCACTCGTAGCAACAAAGAATAAAAATTTCATTCAAGGTGTTATCTCACATTAGTAAAAATCTATTCTCTTTCGGCCAAATTTATTCACCCCGATCGCCATGATCAGGGTTTTCTTCGTTTGCGGTCCATAAAAATTGATGGTAGGTTTGAGCCCATCAAAAACCTATAGGACACGGTAGGGGAGTTGTGAACGATACCATTTTTCGTGAGTATGATATACGAGGCAAGGTGGGGCAGGATCTTATTATCGATCAAGTCTATGATCTTGCACGCGCTATTGCCTACTACTTCAAAACACATAATCAAAACGTAAAAACAATTGCCGTGGGCATGGATGGGCGTACCCATTCACCCGCCATCAAAGAAGAGCTCTGCCGCGCGCTTACTGATAGCGGCATCAATGTGTTCTTTCTCGGCATTTGCCCTTCTCCAGCCCTTTATTTTGCGCTGTATACCCAGCCGGTTGATGGCGGCCTTATGATCACCGCATCGCATAATACGAAAGAGTATAACGGCATTAAGGTTTGCTTAGGCACTGAATCTGTTTGGGGTAAAGAACTTCAAATTATCAAGCAACTTTATAAAGAAAAGAAACATGTTGACGCTCCCCGTATCGGTACCGTTCGTAACTTTCCTATTATTCCCCTCTACCTGGATTATCTACGCGAACAGTTTGCCGATCTAAACAGCTTCGATCAGAAGGTGATCATCGATTGTGGCAATGGCGCTGCCGGAACGGTGCTTCCTCAGCTTATAGAACAAATGAACTGGAAAAATATCACGCTGCTTTACCCCGAAGTGGACGGAACCTACCCAAATCATGAAGCTGATCCAACGGTGGCAAAGAACATGCAAGAGGTAAAACGGTTGCTCCAAACCACTGATGCTGCGTTTGGCGTGGGCCTCGATGGGGATTGCGATCGAATGGCAGTAATGAAAAAAGACGGCACGCTTATTCCAGGCGATCAGCTACTTGCAGTGTTTGCACTTTATCTATTAAAAGAGCATCCGAAGGCGGGGGTGGTATTTGATATTAAAAGCTCATTAGGGCTTACCGATCTATTAGAGCAATGGGGCGCACAGCCAATCATGTCTCCCTCTGGGCATTCGATTATCAAAGACATGATGCGCAAACACAATGCGCTACTGGGCGGAGAACTGAGCTGCCACTTTTTCTTTAAGGATCGCTCCTTTGGCTATGATGATGGCATCTATGCAATGCTCCGTTTTTTCGAAATAGTGCAACAAACCGGCAAATCGCCCGTGGAGCTTATTGCGATATTTCCCCCAAAATATAGCTCCCCAGAATTTAGGCTTGCATGCCCTGAAGAGAAAAAGAATCTGATCGTGGAAAGGCTCAAGGAGTATTTTTTTCGCCAAAAGGATGGTAGGATCATAACCATTGATGGTATTCGCGTAACTTTCCCATTCGGATGGGGCATTGTGCGGGCATCAAATACACAAGCCGCATTGAGCATGCGCTTTGAATCGGACAGTAAAGAAGGTTTAAAAAAAGTAATGAATCGTTTTGAAACTGCTCTGGAGCCAGATCTACCGCACGAGGCTCTGCGAACATTGCAGCAATATAAGGAAACTCTGTGAGGCATATTGGGTTACATCTACGACTCAATGATTCGATTATGGATGCTGCATCGGAGGCGGTACGCTTAGGCACTCCTATCTTTCAATGCTTTCTCATCAATCAACTTCATCGCAGATTAATTAAGGTAGATACACACACCATCGCCTCATTACAAGCATTGCGCCCAAAGATCCACACGATATACATTCATGGCTCTTATTGGATTAATCTTGCCGGATTGCAGCAACGGGGCAATCGGGCTCTTTTTAGGGAAATCGAGCTCGCAAAACGATTAGAATGTTCCCACCTTATTCTTCATCCCGGATCGGCGGTGGGTATCAGCAATCATGCCGATCGAATCGATGCTCTTGCGCACGTGTTGAACAAAATCACGAAGGATGAACCCGCTATGACCTTTATTCTTGAGAATACCTGTCATGGCAACTCATCGGTGGGGAGTAATTTAGAAGATTTTTATCATCTCAAACAAAAATTAGAACGGCCAGAGCAGATCACCTTTTGCGTTGACACGGCACATGCCCATGCGTATGGATATGATCTGGTTGATCCGGATAAACAAAATGATTTTATTGAACTTATCGATCAAACCATGGGGCTTGAGAATGTGGAACTTATTCATTTGAATGATGCAGCCCACGAACAAGGATCCCGCATTGATAAACATGCCGCAATCGGCAACGGATATATCGGAGAAAGTGCCTTGAAAACCTTTGCGTTGGATCCTCGCCTTTCTTCCATCCCCCTTATCTTAGAGCTCCCCATTTTACCGGATGGGGACGAAGATGCTATGCTACAAAAAGTACAATGCTGGCATAAATAATGAAATTGAAAAAGGATTCGTATGATAACCGTCGCCATTAATGGATTTGGGCGTATTGGAAGAAATTTCCTTCGCGCCGTAATGCAAGACGAAACAGCACAAAAGCAGCTTACCATAGCCGTGATTAATATCGGGCCAGCCAATCCTGAAAACGTAGCTCACATGTTTAAATATGATTCACTCATGGGAACTTTCCCCGGATCAGTTGAAATGGACGGAAACACACTCGTAGTAAACAATACATCAATAAAAATCATTGCCGAACCAGACCCCTCAAAAATAGATTGGGGTTCGTACAATATCGATTGGGTAGTAGAATCGTCTGGTCGTTTTACCAAACGAGATCAAGCCCAACTCCACCTTGACGCTGGTGCACCCTATGTTCTTATTACTGCACCAGCCAAAGAAGAAGATATTGCCATTATTCCTGGGGTAAACGAAGACAAATTTAATCCTGCAACTGATCATATCGTTTCCTTAGGAAGCTGCTCCACTAATGCATTTATTCCCACGCTCAAGGTGCTCAATAATGCATTTGGCATTGAGAGTGGTTTTATGACCAGCATACATGCCTACACAAATGCTCAAGTGCTCCTTGATGTGGAAGATTCTGATCTACGCCGCTCACGGGCAGCCGCTCTTAATATTATTCCCACTACCACTGGTGCCAGCAAAATGCTTGATAAGGTGATGCCGGAACTAAAAGGAAAAGTAAAGGCCACCGCCATAAGAGTACCGGTAGCAAAAGTTTCAATTATGGATCTTATATTCAGCACAAGTAAACCGATCACCCCTGAAACAATTAATAATCAGTTTCAAAAAGCTGCTACATCAAACATGGCTGGCATTGTAAGCTTGAGCATGGAACCTTTAGTTTCAAGTGATTACTCCTGTTCACCCTTCTCCGTGATCATCGATGGATTACTCACCAAAACCGTTGGCAACAACATGGGGCAAGTTTTTGGCTGGTACGATAATGAATGGGGATACAGTGTCCGCTTGATGGATTTCTTGCTGTATGTAAATAGGAAATAGTCTTTACAATCCAGCATAATTGCCATACACTACTTAAAATTTCATCGCACCTTTTAACCACAAATGGAGTAGATATGGTTACACGGTTCAAGTATGCAGTTCTTATCACCCTTCTTTTGGCACCATTTTCATCATCTGCAATGGAACAGCAAAAGGAAGAAACTCATACAAAATACATGATTGTTATGAAGAATGGACTTGCTGAAGATTATCAAGCGTTAGCTAGTGAGTTTTCGGAGAAAGATGCTCCCAGCCTTCGAGCTCTTGACAAATATCCTTCCTATAAACTTGATCGAGGGGAAGAAGTATTCGCACCGTTTGTATTAATTAGAGAGCTCCTTCAAAGGGAGCGCGGGCATGAAAAACGGATCAAGCTGCCAACCTCAAGCGCTTTCAATATACTTCTCGGCGTAAAACTGACGTTTAAATCTGCAGTGCCCATTACTGCATTTCCCGATAAACAATTTGAAAGGCCAGATGAAGGACAGACACGCTTGCCTACTATCATTGCGGGGAAAACGGCCATAGCAGCGTATCGGCTGAAATTAACCCACCAATACCGTGAAGATTTTCAACCAGGCACCAGTCCCCCATCTAAATGTCCCAAACATCTAATACCATTGCCACCAACCCCGTAGTTGCGGAAGGGCCTCTTTTCTGGTTCTCCTTCACATCAAGCTATTTTTAGACTAAACTAACTCATATATCGATCTTTTAAATTAACCTATGTCATGAGCGGGCCCATAGCTCAGTTGGTCAGAGCAATCGGCTCATAACCGAGAGGTCCCAGGTTCAAATCCTGGTGGGCCCACCAGTCTTCGCCCTAACGGGCTACGCCTGGCGCGGCCTTGTTCAGTCCATGTCTTCCGACCGTAGATAGAAATAACTATGCACGGCGCCTGGAACAAGAGATGACATCATAATATTCGTATAGCGATTGATGGGGAATTGCCAATGTTAGTACAAACAGAAAAGAGGACATCGATGAGTGATCATCCATTTCAGGCTTTTATTGAGCTTATCTCACTTGATCAAGATATTCGCACCGTTCATCGAGAAATCATTCAGATTCAACAAAGCACCGAAAAACATCTTGCTGAAAAACAAGAGGTAGTTGATCGGTTGGGCCAGTTCAAACAACATGTTCATGAGTTACGTAAAATGGTAGATACACAAGAACTGGAAATGAAAGAGCTGGATCAACAGGAAAAAGCACAAAAAGATCGCCTTGATAGCGTCAGCAACACCAAAGAACATCAAGCCCTCAAAAAGGAAATTGAGCGATTCAAGCGAGCACAACATGAGGGAGAAGTAACGCTCATGAGCATTTGGAATAAGCTAGAAATCGCACAAAAAGAACTCATCGAACAACAAACTGCCTACAACGCCAAGATCGAAGAGTTGCACAAAATAATTCATGATCAGCAAGAAAAAATCACCGGCTTGCAGCAACAACTTGTAGAAAAGAAAAATGAGCGGCCGACAAAAGAATCTGGCATTCCTCAAGATTGGCTTGATAAATACAGCCATATGCGCATGCAAGTAGAAAACCCTGTCGTTCCCGTAGAGCGAGGTGGATGTAGTGCCTGTTTTTATACGATCCCTGATCAGGAACTTCTGCGTTTGAATCGACGCGCACTCGTACAGTGTAAGGGTTGTTTCCGCTTACTGTACGCACGAGAAGCAATGCAAGATAAGCAGGCAGAAGATGAATCGGCAAAGTGACGATCAAGCACAACAAAGCCTTTTCACGAAGAAAGAACCGCATAGTTGGGTAATTCATATAGATGGCGCTTCTCGAAATAATCCCGGCAAATCGGGGGCAGGTATCGTCATGAAAAAGGATGGAGAGGTAGTAAGCCGTGAAGGATTTTATCTTGGTATCAAAACCAACAACCAAGCTGAGTATTACGCTCTGCTTCTCAGCCTCTTTTTTGTGCACCGGTATGCACAACCAGACGATCTTATTCGTATCGCCTCCGATTCTGAGCTACTCGTAAAACAAATGGCCGGTACGTATAAAATTAAGAATGAGGGATTAAAACCTCTCTTTGCTCTAGCACAATCACTTCTGAGCGCCTATACTATCAAAATCATGCACGTGATGCGTGAAGATAACGTTGAAGCAGATGCAATGGCAAATAAAGGAATCGATAGTAAAAAAGCTGTCCCTCGCACTTTTATGGCCACACTGCAGAAACATGGAATTTCATTATAGGCAGTAAAAAGGATATGCGTAGTGATCATTCGCGCTGTAGTGATAGGAGCATCATTACTCGTTTCAATCCCACTTCACCCAGCACCTACTCTTGCTAAAAACAGCCGCCCTTCCACTGGTTACACCGTTCGCGTACTTATTGATGAAAAAATAGGGGATGATTCCTCATCCTGGCAAATGAAAAGCGGTACCGGATTTGTGTTATATGAACCACAAAAATCAGATCTCAAATGGCGCAGTGAAAAAGATACTTTAACGATCCAGTATCAGAACAATCAACTACTCCTGAATGAAAAAGAGTGCCCTACCACTAATCTGCATATACTCCCCTTAGATGGATATGCCACTATTAACGAGCAGCAATATCATGGCACTTTTAGCATCATCTGCTATGAACAGCGACTTCTACTGATTAATCATGTTGACTTAGAAGAGTACGTACATGCAGTACTTCGTACCGAAAGCTGGCCCGGCTGGCCGGTTGAAGTAAATAAAGTATTTTCCATCGTATCGCGCAGCTATGTGATGGCCATGATTTATCAGGCACAAACAAATCTCCCTATCAACCGATTGCCCTATCATGTGAAAAACACAAATGAACATCAAACCTATAAGGGAATGCATGTGGTACGTAGTATCAGCACCGCTATTAAACAAACGCGGGGGATGTTCCTTATGTATGATAATAAACCGGCCCTTACTATGTTTGATTCTTGTTGCGGCGGGATCATTCCGGCCGATATTGAGGATTTTGAATTTGAAAAAGCACCCTACTTAGCACGCGACTATGCCTGCACCCATTGCGAACGTTGCTGGATTTATAACTGGAAAGCGAATCTTTCGCTGGATGAGTTTCAACAACAAATAGATCATCTTTTGGATACACCCGCAAGCATACACGATGCAGCAATCACACAACGTGATAAGGCAGGGCTCGTACAGGAAGTGGAGTTATACAATGGGCAATCAAAACAAAGAGTAACGGGTAAACAGTTTTATACTGCATTCAAAGCGATTAAAAGTTTCTGCTTTTCGGTAAAAAGGGATGGAAACAGTATTGCTTTTGACGGAATAGGGTTTGGACATCACCTTGGATTATGCCAATGGGGTGCACGTGAGATGGTACGTGATGGGTGGAATTATAGACGTATCTTATCATTTTATTACCCCGGGACCCAGTTGGTACGTCTGATATAGGAATAATCAATGGCGAATTATAGAGGACATATACGGGGAGGTTTTGTGGCATTCGCGCTCATCATCTTTTTTGCCATCCCCCACTATCACCCGTCTGCATTAACAATGCTTGAGTGGCTGCTATTCACCATTGCCGGATCACTTTTTCCTGATGTGGATATTAAAAGTAAAGGGCAAAAGTACTTTTATCAGATTATGCTGGTGCTCTTTGTTGTACTTGCGCTGAATAACCATTATCGGCAACTTGCCGCGATCAGCATACTCTCACTCATACCATTGCTCGTAAAGCATCGCGGAATTTTTCACCAATTATGGTTTGTAATCACCGTTCCGCTGGCCATCGGATACGGCCTTTCGTTGCAATTTCCCCAACTGCGCGAGGCCCTTCTCATGAATAGTTTCTTTTTTGTGGTGGGTGCCATTTCGCACCTTTGGCTTGATAGGGGTTGGCGGATACTGCGCCGGTGATTCAACATCTTTTTTAACAAAGTCCCAGTATCCTCCAAAGGAAGATTTCGCTCCAATAACATTACAAAAAGCTAACCGTTCACCAATCATTTCTCCCATGAAAAAATACCCGCGTTCCTTTTCTTCATTGTATGGAAATAAGTATAGCGCCACTCCCCCTTGTTTTCTGACACCATTTCGCATAGTGCGAAAAAAATCACAAAAAAGCCTCGTGTCTAGTTGCTTTCCAAACAAATACCACGCTTTATTATCATGAACGAGATGCATAGGCATACCAAAGTACTGTACCCGCTTATGATAGAGCTCACCGCTAGCTTTGCTTGCTTCTTTCTCATATCGCACTATATACGCCTGAAGAATAAGAGCTATAACTTTGGGATCCGATCTATCGAGAAAGTTCCTCCTGATCTCACGAACAACCTCTTCATCCACAGGTTTCTTTCGCACGTCGCTTACTGTAGCCCAATGCACATACAATTTTTGTAGTAACGGATCATCGGAAACATCTTTCTCAATTGGTCTTTTCCTCTTTGTTTTCGATGATTTTGCATGCCCTCGGCTTGTAGACTTCCTCTTACCCCCCGATTTCTTCCTTTTTCCCTTCCCCTCTTTTCGGATATTCGTATGATACAGAAGCAGCTCATCTTCTTCTCCGCAATTCACCTGCTCTTCTAGAGAGGGTGCACTTTGCAACCAGTCTTCGACCTCTTTCAAAATATTTCTTCCCTCCATGCCATAGGCTGCCATGGAAAACATCAAACAAAACATAGATAGGTAACAAAGTACTAAACGCATAACCTCCCTCTCACATATGGTACGAGTAAAAAACATGTGTCTATAATAGCCTATTTTACCCCATTTTAAAAGCAATAACGCGCTATTTCGGTTGCGTCAACCACGAGACAACTGCCACCACAATTAGCCCACAAGCAAATCCAGGAACAAGCGGCAATAAATCTGAGAAAACCGGCCAGATTGCTGCCATACAACCACCTACCAAAATTCCGGCAATTGCTCCTGCAGGCGTCACCTTATCACTCACTAATGAAGCCACCACCAACGGGCCAAACGTGCTTCCCAATCCGGACCAGGCATAGTTCACTAATTCATAGACGGTGCTGCTACTCTGCCATGCCAAAACAAGCGATACCGCAGCCACAGCTAGTGAGCCCACTCGAGAAACAAACAAAATCGTTTGTGATGATGCAGTCTGGTCGAAAAACTTTTTATAGATATCTTCTGCCAATGATGAACCAGCCACCAAAATCAGACTGTCCATGGTGGAAAGCGTAGCGGCAAATACCGCACAAAGAATCAGGCCAGCAACGAACGGATGAAAGAGAGAAATGGTCATGGCAGGAAACACGAGCTCAGGATTTTCAATACCAGAACTAAAAAAACCTATTCCCACTAATCCAATCAATGTGGACGCCGTAAGTACGATGATCTGCCAACTAATACCAATATTTCGCGCCCGTTTAATGTTGCGCTCATGATCAATACCCATAAAGTTCACTAAAATATGGGGTTGGCCAAAATAGCCAAGGCCCCAACTGGCCGCAAGAAAGATCGCCTTGAGCGTATCTTTTGGAGAAGCTATTAACGAAAGAGAAATCCCTTTCGCCTGCGCTGCTTCAATAATTGAATGCACACCACCGATAGAAAACAATCCATAGGCAGGCACAAGCACAATCATACCAAGCAGAAATAAGCCTTGAAAAAAATCGCACCAGGCAACAGCCACAAAGCCTCCAATCAGCGTATAGACCGCCACCGTAAGCACACTAATCACGATCCCCATTTCATACGAGAGCCCAAATGCATAACTAAATATCAGGCTCAATCCAATCAATCCTGATGCAATATAAAAAAGGAAAAACATGAGAGCAAATCCAGTGCTCAACAGCTGGATCATGCCAGAACGATCCCCAAAGCGATAGGCAAAATAGGATGGAAGCGTGAGTGCATCAAGGGATGCGGTTTTTTCACGAATTTTTGGCGCAATAAACGTCCACGTCAACCACATACCAACCACCAACCCAACCGCAGTCCATATTTGCGACATACCGTAGGTAAAGATCACGGCGGGAAATCCAATAAACAGCCAGCTGCCCATATCACTCGCTTGTGTAGCCACCGCGGTCACCCAATAGTTCACCGACCGATTACCGAGCATAAACTCTTGCGCTGTTTGTCTCCGTTTATAAAAAAACAAACCAATGCCAATCAGCGTGGAAAAATATAAACCAAAGGCGCTGATCATATACATATTCATAAAAACCTTACGTATTAAATATTTTAGGGGATTTCAGTATACCCCGAACCGACCGTTCCGTCACGGTTACTCCCCAATTGCAAAGAGTTTCAGCGCATTTTTGGTCGTTGTGTTTGCAATCATCTGAAATGGTTCCCCTCGAAGCTCTGCCAAATACTCAGCAATCGTCTTGATATATTTCGGGTGGTTCTGCTTGCCCCGGATCTCCTGAGGAGGCAAAAAAGGGGCATCAGTTTCTAGCACAATATGATCAAGACTTATTTGCTTGGCAACAGTACGCAACTCATTATTTTTCGGGTAGGTAATCGGCCCACCCAGGCCTACATATAAACCCCACTCAACCACCTGCTCGGCAAACATATTGTCGTACGAAAAGCAATGCACCACTGCGCGCGGTTCATGTTTTACATACTCTTCAAGCACTCGTAACGTTTCATCATATGCATCACGCGAATGAATCACCACTGCCAAATCATGTTCAAGAGCCAACTCGATTTGCGCTCGAAACAGATCAAACTGCTGCTGCAAATTATAATCAGGATAATGACGATCGATCCCACATTCACCAATAGCCACAATCTTTTGACGTGACGCCCCTTTTATCATGTTGGTTAATTCTTGTAAATCACTCTTCCATTTTGCCGTACCGTCATTCGGATGAATCCCCACCGTTGCCCACACCGTATCAAACCGTTCGGCAAGCAGTACGCAATTTTGACTTTCCACAACACTGGTTCCCACATTAATGATGCGCGTTACTCCCCACTCGTTCGCTTCATCAATGATCTTCTTTGCCGCATCAATCATCTCCGGCATCATCGGTATATCGAACTCAGTTTTAATCATCATATTTAGATGACAATGCGTATCTATAAGCACAATAATTCCTTATTAGAAATATTGGAGTTTAAAAAAATAGATTCTAATTCTATAAAACATCACCCCGAAAAAAGGTTTATTATATTTGACAAACGTCTATGAAATTACTATATCTTACTCAAGAGATCTATAAAAAATCGCATTTATAGTAATAAATTATAGTGTATTAATAACCTTATTTGAGG
>SDBT01012974.1_pt1 | contig 13362 bp, 12 predicted proteins | sample 2277101 | NCBI WGS metagenome assembly SDBT01 (sample SAMN10404973, study PRJNA504765) | marine sediment metagenome | isolation source: marine sediment core GS10_PC15, 103 cmbsf | place: Arctic Ocean: Southern Knipovich Ridge | collected 2010 | reverse complement strand
GGCCAGATCCGATATCCTGTATTCCAAACCGGGCCCAATTGAACTGTCCTTAAAAAGCTTTTTTAGGCCATGGCCTACGCTGCCTTTGGAGATGATCCAGATATTCAAAGGATAGGAAGTTTCTTTATTTTCGTTGAAAAGCATCTTTCAGTCCTTTAGTTCCACTGTAATAGTTCAGCTCTTTGAGGCGTAGGCTCTACGAGCCGGAGGCTGGAGGCCACGAAGACACCAAGACACAAAGATTAGATGAGACCTTTGCAAAACGCCCCCTTTTGCCCAATTTTTGCGTTAGGCTCAAATCTTAATCCTCAAAATACTCAATGTATGGATGCCTGTCCCGATTTCATCGGGGTGGTTAATCCGCCTGAAGCGGATCGCCTGCCTTGAACTTGAACAAAATTGAGCATTTTTCAAAGGTCTCTAGATCTCGTTAAGTCGGCGTAAGGGTTTTAAGAAAAATATTAATTTTCTCTGCGTACTCTGCGCCCCTGCGGTGAACTATTACGTAATTTGCAGTTTGAGTAATTATATCTGGATATTAGGGGAAATGCAAGGGGGATTTTAGGGGGTAGAAAATGGGTATGGAGAATACCCATATCGGTCTAATCTTCGACCGTTTCATACTCTAAATAGGTCCTCAGATTGATGCCGGAATTCTGCAGGTTAAGTTTTTTTCGAATGTTTTTCCGGTGAGTTTTAACAGTAGCCGGAGAAATGAAAAGGTGCTTGGCGATCTCTTCGCTCGACATTCCATTTTTGATCATGAAGGCAATCCGCAACTCGGTTGTGGAAAGGGAAGCCACCATTTTAATATCACCGGACAGATCCGAGTTCAAATTTTCGATATTTCCAACCAACAGATCCAGGTCGGTTCGATATCTTTCCAGGTTCGCATTTTGCTGGAGCTTATCAATGATTGGAAAGATAAGGGCCCTTGTTCTCTCAAGGATCCGCTTTTCGGACTCCTTCCGGGTTCTATCCAAATTTCTTGCAAGTACGGACAATGCGTTGTTGGTTTCCATGAGCTGGTTGTTTACATGCTCCAATTCCGATTTATTATCCAAAAGCTTTTTCTGGCCATACTCCAACTCCATGATTTTTTTTTCAAGTTCCGAATTGGCCTTTTGGAGCAACCTCTCTGATTGCCACTTGGCTCCCAGGGCTGAGGCGAATTGCCAAAGCTCCTGTATGTGAAAAGGTTTTTGCACGTAAAGAATCTTGTCCTCGGGCGGAATTCTCAAGGTGATTTCTCGAGGATCAACATCAAGCAATCCCGTAACAATGACAAAATTGACGTATTGATCTAACTTCCTAATCTGTTCACCAGCCCATATGCCGTCAGGCCCCGGTGGAAGCTTCAAATCGAGAAAAACAACGGCAAAGGGTTCTCCTCTACTATTGGCTTCTCTGACTATGTCAACTGCTTCATCCCCCTGTTTACAAAGGACGACCTCAAAGGCATATTCTGAATTCAATTTGGAAGTGAGATGGGAGAGGGTATTCTGGTAGAGATCCAGCATGGTCTGTTCATCATCCACAGCGAGGATACGCAATCGATTAGCTTTTTTTTTACTCATAATCTTATCCTTGTTGAATAAGAAGCCTCAAATCATGGGATATCGTTCAAAAGAGATTCATATCCATTTGTCAATATTACAGCTGATTCAAGTTGAAACTATCTTTCCGGAAAAGAAAAACCACTATAATATAATATCATTTAAGCAAAAATCGTGCCCGGATGGGCATAAAAATAAAACCTTTATATTTCCGAATTCAGACATCGTCAAATGGTTGAGTGGTTAAGTGGTTGAGTAGAAAAAGATTTATAGTAACCGTTCACGGTTCAGAGGTTCAGGGTTCAGCCTCCGGCCAATAGGGGCCTACGCCCCGGAGTGGGCTTATGATTTTATTATGTTTTTGCTTTTAATCTCAGTGCAAACGGTTGGTTGTCCAATTCTTTTGAAAATGGCTATTATTCTTATCATTACAACTACTCAACGACTCAACTACTCAACGACTCAACTATTCGACGACTCAACTATTCAACGACTTAACGAAATCTGGAATTGTTAAGATCTTCTTCTTTATGCAACAGAGCCGAGTTTTCAGAGGGCTGAGATTCAAAATATACAACAACGTCAAATTTTTGACTAATGGCCGGGCTTTTTGATTCCCACACAATGGGCAGGCTTGTCAATATTATGCCACATTAAAATTCGTCTATTCGTTTAACTTTAAAAACGTTTCTCTCCCTCCTTTTATCCTATCTAACTAAAATATAAAAACATATTGATGTCTTCCTATACATGATAAATGTTCACTCTAAATTGGTATACATCTTGCATTTTGATAATGATGCTGACAAAAAAACACATCATGTTTGAGGGTGTTTAGTTTTTGATCTCATGCAGTTTCGGAATCGGCTGGAGAGGAAATAAATAAGGCAGAGGTGCTCAATGAACTACATTCTACTAGCATTAGTTAGCTTTTGTGTCGTGGTGTTGTTAGGATTTATTACAAAAGTGATAATCGATATGGGAAAAGAATGCAAGACGGATCCCAAACGATGAAGTTGCAATAAATTTGAACACTGGAAAGACAAAGAGGTTTGCAAACAGAATTATAAGTACAGATTTCGTTAAGTCGTCGAATAGTTGAGTAGTTAAGTAGTTGTAATGATAAGAATAATAGCATTAATTAAAACCTTCATATTGATTTGGTCGTATGGCTCGACCAATGACATGTATTACAAATGTAGCTAATACATGTTGTTAAATCAGTCAGGTTTGGGCGACTCCATGAAAATGGCTCAACCGGACCATATGCGCCTTAAAACAATCGGTTGATATTTAAGGCGAAATGAGCAGGGCCAAAAAGGGTCCTGCTCTATTTTTGTAATTGTAGGGGCAGAATTAAGGTGACAGAAGAAAGGCTTAAAGAACTAACCGAAGATCTCCATATCCGGATACCGTCAAAACTTGCCAAGAGAGTAAGGACTTTCGTATCAGAGAACGATATTACTATCACCGGTATGGTGATCAAGGCCCTTGATATATTTCTGAGAGAAAAGAATAAGCAGAACGATAGATGACAACCAGATTCACCATATCCATCACGGACAGAACAGGCTCGAAGCATTATGAGTTTCATAAAATAGTTAAAAGTGTCATAATCTATTCCTTAATTATCATAGCTATCCTAATTCCTGCTTCAATATTTACAATAATTTATTGTTCCAACACGTTAGTTCAAAACTATGCGCTTTCAGCGCAAGACTTTCAGTTGCTACACATATCTAAATTTTGTATATACTCTTCAAATCACAACACTTAGGAGAGTATAATGGAAAAATATCGTTATGGTGGTCATACAGTAACACGTTTGACAGTCCATTTAGTTTGGGTAACAAAATATCGATATCACGTATTAAAAGGAGATATTCAAAAGCGTTGTCGAGAAATTATCATTCAAATATGTGATACAGAAGATGTTCGAATCCTCAGTGGTGTTGTCAGCAAAGATCATGTTCATGTGCATATCGAATATCCACCATCTAAATCTATAAGTGATTTAGTAAAACGTTTAAAGGGTCGAAGCTCACGGATTCTCCAAAGAGAATATACCGAACTTCGTAAGCGCTATTGGGGCAAACATTTTTGGGCAATAGGTTATGGAGCATGGAGCACCGGAAATATCACTGAAGAGATTGTTCAAGAATATTTAAAACATCACAAAACATCTGCCAATGATCAAAAGAATTTTACACTTGAATAATGGACTTTCAGCCCATTAAAAAACCTATGCACTTTCAGTGCATAGTGGTTTAGTTATACACAAGCATCAATAATCTAGAAAATAGAAAAAACTTCATCATCAATGATATCGCGATCAAATACGCCTTTGCCATGGAGGAAAACAGCAGTTTCAGCAAAGAAAGAAAAGCCATGGTCAAAGAGTTTAAGGAGATTGACCAAAAAATCAAATTTATCGAAAAGTTAATAAAGATGGTGCCCTCGCAACGGTTAGGTCTGGCAGAAAAGCTGGATACAGCCAGTCGTGCTTTCGAGCGTCGTGAAGAGAAGTTTAAAGAAATAGCTCACAAAACAGAAAATATCGAGAGGATGACCGGCCTGAAAATGTCCAGCGATACAAGCATGGTGCAACGTGTCAATCTGGTTAACATGGCTGTCATGCAAAGAAAAGTGATGCTCGACAGTATCCCCAACGGATCCCCTATCGAATTTAAAGAGATCACCAGTAGATATGGGATGAGAATAAACCCGATCCTTAAGGAAAAGGAATTTCATAAAGGGGTGGATCTTAGAGCGAGAATGAAAACCCCCGTGAGAGCGGTCGCCGACGGAGTAGTAAGTTTTGCCGCATTTCATAAAAAAAAGGGTGGTTTTGGTAAATTATTGGTCATTCGCCATAACTTCGCATTCAGCACCTCCTATGGGCATCTGAATAAATTGCTCGTTAGGACAGGAGAATTCGTAAAAAAAGGTAAGGTAATCGCGCTCACAGGCAATAGTGGCAAAAGCAACGGTCCACACCTCCACTATGAGATCCGGTATATCGGTAACAGCCTGGATCCAGAACCTTTTATGGAATGGGGGATGTATAACTTTGAAGTAATCTTTCGCAAAGTGAAGAGGGTAAAATGGCAATCTTTAAAAGATCTGATCAATCAGAGGCTAATGGCGCCAATATGACTATCATTGCAGCCGGCACTAAGATAGAGGGCAATATAAAGGGTTGGTGCAAGATACATGTAGATGGCGAATTTTCAGGCTCCATTATTTCAAGAAGTATCATTTCTGTGGGGAAAACCGGTATCATCGAGGGTGAAGTCGTTTCCAAAATTTTGATCGTTACCGGTCGTTTTGCCGGAAAGGCCGATTGTGAGGAAATCGAAATAGTAGCCGGTGGAGAATTGATCGGTCAGATCACCTCCAAAATCCTGGTGCTCGAAAGGGGTAGCTTCTTCGAAGGGGAAAATAAACTTAAAAATTCCGCTAAAAGGAGCGCCGAGAACCCACCAAGTGATTACACAGTCGTTCCAATAAAGGGGGCTATGTAGCTGATGGTCAAGAGATCATTCCGTCTAAGGCTCCGAGTAAGGTATATCGACACATTTCTCGGTTCGTTTAAAACACCTCGCCGGGCATTTGGCAACTGGGCTTCATCGATTTGATAGAATTCACAGATGATTGCCTTGATTCGAGACAGCTCCAGGGATAAATCTGCAGACTCTGGAACCAGGAGTGATAATCGATATGGGAAAAGAATGCGAGGTGGATCCCAAACGATGAAAATGAAATTCCTCTAAGTTTTCAGATGGCTGGGATTCAAAATACACAACAACGCCAAATTTTTGACATATGACCGGGTTTTCTGAATAAATTAAATAAAAAGATGGCACGCTCTTTGCTGCAATAATTATCAGAAGCAAATCGATTATAAAATACCAATCTCACCCCGCCCGCCTCGCGTTGCAAGTCATTGCGGGCAGGTGGCGGACAGGCTTGTCCTAGTTAGGATATTACATGGAAAACATCAGAAAAGCAATGAAACACATCAACCATAGCATAAGCGAAGAGGATAAATGTTCCACAATCTCCTTTGAGAATTTTCTCAAAGTACTCACTGACAAGCCTGCGATTGTGATACGCAATGTTTTCCAGCTGTTTCATGACATGATTAAGAACTATGTTGGAGAAGGCATCAATGAATATCCGGATGACCCTGAGTCGATTGATTTCGTTCACTACGATTGCAGCCGTCTCTTTGTTGAATGTGCAGACTATCCGTTCTTTGCTGACAGGCTCTTCGCCAACAGATTAATCAACCTTGTAGAATCTCTAAAACGCGGCGCTCAACAAAACAAGATCTACATTTTTGAAGGTCCTTATGGCTGTGGAAAGAGTACATTCTTAAATAACCTGCTTATGAAGTTTGAAAAGTATGTCAATACAAAAGAGGGCTTGCGTTATGAAACAGTTTGGAGATTAAATCGAAAAGTTTTGGGCGGTTCCGCGGAGCAGGCAACCCTTTCCATGTTTGAAAAATTATTTCAAATGCAGAATACCTCCGCAGAGGATCAGCATAAAGCAATTATTGCACAAAATGCTCTGATTTCGACCGAAAATTTTATCGAAGTTCCTTGTCCCAGCCATGATAATCCTATCTTGATGATTCCTAAGCAATTACGCCGGCCATTTTTCGACGATCTGTTTAAAAATGACGAGTTTAAATGGAAGCTTTTCACTGAAAAAGAATACGATTGGGTGTTTAGGGACAATCCCTGTACAATTTGCAGCACCTTGTATCAGGCACTTCTGAACAAGCTAAAAAATCCCATGAAAGTATTTAAAATGCTGTTTGCAAGACCATATCGCTTCAACAGGCGACTTGGACAAGGTATCAGTGTATTCAACCCCGGTGATGAACTTACTAAACGAAACGTCTTTAGCAATGCCATACTCCAAAACCGGGTCAATAGCCTTTTAGCAGACAGCAACCAGTTTGAATATTATTATTCTCGATATGCAAAGACCAATAATGGCGTTTACGCTCTCATGGATATCAAGTCTAACAATACAGGGCGTTTGATCGAGCTCCACAACATCATCAGTGAAGGTGTCCACAAAGTTGAAGATATCGAGGAAAACGTCAGCTCACTCTTTTTGGCGCTGATGAATCCCGAAGATAAAAAGAATATTAAAGATTTCGAATCTTTTTCAGATCGTATTGAATATATTAATATCCCTTATGTCCTGGATCTGAATACTGAGGTAGAGATTTACCGCAACATTTTTGGTAAGCATATAGACATGAGTTTTCTCCCTAGAGTGTTAAAAAATTTTGCCAGGATTATTATCTCATCCAGAATGAAGAAAAAATCAAATGCTATGTTGGAATGGATCGATGATCCAAGCAAATACAGCCTCTATTGCGATGAGAATTTTCAACTGCTCAAGATGGAAATTTACAGGGGATATATCCCTTTATGGCTTTCAGAAGAAGATAAAAAGAAATTTACATCAAAACGAAGAAGAAAAATCATTGCCGAATCGGAAACAGAGGGAGGACAGGGTTTTTCAGGGCGCGATTCCATTAAAATATTTAATGAGTTTTATTCCACTTATGCAAAGGATGACAGGCTCATCAATATGTCTGATTTATGTAATTATTTCATTAAAATACGTAAAGATTTAAGCGAATCGATACCAGAGAATTTTTTGGATTCACTGCTCTGTATGTATAACTACACAATTTTACAGGAAGTCAAGGAATCGCTCTACTATTACAATGAGAAACAAATTTCCAAGGATATAAAAAATTATCTGTTTGCCATCAATTTTGACCTTGGGAATGTTGAGACCTGTAATTTCACCGGAGAAAAAATTACAATTACCGAAGATTTTCTTGAAAGCTTCGAGAATCATATACTGAGATCCAATGAAGATAAAAAATTGCACCTCTCCTTTCGAAAGGATACCCTTAATGAATATACGTCTAAGGCATTAACCCAGGAAATCATGCTTGAAGGAAAATCGATTGCCGAAACAACGCTATATCAATCATTGATCGACCGATATGTATACAACCTCAAGGAAAAGGTGCTGGATCCCTTCCTAAAAAACGAAAACTTCCGGCGTGCTATCAAAGATTACGACAAGGAATCCTTCAAGACTTACGATAAAAAGATCAGGAACGACATCAAGTTCTTGATTGACAATCTATGCAAGAAGTATTCTTATACCAAACAAGGTGCAAAGGAAGTCTGTATGTATGTCATTGACATGGACCTGGCTAAGAAGTTTGCGAATCCAAATCAGTGAAGATTAACTCTTAAAATCCTGAAACACTCCTGGCAAAAACCGGGTCTTGTAGAAGCTTCTTGGCAAATTTCAGATATTTCGTTGTTATTGCCCTGACTGCAAGTTGGAGAGCATACGGTCTAATCGGCTTTTCTAATAAATAGAATACATCTGAAGATAGGCACATATTTACTATATCATCACTGGCCTTTCCGGTAATAATAATTGTATCATCATGTGCCGATGCAAATTTTTCCTCTATGGTATCGAGAAAATAAAATCCGCTTTTTCCACCTAGAAATACGTCTATTATAAATATCGCAATACCGATTTCACGATTTAAACAATACTCTATTGCTTCATCAACATCTATAATAGAAATTACATCACCCCAAACATAAAATCTCATTACAATTTCTGAGATCAATTTGCATACACCTGGGTCATCATCAACGATAATTACATCGAGTCCGTTGGACATACTTTTCTCTTCCCTTTTGTATATTGGTTATCACTGCTGTCCGGTTAAAATTTTTAATAATCTTATAAAGCATAGGAAACATACATAAACTCACCGCCCATTCGCTTCGCTCATTAGGGACGCAGAGAACACAGAGGTTATTTGTTTTATTATTTTCCGTTGACCCCGCTTAGCGGGACAGGGACGCCGGAAAATAATAAGAAACGTGCCCTGCGGGCATTTAGGGTCTAAAAATATCGCGTAGCGATTAATTTTTTTCTTTGCGTTCTTTGCCTGCCCCGTAGGTCCGGAAGATCGTACTGGGGCGTCTTTGCGGTGAAAAAAAATGATATCAAATTAGATAAATCTACACATTTTAAGTAAAGCGCTTTTCCAACAAAAGCCCATTTTAAAGGGGTTTACGAAAATTTATTACAAAAACTAAACTATAGCATATATTTCTGCTTGAATTTGTTCCAAATTAAACCGGACACTACTGATTGGTTATAATAAAGTTATCATTACATTATCAAATATTCGATCCGGATGTCAATTTTATTAACTCCTACCCCAAGATAAACGCATCTATAAATAGAAAATACGCTAACAGCGGGATTTGATTGGCATTTGATGTACGAAGGTAAAATTCGAAGCACGAAATTCGAAAAAGGATTGGTGTCAAAATTTTGACTTCTGCTCGATTACAAAACACATTCCCCTATTTCTAAAAGCCTAAATTTCCATCAAATATATGTATTTATTTGCAATTATTATCAGCCCTAACTCCGTGTTATTCCGGCATGATTTATGCATGTTAAAGTTTTGTTTTATTTCAAAAAACATTGGCTCAGTCCGGATTTTAAAAAGATGGTTGCATTTTATGAAAATATTGATCGCTGAAAACGATATAACATCACGCCGCATCTTGGAAACGATATTGATCAAGTGGGGCTATGATGTTATATCCGTCGCCGATGGAAACGAGGCGTGGGACAAACTGCAGAAAGCGGATGCACCCAAACTGGCAATCATAGGCTGGATGATGCCAAGCATCGAAGGTGTCGAGATTTGTAAAAAGCTTCGTGAAAAAGAAAAGGATGAAGAGCAATATACATACCTGATTCTGCTTACGTCAAAGGGTTCAAGGGAAAACATTGTCTGCGGCATGGAAGCCGGTGCAGACGATTACATAGTCAAACCCTTTGACCAGCATGAACTGCGTGAGCGCATCTATGCCGGTCAACGAATCATTCAACTGCTGTCTGAATTGCTGGCAGCCAAACAAGACTTGCTGCTTCTGTCGAGGACAGACCCATTGACCGATGCACTTAATCGCCGAGCGATCCTATTGCAAATTGAAACAGAAATTTCCCGTGCCAAAAGAGAAAATAAGAGAGTAAGCCTTTCATTGCTCGATATCGATTATTTCAAAAAGATCAATGACACATACGGCCACGTGGCGGGGGACAACGTGCTTCGGGAATGTGTTAAGCGGATCGGCTCTGTTATTAGAATGTACGATTCTTTAGGGAGGTTTGGCGGAGATGAATTTCTGATCGTCCTTCCAGACACAGAACAGATTGGGGCATACACCATGGGTGAAAGGATTCGTTCCGTGATAGATGATAGAGATATCCTTATTAACGGTTCAAGCATATACGTCACGATCAGCCTGGGTATGGTGACATGGGATGGAAATGAGAGCGTTGATGATATGATTGATAGGGCGGACAAAGCACTCTATCAGGCCAAAAAAAACGGTTGCAATCGCGTTGAATGGACATCTTACGTTGAATGGACATCTTTCAAGGAAGAAAGAGAAGATTTCGAATCAGAGGAGGCGGGTAGGTGAAAATCCTGATTGCCGAGGATGACAAGACCTCCCGCATAATGCTCAAACATATGCTGGGCAAGTTTGGATACGACGCGGTCTCTACCGTTGACGGGAACGAAGCATGGGAAAGGTTGCAGAAAGCGGATGCACCTAAACTGGCCATCCTCGACTGGATGATGCCGAAAATGGACGGCATAGAGATCTGTCGCAGGCTCAGACAGGTGGAGACAATCACTCCCATATACATTATCCTCCTGACAGCCCGAAGCGGCAAAAAGGATATTATCGAGGGGTTTGAAGCCGGAGCAGACGATTATATCGCCAAACCGTTTGATGGTGATGAACTGCGTGTTCGGATCAACGTAGGCCGTCGAATTATCGAATTACAGACTTCTCTGTCAGAAAAAGAGAAATTTCAGGGAGTTATTGAAATGGCCGGAGCAGTCTGTCACGAAATGAATCAACCAATGCAGGTGGTTTTAGGAATTTCCGAGCTTTTAATGGTGGATGTTGAGAATGATAGTCCACTATATGAAAATATCAAGATAATAAAAGAACAAATTGACAGGATGGGAGAAATAACAAAGAAACTTATGGGGATCACGAAATATAAGACTAAAGGATATCTCGAAAGCAAAATTATCGATATTGATGAAGCTATAAAATAACTGGTAAAAAGTGACTCTCCGAGTATACGAAGCTTACATAGAAAAATAGAGGCTGATGAGTTATAAAGTTCTCATAGTAGATGACGACGCCAGAATATTGGCTGCATACAAACGGCAATTGAGGAAACAATTCCATATCGATACCGCACAGGGAGGTGCTCAAGGGCTGGAGGCTGTTGCCGACCGGGGGCCATATACAGTTATTATCTCTGATCTTCGTATGCCCGGCATGGACGGATTTCAATTCCTGTCTCGTGTAGGGGAGATTGCACCCAACAGCATAAGGATGATGCTAACGGGGTATGCTGATTTACATACTGCAATGAAAATTATTAATGAAGATAAAATTTTTCAACTTCTGACCAAATCATGCGCTCCAAATGTTTTGGCCGAAGCTATTACTTCCGGAATCAAACAGTTCATTAAAAACACACAAGCTACCGGCATGATGGAGAAAAACAGGTCGAATCTGCATGCAAAAAAAATATTGATAGCCGATGATAATCCATTAATACGAGATATGCTTTCGAAAACCTTTGACATTTATGATGAGTTTGAAGTGTTAACTGCTGAAAACGGCAAGATAGCAATCGAATCTCTGAGCAATGCTAAAATAGACATAGTCATAACCGATCTTAATATGCCTGTGATGAGCGGCATGAAATTCCTGTCCTACATGAACAAGAATCACCTTGAAATCCCTGTGATTGTTTTGACCGGATATGGGACACCCGAGATAGAATCCAAAATCAGTGCTTTCAGCAATTTTAATTATTTTGAGAAACCTTTGGACGTTAATGTTCTTATTGAAACCGTATTTGAAGAGTTGGCGTCAAGGCCTTCAAGTCAAATTCACGGTATAGGTATTGACGCTTTTCTGCAGATAGTTGATATGGAAATGAAAACATGTACTTTGACAATAAAATCGAAAAACAGGACCGGATACCTTTATTTCCTGAAAGGTAATTTAATTGCCGCTGCGACCGCGAACTTGAAAGCGGAAGAAGCGGCATACAATATAATAGGCTGGAACAATAGCATCATAGAGATTGAAAATGCTTGCATGCTAAAGGAAAGAGAAATTGACAAGACTCTTATGGAGATTCTAATGGAAAGTGCCAGGATCAAGGATGAGATAATTGGGGAGGAGACTATCTAATTGAAAAAACCCTTGAAACAAAAAAGAAGCAAATCAAAGTGACAAGAATAATTACAGTTACAAGTGGAAAAGGAGGGGTCGGTAAAACTAATATCAGTGTTAATCTGGCCTTTTGTCTTGCTGCCCAGGGTTTTCGCACTTGCCTTTTTGATGCCGATTTGGGGCTTGCCAATATTAACATTCTTTTGGGTCTAAATCCGGAATATGACCTTGAAGATTTGATCTCAAACAAAAAAAGCATTGAAGATATTTTGATCAAGGATTGCCATGGAATAGATATCATCCCCGGGAGTTCGGGCGTCCCCAAAATGGCAGACCTTGAGCCCGATCAACTTGCCCATCTGATTGAATCACTTTCTCGGCTCGACGGCTACGACTTTCTCCTCTTTGATACTTCCGCCGGCGTTTCAAAGAACGTTATCTCTTTTTGCATGGCTTCTTTTGAAGTTATTCTTGTTGTCACACCTGAACCCACTTCACTGACCGATGGTTATTCACTCTTAAAGGTTCTTTCGTTAAATGGATTCAACAAATCCGTCATGGTTACGGTTAATCTATGCAAAAATGTCCAGGTTGCAGGAAAGATATTTACAAAGCTCAAAGAAACTGTTGAAAAGTACCTTACGATCAATATATTGCCAATTGGAACAGTGGTTTATGATCCACACGTCGTTGAGGCTGTGAGGAAGCAAAAAGCCTTTATTTCACTTTATCCTAATTCGAATGCCTCTAAATGCATTAAGAACATAGCAAGGCATCTCACAAGAAAGAAATCAGCGGAAGATAAGACTGATGGCCTTGAGACTTTCTGGACAAGGTTTATGAAACTTTTAAAAGAGCCTTTGAATATGAGCGGCATTAAGACACGGAAAGAACATGAAAGCTCAGGATTTGAGGAACAGAAAAATCGGGAGAAACGGTCCCAGGAGTCTGCGGAAAAAAAAGTACATGCTTCAGAAACAGTTGATATATTACCACCAACGGAACAGGCCGGTATTCACGGGATTATTGAAAAAGATCATCTAGCTCAAGAAATTCATTTGCTGTTAAGTAAACTTGTGGAAAATACATCATCTATTTCACAGGAACTTGGGGCAATCAGGAAGGCCATCGAAATAACAGGGATATCAAGATGATGAACTCGTAAAAAGTCCGATTTAGACGGTTTCGTAAAAAGTTCAAATTCAAGGCGTGCAAATTTTGTAATCATGAGGCGTACTTATCGTACGTTGAATGATTGCGAAATGCAGCACGACGCAGAAGTTGGGCTTTTTACGAAACCGTCAAGATAAAAGTAAAAGGAGTCAGTTATGTTGGCAGTTACTAAAGTACCAGATTATGTTAATGATATGTACGCGAGTTATAAAAAAGTATCAGATTACATATATGCTTTTATAAAAGATTTTAGGGAAGAAAAG
>SDBT01012973.1_pt1 | contig 13363 bp, 8 predicted proteins | sample 2277101 | NCBI WGS metagenome assembly SDBT01 (sample SAMN10404973, study PRJNA504765) | marine sediment metagenome | isolation source: marine sediment core GS10_PC15, 103 cmbsf | place: Arctic Ocean: Southern Knipovich Ridge | collected 2010 | reverse complement strand
AGGCAAGAAGATAAGACCAACCCGGATAGAACTTGATTTAACCCGAACCTAACTTGCCGAAAAGATTAACGCCAAAAAAAAGCATCTCTCGCTGTGAAACTGGTGTGTCTCTGCCATCTATAAGAACCTTGGTTATGATTGCAGAAATTTTGAAAAAGCCAGCTGGTTACTTTTTGGACCAGTGAGGTGAAGAGGCAGATCTCATAAGATTAAGAAGAGAATGTGTCTCTGATTTCTCTCAAGACAACAATAACAAAAAGTCATAATTGGACGCTATCTAATAGGTATAAACAAAGTGTCTGGTAAAATATGCCTATTTGTAACATAAGCGAAGTAGTTCGTTTATGTTAAGATAAGCAAAATGTCGCTTTGTTTCATTTTGCTTATCAGGCAGGACATCATCAATTTAGCGTTAAAGGGAGAATGAAAAATGATAATAGAGAAGTTTTACATCAAAAACTATAGATCAATTCTAGATTCTGGTGAAGTGAATTTGGATTCAAAGATAGCTATACTTATTGGAAAAAATGAGTCTGGCAAGACGTGCATTCTTAAAGCCTTGGAATCTTTTAAAGTTGACTACGAATATGCAGAAGATGACTTGTGTCTCCATTCAGAAGCAAAGGAAAAGGTAGACTTGGGTGCAACCAAAGGAGATGTCGAAATTATGAAAATTTGGTTTGAGATAGAAGCCGAAGATAAGGGCAAGTTGAAAGAAATCCATCCTCAACTCACGAAGATAAAAACTCTGATAATTACTAAATATTTTGATAACTTATATCAAGTTGAAAGCCCAGAGATTTCTTTGGAAGATTTAAAAATCAATACTGGAAAGGAAATAGAGAAAAATCTCTCCGAAATCAAACAATTAGCTGCCTCATTTAAAGAAATACTAGACGGTCACTCTCAACGGCTGGATCCGTTTAGTGCTTCAAAAGCTCAATATGATAATATAATTAATGAGATCATTGCTTTTGATCCAGTGGCTAATCCCGATATAGATAGCGTTTTTAACAATTTTTATAAACGGTTCAGAAGCCTACCTAGCCGTGACGGTCCAATACAAAATGATATAGAAGCTTCTATTAAGAAAATGGAAGCTCATAAGAATAGGATTAAAGAGACCTTATTAGAAGAAGAAGGCGTAATAGGTCGTATATTGAAAATCTTGCCTAGTTTTATGTATTTCACGGAGGTTGAAAAACTGGAAGATACCATACCTATATCTGAATTTCTGGCTAATAAGGAAAAGCACAAGACTCTCTCCAATCTAATTGAACTATCCGGTTTGCATTTAGAAGGTATTAAAGATGCTGGGCATTATGATATACTTTCCAGCTTAGGCTCCGCCTCTATGACCATAACCCGCTTGGTAAATAAATCTTGGACACAAGACACGATAAATGTAAACATAGGAATTGTAAGAGATGAGATAGTAATCTCGATTTTCGACAATGTAATAAAGAAGCAACATCCACCTAGTATAAGAAGTCAAGGTTTTCAATGGTTTCTATCCTTTTACATAAACTTCACGGCTGGCTCTCGGGGCGAATTAAAAAACACAATTGTTCTCCTTGATGATCCCGGAGTTTATTTGCATCCTTCAGGGCAAAAGGATCTTCTTGACACATTAGAGAAAATCTCAGAATCAAATCAAATTGTTTTCAGTACTCACTCTCCCTTTATGATCGACAGAGAGAAATTAAAGAGGATCAGGATGGTTTCTAAAAAAGAAGGGAAAGGAACATTGATAGAAGAAAAATACTACAAATCGGATTATGATGCCCTCCAACCGATCAGAGCTTCAATAGGTATGACCATAGGCGATACTCTCTTTACTGCAAAAAGAAATCTATTGGTGGAAGGCTATTCAGATGAGCTTATACTGGAGGCAATGTCTGAAGTGGTTTCCAAAAAGAAAAAGAATTACATTAACACTTCCAAAATTTCAATTCTCCCTGTTAATGGAGCGGATAAGATGCCGTACTTCGCAACACTTCTTGCAAAAGAAAATCTTAAATTTCTGGTTCTTTTGGACTATGACCGAGAAGGGAGGAAGATTGCCAAAGAACTAAAGGAGAAATTCGGTATGAATGATAATAATATATTAACTCTTGAGATATTGGCAGAGAAAGGGGATGACTTAGAGATGGAAGATTTGATAGATATTGACTTTTACCTCGAAGCCTTAAACCTCGCTTATGGGGATATTTTTCAGAAAAAATTGCCTAAACTGAGAATTACCAAGGGCGATCTTAGAGAAGCCTCATTTAAGGGAATCAAAGAATTCTTTAGAGAGAAGAGAGTAGGGGTTTCTAAAAGGGTTGATAAAATTAAGGTTGCAAAGAGAATCCGTGATCTAGTGGCTGAAGATAAAGCTCTCAAAGAGCAGACAATTCTCAACTTTTCACAGCTATTCAAAATAATTAATGAGAGAGTATGAATCTTACGAAATTCACAAGGGGGTTGGGTAACAAAACACATAATCGTGATGAGACGCCGCTTCCACAGATTATACAATGAAAAACAGGGACAGCGACCATTATTATTAGCCGCTGTATGTAAACTTTTGACATGCCACGAGTACCGAGAGCTGTAGCAACGTTTTCCTTCATCATCTTGCCCAGAGGGGGAATCGTTAGGAACATCTTTTGAACATAGGAATGATTTCAGGGAATACTCAGGATGGCCTAGAGACTATGCTCGAAGAAATCTCTTGGAGATACGAGTATATTGTTTCATGAGTAAGAGTCAATAGATGGTTGTTGTCCCTATTTAACCTGAGAGATATTCACCACACTGATTGAAGAGAAGATACTCATTAAAGAGTGGCGCAAGGAATACAACCACATAAGGCCACACAGTGCTCTTGATTACAGAGCACCTGCTCCCGAGGCCATCGCGCCATGACTCTGACTTAAGAAGTGGTACAATTAATAGGGGCAGGTCAGGAAGACGTGGACAGAACAGAAATCTTCAACTATGAGTTATGTTTTTCAGTTGCCCCGTTGCAAGATGCAGCCAAGAACTTAACAAAAAGTGAATTTTGTATATAATTGGATTAGATTGAATTTCGGTTTGTTAGAAAGAACCATTTTGAAGTAACATTTGAGTAGATTTGGGCAAGGGAGGAGGGAAATGGCAGCTATTGATCGGGATTTGGTAAAAGCTATCAACACAGGCCGTTGTTTCGCGCTCGTAGGTAGCGGTCCTTCCTGCGAGCTAGGTATCCCTTCTTGGAAACGTCTGGCGGAAATAGTCATAGAGAAATTGGTCTCGTCTGAAAGAGAATATGAGGCAGAAGAATGCCAAACACTCTTAAAGAAGAACAGTTATTCCAGAATTTTTGGTATAGTAGAAAGGGTACTGGGCCAGCGTGACCTACTTGCTGTGATCAGTGCCTCATTGGTTCGAAGTGAGAAGCAACAAGGACGCATATATGAATATATTGCATCATGGCCGTTTTCTTGCTACCTCACAACAAATTTTGATGACCATTTGAGTTATCATCTGGAGAAAATGGGACTCTCGTTTGCTCTAAGGCGGAACTCAAAGGACGATATGCGAGTTCTGCGCGCTAATAGCAATAATCTGATTATGAAAATACACGGTGATCCTACCGTCCCCACCGATATTGTTCTGACCTCAAAGCAGTACCTTCATTTCCAGAAAGACAAATCGAGGGAGTATTGGCGAAATACAATCCTATCAGTCTTGAGTATGCTCGATTTAGTTATCATTGGATATAGCGCCTCAGATCCTGACTTTCAAGACCAACTTCGGCGAGCAAAGGACATTGCTGCGCCCAATCATCCGGTATTCATGTTTGCTGCAGATGTGGATCCTGATGAGATAGGAAAATACTATCGTGAATATAACATCCGCGTCATTTCTTACGACAACAAAGATGGCATGCACCGAGAGCTTCAAAGGCTTCTAAAACGTTACGATCCGTTCATTGCAAAAAGAAACAGTCCGACTCTTGGTCTGGAGCCCATCGATGAGTCCGTTGCAGCCCTTGCGTCATCAATGTACCTTTTCAGTCAATTGCGTCTTGCCGACACCGAAGACACCTGTATCAAGAAAACCTATGCTTGCCTAGTCCTAGAGATTATCTCCAGACTTCCCGAAAAACATAATGTCAGTGTTGACACTATACGCAAATGTCTTGTCAAAAGGACCTTCACCAGCAGCAACATTGATCCAACCGCTATGCAGAAAGCTCTGGAGTGTCTCTATTCGCTGGGCTTTATTAGTATGTCTTCTAATAATTGTGCGGTTACCCTGGAGCCAAAGGGTCAGGAAGCCTTGGCCACAGTCAAAGCAGAACGAAAGCTCGTGCTCGAAAAGTTTGAGGCAAGGTGCCATCACTTTATTAGACACGAATATCCCGACTTAAACCGTGAATCAGCCAAGTTGGTTATTGATGCCCTACAGATTGGACTTGTTCGAGCATACGAGAAACGCGGAATGGAGATCGCAAAATCTGTGTTTTCGAGTGATCCAATTGACGTCTCCGACGCCACCGATATTTTGGAGACGGTAAATCGCGGCAGCTCTGGCCTCTCGGATCCTGGTCAACGTGCGGCGTTTGCTGACCTGCTCATCGAGGTCTTGCTGAAACCTGATGAAGAGATGAAGGAATACCTAGCGGCCTTATCGCAAGGGTATTTCGCCTATCACGCTTTGGGACTCGAACCACGATGTTCCCGACAGCGTCTAGACCTGGTCAAGAAAAATAAATGGATAATCGACTCCAGTATCGTCTTGCCGATTCTGGCACTTGACTGTACAAACCACGGTTATGCAGAGGATCTTCTAAAGAGAATGCAAAATCTCGGGATCCGTTGTCATATGACCGCACGACTCTTTGATGAAACTCGAGAACATGCCTGGTGGGCGACGACCAATTTCGCAAATGTTCCGCCTGACGACCCAACTCTATTACAGGCAGCCGTGGCTGGACCTGGCTACAGACACAACCTTTTTCTTGACGGATATATTAAATGGTCTAGGGTTCAAGGGGATCCCTCGTTTCATCAATATATGAGTCAGTGTATTGGGCCAGATTATAGACAAGACCTGGTCGGCTGTATGAGAAGCAAGGTTGAGCATTGGGGAATCGAGATCACCGACTTTGCGAAGTGGCCGGGATTTTCACAAGAATTGTTGTTCGAGCGCGATACTGTTGCCTCGATGATCGAGGAAGTTCGTAAGAAATATGGTACCTATAGAGGAGAATCTCAATGTACTGCCGAGGCAGAGGTTGTTCTAATATGTGAAATTGACAACGCCCGATTTCTCTCACAGAGTAGCATCCTAAACAAGATCCGTAGAGTAAGAGCAGGGATGACTTGGATGCCAGAGGCGATGTATCGGCTGTTGGCTCTGTTCTCCTCTGTGCCTACTGATATTGACTTGCTGTATGAATGCATGATCCAAGATTTCTACTATGGAGGTTTCGACATTGTTGACAAGCGAGTCATTTCGCAATACGTGAAGCCGATGATCCATCAGGCCAGAATGCAAGTACGCGAGCAAACGGAAAGATATGAACGAGCTTTGGGGAAAAAGAAATTTGCTGAACTCCGAGATGACTTCGAGCGAGTCTCTGACGAACAGAAGCCCTTCTATTCAATGCAGTTCGCCTTCTATGTGGCGCGCCAGGAAACTCGCAAACGTGAAGCCGCTGAAGCTAGAGCCACACAGGCTGAAAAAACAAAGCATCTGACAGACAAAGAGCGAGATGAACTTGCTAGCTTGAAGGCAGAAAAAAAGGAGAGACGAAGGAGAGGGGAGAGGAAACGTCGCAGGATTGAAAGCCAACCTAAACGAAAAAGAAAGAAGAAGAAGAAAAGCAAGGACATTTTTTAAGTCAGATATTGCCTACCTCGGTCCCCTTTAGAGCAATGTCGTTAGATAGGACCGCCTGCCGAAGGGAACAAAGTATGGTGCTATGCATGGCACATTAAGAAATACAAGGCTGCAACTTCATCTATCAATATGTTTTGGTTCGCTATGTTCACCCGAATGCCATCGTTCCTTGCAAGGATAGGAGGGGACAGATCGAGTGCTGACTTGGAGGCACGACATCCTTGGACAGGATAGACACGGACTATCACTTCCGTGATTCGTTTTATGTGTTTCTAAGATTCTAGCCGAACCGAGCAAGAACTCTTATGTAGGTAAGCCTCTTCTTTTTTTATGACAGACCTGTTTTGTCAGCGCACCGAACAAATAATGGTGAGGTTTGCCTACAGCACCGATCATACAGAGGTTTCGGCGATAAAAACCGGCCTAACCGTCGGTCGGCTGAAACGAGCTGACTCGCCAATTGAATTACTGAGAAATCTTGGAAACATTCGCACACTGATTACGTTTAGGATATCCTCACAGGGCATTTAACGGTATATTCTCATGGGATCCGTACAACTATTCTATCTGTTCGTATTCAGGGGGTGTCCCTGAATACATTCGCTCTGACAACAGTCCTGAATTCACCGCAAAGGCTGTGCGCAGATGGTTGAATGATCTTGAAGTCACAACACTCTTCATTGAGCCAGGGAGCCCTTGGGAGAACGGGTACATAGAGTCGTTCAATGGGAAACTGAGAGATGAACTTCTTAATTGGGAGGTATTTGCCACACTAATTGAAGCAAAGATACTCATTGAAGAATGGCGCAAGGAATACAATCAAGTAAGGCCGCACAGTGCCTTAAACTACCGCCCACCTGCTCCCGAGGCCATGGTTCCATTGACTCTAACTTAACAAGTGGTACTATTAATGGGGGCAGGTCAGTTCCGTTGACGCTAACTTAACAAGTGGTACTATTAATGGGGGCAGGTCAAGCCCACTCTCCTTGAGTCTTATCTCGGTCAAGAAAAGTGTCGTCGACGCCGAAGACAATTGATTTCAAGTTATCCATATTGGTTTGTTTTGCTCGTTTAGGGACAATAAGAAGTTATTACTGTAATTCAATGCTTTGAAACGTCCAAATCATTTATTAGATAAAACCAACTGTATTCTTTAAGGGGCTTATCAGCCCAAATACTGTTAATTGTTTCCTCTGTAGTTTTCTGAACTGGCGTACCTACTACTGGAATAAATCCTAAAGGTAAAGTTGCCCACCCTGATATACGTCTTCTTAAAGTTGCTTTCTGTTCTAGTTTAATAACTTCCTTAAGAGTATTCACAGCAAAGGCGTTGTCAAATTCAATATTCTTTTTCACAGATTCCTTTATCAAATCTCGGAGTTTATCTAATTTCCTGTTCTCGATGACACTAATTAACTCCTTTGGACTCTTTGGTATAAAATACGGGAAGAGAAGGTCGAATAGTTTTTTCGAATGGTCTGCAATCTTAGCATACGTATGATGTTCAAAGGCATTTTGGAACTTGTAATCATAAAATGGCTGGAAATCAATCCAATCTACAAAGGGACAATCCAATTCAAAAGAAAGGAGCAAATTGAAATTTACGTAAGAAAGATAATCGCGAAGTAATCGTCTCACACTGTCCCGCATCGAGGGTGACAATTTCTTCTTCCACTCCCTCAACCATTCCAGATATATTTGAGAGCTTATACCCTGACCTCCAAGCGAATGAAGTAATTCTGCTCTGGGTAAATAACTTGTATCCTGTGTTCTACCTTCTTTGAAATTGGAGTATTCATCCCTGTCGAATCTCAATTTGCTCACCAACTCTAACCATTTTTTGAAAGATAGTTCAAGTGGTTTTATCCATTTTGCTATATTCTTACTCGCTACATCCATTTCCGTAGTGTCAGATAAATAAGTTTTTGTCTTGGAAAAAATGCGATCAAAATTTTTGAGAACCAATCTTCCTGATTTTTCTAACAATCTGAGAACCGCAGAATATTCTTCAGCGGCTTTCTGAATTTTCTGGACAACATCATGTGGATAATGTTCAAACCGTTCGAGATTTGGATCGATATCTTTAAAATATGTGTACTCATCAATAATCACTCGATCAAAAATAAACAAGGCAGCATAATCTAATTGTAGGGATGTTGTTCTTTCTTCAAGCAGCAGAGGAGGCATTCTATAGAAAGGGGAATATTCAGAGGTTTTGTTCATACCAATCCCAAATGATGTCAATATTACATTCATAGCTCACCCGCTATATCATATTTAAAGATAGCGTCACGTTGAATGGTCCGATTTTCTGTACTACCGTTGCAAAGCAACTCCCCGGTCCTCTGCTTCATAGTTTCGTCGCTTGACCTCCCCCCTTTAATTGTACCATTCGCTAGACTAGAGTCAATGGAACGCGTTAAGTCGTATAAAATGTAACCCAAATATGGTACATTAATCCCCAGGTTAGATAAATAGTTAACCAAGGATGACCTGCCCCCGTTAATACTACCACTTGTTAAGTTAGAGTCAATGGAACGATGGCTTCGGGAGCAGGTGGCCTGTAACCAAGGGCACTGTGAGGCCTCACCTGATTGTACTCTTTCCTCCATTCTTCAATGAGTATCTTCGCTTCAGTCAATGTAGTAAATATCTCCCGATCAAGCAGCTCGTCTCTTAGTTTTCCATTGAACGACTCTACATATCCATTCTCCCAGGGGCTGCCTGGCTCAATGAAAAGTGTTGTGACCTCAAGATCATTCAACCATCTACGCACTGCCTTTGCTGTGAATTCCGGACCGTTATCAGAGCGGATGTGTTCAGGAACACCCCTGAATACGAAGAGATAGAACAAATGATCGATAACATCCCCAGAAGTGATACGCCTCTGAGCAAGTATTGTGAGGCACTCTCTGGTATATTCATCGATGATAGTGAGTATCCTGAATGCTCTTCCCTCAGTCGTTCGTACCATCATGAGATCATAGCTCCACACATGATCCTTATATTGAGGCCTGAGCCTGATGCAGGAGCCATCATTCAGCCAGAGGCGTCCTCTTTTGGGTTGTTTCTTGGGCACCTTAAGGCCTTCTCTTCTCCAAATTCTCTCTACTCTCTTATGGTTCACTTTCCAACCTTCCTGTTTGAGTAGTGCTGTTATCCTGCGGTACCCATATCTGCCGTATCGCGTTGCCAACCTAATGATCTGTGCTGTTAGATTCTCCTCTTCACTCGTGAGATGAGGAATATGACGCTGAGTGCTCCTTATCTGTCCCAGCACGCGACATGCCCGCCTCTCGGAGACCTTAAGAGTCTTCAAGGCTCTATCTATCATCTTACGTCTCTTTGACGGGCTTAGGAGTTTCCCCGGGATGCCTCCTTTAGGATGTCATTATCCAGGGAAAGATCTGCTACTATCCTCTTGAGTCGAGCATTCTCCTTCTCAAGTTGTTTGAGCCGTTTGACTTGCTCGATCCTCATGCCACCGTATTCTCTACGCCAACGGTAATAAGTCTGTTCTGTAACTTCTATCTTCCTGGCAGCTTCACCCACGGTGGAGCCTTGACTGAGAAGAACTTCTGCTTCCCGTAGTTTTTTGATGATTTGTTCAGGTCTGTAGCTTCTTCTAGCCATTTCAATCCCCCTTTTTTCGATCCTTAGTCTAACATAATAACTGGACCGATTCTAGGGGGGCAGGTCACGAGGATGCGAGGGAACTTCACAAGCCCCAACTTCCCGGGGAACAAAGTTATATACAAGTGAAAAACATTTGATTTCTCCCCGGTAAGAATTTGTCCTCTTCTGTATAAAAGCAAGACATTCACCACTTTCCCCCAAAATCAAAATTCTCATTTAGCAGGGAAAAGGAGTAGCTATCTCTGCCTAGGATTTCTCCTTTCTCTTTTAAAGGGAAACAGTCTGATTATTTCTGCCTCCCGAATTGATTTTATACAAGAAATCTCTCTTAAGAACATACCTTTTGTCAAGTCTAAGTTCTCGAACTTGACACAAGTAAATTCTGTTAACAGCCTGACACAAATGATATTGTGTAAGGTAAGGCTAGAATGCTTGTATCACTTTTCAACAAAGGATATAGAGTTATTCTTCTTACTTCTCTTTTTGACCTTGTTCTGTTCTACGCTAAAATAGAGACAATATGTAAGTGACCTGCTCCGGAGGTTATCATTCCGTTGACTCTACCTTAAGAAGTGGTACTATTGATGAGGGGCAGGTCACTAGAACATAAATACACGGTAAATTTGTCTATGTCTCTCCTGAACCAACAAAAGGCGACTTTTCTGTGCGACCGAGTCGAGCACAACGGTTGAATGATAATAGCCGTTTACGATTTTATCTTCTGACGTTCTGAATGGAGTTAAGATGACACTTGACGATAAATACCTCGCTATCTTGAGTTCAAACCAAAGATCAGTGAAAGGATTTCGGTATACCGTGCCTTCTTCTTCTGCCTATCCATATCAATGGCTATGGGATAGCTGTTTTCATTCGATAATATACACCAAATTTGGAGAACTTGATTGTGCTAAGGATGAGATTAGGTCGCTGCTGTCAGCTCAATGGGAGAACGGCATGATTCCACATATGGTTTACTGGGTGAAATCAGACAAACACAACCTTCAGTGGGGAACAGATAAGAACACATCTTCCATAACTCAACCTCCCATGATTGCCTACGCGGTCAGAAGAATCTATGAGGCTAACAAAGACAAAGAATTCATAAGAGAAGTCTTTGACAGGCTAGATAAGTACTACAGATGGCTACACACCGAGCGCTCAGATAACTATGTTCTTTCAATAATTCATCCCTGGGAATCTGGCGAAGATGATTTGGTTTGTTGGGATAGTGTCTATGGTGTGGAAAACCCCTCCAGAGAAGTTCTGAGGAAATGTAAACTTGCCATATTGGACAAGTATATCAAATCAGGTTTAGATTCAAGAGAATTCATGAGAAAGAACATCTTCAATGTAAAGTGTCTAATGTTTAACTCGGTGTATCTTAAGAATCTATACTCTATGCTATACCTTGCCAAAGTCATAAATTCAGCAGAGGCCAAGTACTATGAGAATATTATTCCTGAGGTTGAAAGGTCTCATAAGACAAATCTGCACAACAAGGATACTGGTCTGTACTCCTCTTATTATCGTCCTGGAGAGAAACACTATCTAAGTAGTTCTGAAGATTCCTCTATTTTTCTTCCACTTTTTTCAGGTATATTGACAAATTCTGAAGCAACAAAACTAGTAAACGATTTCTTGCTGAATAATAATAAGTTTTGGACAAAATATCCTATTCCAACTGTATCTATTGATGCTGGCAGTTTCCAGCCAAATAGATACTGGAGGGGCAGTACGTGGATTAACATGAATTGGTTCATTTGTAAAGGATTGAAAGAATATGGTATCCGCGAAGTTGCGGAGACTCTCAAGGATAGGAGTTTAGAACTTGTCAAGAAATCGGGCCTCTTTGAATACTTTAACCCAATTAATGGGAGAGGCCTTGGAGCTAGTAATTTCAGTTGGTCTGGGTTGGTTTTTGATATGTAAAGCAATTAACTATTCTGTAAATCGTTTTTCCCTCACACTTGGGAGCTTTGCCCAATGTGTGCGTTACTTGTCAACACAACACCTTGAACCTACGATAGGTCAAAAAGACATCGGGAGGTGTCACATGGTAATTATTATCGGCATAATCGTAAACGTCACTCAGGTCATAATATACCTTATGAAACTGTTCACTAAACGTACGGAGCCACCATTTACCGACATTAAAATTCCGTTTACAGAAATAGCACTAGAAAAGACGGACGTGCAACTTGACGCTCATCCTTACGGTGATTTCACTATTAAGGGATACACCCGGGAGCTTAAGCAAGGTATGAAACTGACGATTTCCCTACCGCCTGGTACCACAAGCCTCATAATAGCTGGTTGGGGTATGGTACTGGGTCAGAACCGATATTTAGGGTCACTCAATGATAAAGGAATGATCGGGCATCTAACGTTCATGGCAAAATCGAAAAAGTTGAAAAAAACTAATGTGAGTTTGCCTTTAGGAGCCAGCCCCGAAGATCTAAAGTTAGCAGATGCCAATCCAATTTTCTCGGGCTCTCCTCCGGAAAGATTAGTTAATTCCAAGGGGTTCTTGGGCATGGTTTCAGTAGAGTATAACCCCATAGCCAGACAATTCTGGGATCGCGCCAATGTGTGGATTTCGGAGGTAAAAGTACCTCGCGGCACCAAGAATGTAATATTTCAGGCAATCGAGGGCAGTATGAACATCGTCCACATCCGGGCTATCCATCGTTCTCGAATAGCCATGGCAATCGAGCGCTTCCACAGAAAATTGGCCCGACGAGCTGTAGAAAAAGAAACACGGTCGGATGAAAAGAAAAAAGATTCTCCATCGGCAGCTCAGTGCTACGAGAAGCGTGCACGGGCAGCTACGAGAAATAGAACCTACGCTGTCTCGATGTCGGAGCACAATGCAGCTGCTGATTCGTATGTCGAATTTGCCCATTCGTGTGTGAATCAATCCGAAGTCAGCAAGTATCTCTCTTCAGCGGCCAATAACTGGATCGAGGCAGCGAAGGCAGCAATCAAGGCACGGAATGCCGTCTTAGCTGGGAAATACTATATTCATGCTATTCTTGCCTTTCAGCAAGCTGGGGTCCGAATGAAAGAAGAACTGGTCGAAGAAGCCCTTGTGGCGATGGAAGCAGTACATGCTCAATCCCGCAGGGGCAAGAAAATTGACATCAACATTCTCATAAAAACCTGGCTTAGTATGGGATTCATATGTCTCCAAGCTGCCCGCAGTCCTGCACTCAAAGACAAGAAAGTCAAATATTTCCAAAAAGCCTGGACCTACTATGTAGATAAGATCGTAAAGACAATATTGAATGATCCCCAGCATTCCAGCCGCAGTCTCATGTTTGCCCAAGAGCGCCTTATTAACCTAAACGTTGAGAGTAAGAGACTCCGTATTGACATTTCAGATTTAAGACATGAGATGGATCAGCACAGGAAGTCTTTGGAGGACGCCCTAGACCTGTCCAAGGAGAGCGTATGATGCGTCCGAAGCATTCACTGACCCGCCCTTCTAGAATCGGTCCAGTTATTAAGCTATGGCAAGGATCATTATAGTAAGGATCAAAGAAAGGGGGGGATTTGGATGGTCAGGATAAGCTCCACGGCAACCCCTCCAAACCAGATTGGCAAGTGCTTCTATTCGGCTTAGGGTGTTCTAACCTCCTGTTGCAGGGGAATCTCGAAGATTGGGATCTCCATATCTTCTTCCCAAAAAGTTCTAACGGCGTATCGTCCCCCCAGGTGCACCAGCAATCCCTTTACTATAAAGGGTTTCAGCCTTTACTCAAATCCGTTATTCTTTAAGAAAGGTCAATCTCCAGAACAGCAGCTTTAGTAGCGGCAAGGGGGATGACATTTTCATTTTGCAAAAAGGGTGACA
>SDBT01012972.1_pt1 | contig 13363 bp, 9 predicted proteins | sample 2277101 | NCBI WGS metagenome assembly SDBT01 (sample SAMN10404973, study PRJNA504765) | marine sediment metagenome | isolation source: marine sediment core GS10_PC15, 103 cmbsf | place: Arctic Ocean: Southern Knipovich Ridge | collected 2010 | reverse complement strand
ATCTTAAGGATTTGAAGAGAGAGCTTTAGGCGGTGTTCCAACAGGAGAAAGTCCTACTGACGGATTATTTATCGGATCGATTTTTTCATCGTTTTCAGTATTGAATAAACCTATTATATGCTTATCCCCTATCGTCGAAGCTGCCTCTTCAAGTCTGGGAGAGGGTCTTGATACGGTCATTTCCTCTCTTTTATCTGATTCCGACTTTCTTTTCTTTGTCCGCCTTAAATCATAATAAAAAACTTTAACTACTTGATCAGGCACTTTACGAGCTATTGAAACTTCCCCTTCATGCTTAAAAAGGCAAGAGTGTACCGGAAGATACATACATTTATCACCATCTGGACAATTATCTTCTCTCTTTTGCTTTTGTATACTTGGTTTAAGTTCTTTTACGTCGTGAGCAAAACCACAATACCGTCCATTAGTACATCGTCCTTTCGTCATAAAAATAAAGCAATATTTTTTGTATATTGCACACCTAATTTTTCTATCAGCCACAACCTTGCTTTTTTCACTATCAGATTCGGCTTTCTCGTTGGGTTGCGTTGCAAGTATAGCATATCTATTTGATGAATGTAGTGCCCTAGTTAAAGATGAAGTCATATCTATCTCTCATTTCTTCTAATTTTTGGAAAAATTGTAAATAAAGGGGCAATTTATTACCATCTGTTTTTTAACTAAACTGGGAAAAACCGTGGAATATTTATCAAATAATTTTTTTATCACCAATCTAAATGTATTTAGCAATCTACCGCAAAATAGCGATGTAGTTTGGGATGAAGATACAGGCTGTTTTTTAGTCACTAAGGATTCTGATAGATGCCCCAATCCTGAATATACCGTAAAACATATAAAAGAATTTTCGGAAAAATTAATAAAAAAATTTGGAGACTTTGGCGAATCTTGCGAAAAAAAAGAATTGATACAAGCGCTAAATGAAGCCATCATCGGGAAATACTATCTGGGAGGATTGCTTGGCCTAGCCAAAACATACATTAATCAGAGTGTTGAACTTTCAAGTGAAATATCTTGTATAATAGAAAAACTAAAACTTATTGCCGCAAAAATTCTTGAACAAGCTGAAGTACCGGAAGAAAAATTTTCTGCTGATGATTGGGAAAAAGCGATTAAAGCATCTGAGAATTTACCGATAGAAGAGATAAGTATGGCTAAATATAGACTACAATACCGCTTAACACGAGGCTTAAATGATCTCTTGAATACAGCTGATTGGGGTATGGTTAATATCAATAAAATCATTTTTGGCGGTGAATACAATCCAACAAAAAATTGGTGGGAAAAAATCGGACATTTTGAAAATGGTGATTTATATCTTGGAGCGATTCCTATTTCGAAAATTTCCGGGAGAAATGACTTGGAAGAGCTTTCCACGCTTGGTATTGGCGCAGTTTTGAGCGTTGTTGAGGTTTTTGAAAATAACGATATTGGATATATTACTTCAACAATTACTCCTAAACAGTGGAAAGAAAAAGGAATAAAACAGCTTCAATTGCGCTCACCTGACAAGCAAACAGTTTCCATTGATTTAATAAAAAGAGGAATCGAATTCATCCATTGGAATTTGGAAAATGGAAGAGATGTCTATGTACACTGCAATCTTGGAAGAGGGAGGAGCTTTTTGGTTGAAGCTTGTTATTTAATAAAATATCAAAAAATGGGCGCTATACGGGCTTTTCAAACAATAAGAAATGCTCGCAGTCAATCGGGCTTTTCTAAAGAAGATCCCAAATGGAAAACGCTGATAGAATATGAAAAGTTATACCCTTCTGATTGATTGCCTTTTCCAAAGAATTTCGGCATACTACTAAATTAAATTTTGGAAGAGTGGCAGAGCGGCTGAATGCATCTGATTCGAAATCAGAAGTCCTCTTACGAGGACCGGGGGTTCAAATCCCTCCTCTTCCGAACGTTAGTGAGAAGAGAGGGGGTGAACTCGAACGAAGTGCTCGCCTCTTCGATGTGGCAGCTTTAGCTGCTATAACCCTTGTTGTCGTCCTATTTGCGTGGTTAATTTTCGCTGTTTCGAAATCCTTTAAAAGAAAGGGTTAGATCATAAAAGCTCTCTTTGAATCCCATGAATAGTAAAACACCCGAAATAAGAGAAAAGCTTAAAAGAAGATCATAAAATGCTGTTATCCAAGAAAAGTGAAATAGACGCACCAGAGCCCCACACACAAAAAAAGCTACCAGTCCAAATTCAAAAAGGACAAAAAGAGCAGGGGTGCTTGTTCTATCATCAACTTTTGGCGTTCTGGCAAAAGGAATTTGACGCCCCGTTACAGCTTGCTGCATACTCTTTAAAACTCCTGCTAAATTAACAGGAATTAAAAGTATATTTAAGGCAAGGACAAGAAAAAAGTCGTAAAACCTATAACCTAGCATTTTCATGTCTCGACTGTATAGCGTTGTATAGGGCACAATGGCCATTAATGAATACATGAAAAGGCCTTCTCTTGATACTGAAAAACAAGTAGATAAAATAAAGCCAAAAACAGTAGCTGCTATAGAGAAGAGGTAATTGAAGCGAAACCAAAATTCCTTCAGTTTTTTAAAACTCCAAGGCATGCGAAATAAATATCTGATAAGCTTGGGTAATATGATAAGCCCACCATTTGCCCATCTTCTCCTTTGAATTAAAAGCGCGCCGAAATCACAAGGCGTTTGGCTATAAGAGAGCCTTTGAGGATAGTTGCAAAGCGTCCACCCCCTATCGACAAGATCAATCGAAGATTCTGTATCTTCAATAACTGTGCGATCGTGAACATAGCGAATAATCGGATAATTTCTTTCCAAGTCTTCCGTTGCAATATCATCTAGCGCTTTTTTTCTAACAATAGCGTTTGCACCAACCCAAAAAGTGGCGTTGAAATGGGTAAACCCTTGATGGGTTAAATACTGCATATCAGTGGTCGCTCCCGCTATTCTTTCTAAAGTTTTCTTAGGATTAGGAAAGGCACTATACGGGGTTTGTATTACTGCAAGCCTTTCGTTTCCGCTTTTTTCCATTTCGAAAATTAAGCGAAGAACATAATCATAAGTCAAAACACTGTCAGCATCAAGCATTGCAACGTATTTGGTCTCCGGGAAAATCAGATCTCCACTCAATTTGCGAGCCTCTTTTAGCATTAACCCATCATTCGTTAACTCTTCTGTATAGCTCTTACCCATTAGCCCTAAGTAGCTGTTTAAATTCATGGCTTTATTGAGGGCATGAGATAAGTTAACATAGCGTTTTCTCAGAAAACTGGTAATTTCAACTCTAAAAATGCTCGCTAAATATCTGTATTCTTTTTCGATATCTTCAAAATCGATCTTTTTCTTTAAAATGCTTTTAGCTCTTTTCTTTTGCAGTGCAATTCTTTTTTTAAAGGTTAAATATACAAAAGTTTTATCTTCGTGGTTTTCTACAGCATAATCTTTTCCCTGTTCATTAAACCAATCAACCACAAAGAGATGAAGATTATATAAATTTTGCCGCTCTTCCTCTATTTTAAGTACTCCTTGAAGCTGTCTCTCTTGATATCTTTTAAATTCATCTTCCAGTTTTTGCCCCGGAACATCAACGATTTCCTGAATCTCATCAACTAAAGATCTGGCTCTTTCTAGCTGCAGCCTATCCTCATTATTTCCGGGATTTGCGGGATCATCGATAAGTAAAACCACGTTTTTTGCCGGATAATCCTGTAAACAGGATGAGAGAAGAGAGCGTCTTATTACCTCTATTTCTTCCTTATAAGAGGGAATTAAAATTGTAATAGATGGGGTATTTTCAAGGTAAAAACGGAAAAGCTTTTTTTCAGATGTTGGGAGGTAGTTTTTTAAACGTAAAAAATAGCCATAGCGAGTCAATAAATAGACTAAATTACCATAAATTAAGAAGGTCAAAAAGAAGGCTTGAAAGGATTGCTTTAGAAGATAGATGTATTCTTTTTCAGCTAGCGCGATAGAAAAAATCTGATAGAATTTGAGAGTAAGAAAAAATGAACCTACAAGTGTTATACTCGTTGCAAATAAGGAAAATATTATTTCCCAAGAAAATGATAACCCCTTTTTATAGAAATCTTTTGTAAACATTATATTTCACCTCTGTTTTATTAACTATTATACTCTATTTATGTAAAGATAGTTTAAAGATGAAATTAGACTAATAAGGCATCACATCGACTCTAAGCTCACGAAAGGTGAAATTATCGGCATGTTTTATGTTTTTTAAGTTTAATTTAGGATCCAGATAGCCCTCTTTTAGTTTTAATGCTTCTTCAAAGCACTCTTTTGCGAGGGGAAGGTTGGAAGCTTTGGCATTAGCGACCCCTAAATTATTTAGACAAGCCGGATTTTTTGAATCCAGCGTAAGAGATTTATTGTAATATTCGATAGCTCTATCGATATTATTTTTCTTATAATAGCAGTTTCCAAGATAAAAATTGACAGTTGCCAAGCTTTCTAGTTTTTGAAGATGTAAAATAGCCCGATCAAACTCCTCCAAATTATAGAGCACTTTGGCTATAAGCAATTTTTTCTCGTCATCATCTAAGGAGAAGCTGCGGATTACTTGCAAAATGTGATCAAAGTCAAAAAATCGAAGAACTTTTAACTCTCCATCTCTTTGTTTTTTTAAATCGTTGCTCATATTAGTTTTATGGCGCCGGTAAAATCTTAGCGGAAGATCGAGATAGTGAAAACGGTACTTGTGAGCAAGTATTAGCATCAAGGAATAATCTTCAGCGCAAATAAATTTTTCATCATATAAATTATTTTTAAAACATTTTATTTTAGCTAGTATCGCATGTGGATTAGGCATAATATTTCGAAAAAACATTTTTGCTAAAAAGTTTTCCTGCTTTTCTTCATTTTCTCGAACAGCTTTAACGATCTCTTTGTTATCGTTAACTACGTTTATAGCTGTATAAATAACATCATATGATTCATCCAAAGAAAACTCTTTTAGCTGAAGCTCAAGAGCTCTTGCATCCATAAAATCATCGGAGTCTAAAACTGCCAAATACTCTCCATTTGCCATCTTGATCCCCTCATTTCTTGCTTTGGCTTGTCCTTGATTTTCTTGCCTTTTCAACCTGATGCGCTGATCATTATTCTGTAGTTTTTGACAAATTTCATAACTCTTATCTGTCGAACCATCATCTATGATTATCATCTCAAGATCAGGCATCGTTTGATTTAGGACGCTCCTAACGGCTTCCTCAATATATTTTTCGTGGTTATAAACAGATGTAATTACTGATACTTTGGGTTTCATTTTTCACCTAAAATTTGATCGACTGCTTGAGGAACTTTTTCAGATGCCATGCCAAAGATAGATCTATCAAAATAATCTGACATTGCCGTCTTCTCAAGATTTATTTCAACTGTTTTTGCTCCTGATTCTTTAGCAAATAGAACAAAACTTGCAGCCGGTTGAACAATACTGGAAGTACCGATAGCGACAAACATTTGACAACTTTCAATTTCCTCATATATTTTATCCATTTCCAGAGGAATTTCTCCAAACCAGACTATATGAGGCCTTATTAACCCAATTTTTTTGCATTTCATACATTTTTCTTCTATAGATAAATCCTTAATACAGGGCACAATATTGCCGCAAAAATGACATCTGGATTTAAAAATTTCGCCGTGCATGTGGATAACATTCTTGGACCCGCCCCTTTCGTGAAGATCATCTATATTTTGCGTAATTATTGTAACATGTCCGGGATATTCTTTTTCTAGCTTTGCAAGCGCTATATGCGCCTTATTTGGCAAAACATTCAAAATTTGCCCTCTTCGCAAATTATAAAATTCATGAACGAGTTTGGGATTTTTTAAAAAAGCGTCTAAAGTTGCCACATCTTCAATATTATATTTTTCCCAAATACCGCCTTTTGTTCTAAAAGTCGATATACCGGATTCTGCTGAAATACCGGCACCGGTAAGAATGGCAATATTTTTTGATGCTTTTTTCACATTAATTATCGTTATGAAAAAGGGAGTTTTCTGTAAAGAAAATTTGTTGAAAAACAAATCAGATAGATGTTATAATATATATAGGAGGGAAGATAAAGATGTTAAGAGATCCGGTAAATTCGCACATTAAGTGGGTTATTCACTTTGAAGAAAACAAGCTAAAAGAAGTTGAAATATTTCCAAGCAGAAAGCTTAAGGAGTTGGGAGATGTTTTTTCGTCTCAAGAAAAGCCGCTTCCCGAAATTAAAAAAGAGGAACGCTTACAAAATTTAGAAAAGGTTGTTAGAGATTTTCATAAACTTATTCAGGAATTAAAGAAAGCGGCGAAGGAAGAAAAACGCGATGTTTCCAGCAAAGAAAATATAACTAATTTCGCAGATAAGCTTAACAACTTTTGTCAATTTATTCTAAAGCTAAGCAATCTTATGAAAGACGATGATAAAGAAGACACCCTCTAATTAAGTTCCTTGAATAGCTCCATAAGCTCGCTTCTACCAAACTTTTTCATAAAACGATGATCATCAACAGTTATAATCTCTTCCATTAGTTTGCCTTTTCTTTGAATCATCTTATCAATTCTCTCTTCAAATGTATTGATCGTTACCATCTTAAAAACTTGCACACCCTTAGATTGTCCAATTCTATGAACCCTGTCAGTCGCCTGATCTTCTCTTGCTTTATTCCACCACCTGTCATAATGAATAACAACTGAACCTCCGGTAAGATCTATCCCCAATCCGGCGGCCTGCAATGAGCCGACAAACACTTTACATTTCGGATCCTGATTAAAACGCTTTATCTGCTCTCCTCTTTTTTTCGTCGCCCCTCTAATTGAAGCAAAGCCGATCTTTTCTTCCTTAAGAAATTTTTCAATGATGTCTAGCATTGCCAAATATTGAGAAAAAACAACTACTTTTTGTCCGCTTTCAATAGCCTCTAGGATCAATTCAACAAAAAGCTCCCATTTTCCTGATTTATATTCCCGAAAATTCTCCGGACACTTTAAAAAGCAAGCCGGATGGTTGCACACCTGTTTTAAAGCGGAAAGAAGACTGAAAATATGAATGTATGAAATTGGTTTTTTCCTGTTTTGCAGATCAGAAATTATTCCTTCTTTTTGCCTAAAGATAAGCTCGTTATACATAATTTGCTGCTCTTCTGAAAGTTCAATATGAGCAATTTCCTCTATCTTTTCCGGAAGATCCGGCAAAACTTCCTCTTTTTTTCTTTTAAGCAAAAAAGGCAAAATGTAATTTGAGAGAAGCTTTCGACGATTTTTGTCATTTTCCTTTTCAATTGGAATTATGAAAAAATCTTTAAATTCAGTAGCACCCGGCATATAGCTTGGCAAAATTATATCAAAGATAGCTTTCAGCTCTCTTAGTCTGTTTTCAATAGGCGTTCCGGTAAGTCCCAACCGGATATAGGAGTTGATATTAAGAAGTGAAGCGTGGATTCTGCTTGTTTGGTTTTTGGCCGCCTGTATCTCATCAAATATCGCGCATCTAAAGGAGATATCTTTAATTTTTTCGCTGTCCTTTCTTAAAGTTCCATAAGATGTCAACAAAACATCATATTTTGCAAAATCGGCTAAATTTCTCTTAAGTCCGTGATAAAGCATTACTTTTACACTCGGCATAAATTCGCTGAATTTGTCTTGCCAATGATAGAGAACAGAAGTGGGGCAGACGATTAAAAACTTAAGATTTTCTTTTTCGTGAGAGATACTGGCCGCAATTAGCCCCATTGCTTGATGCGTTTTTCCAAGACCCATATCATCGCAAAGTAGACCGGACAAGCCGTGTAAATAGAGAAACCAGAGCCACTCGACCCCCTTTTGCTGATATGGCCAAAGAGAGCTTTTTAAGAGCTCTGTATTTGGCTTTGTGGCAGATTTAAATTCTACAAGCTCATCTAAAATCTCTTTTCCTGCAATCACTTCGAAATATCCCATGGCGTTTAGCTTTAATAACTCTATAGTTGTCAGCTTCAGGGTGTTGGTTTTAAGATTAATTTGAGTTCTATCAATTTTCTTGATCCAGTTAAAGGAGTCATCATCAAGATCGATTAATCCAGCATCAGTAACAAAAAAGCGCAGTCTATTCTCAATCGCTTGCCTAATGTTTGTTAAAGAAACAGCTCCAAATTCCGATTGATACTTAATGTTTAGGTGATAAACGTCTAAGGTGCGAGTTAAAGTATCACAAATAACTTTTATCTTTTTTGGCGCACATAGTCGCTTATCTATAGTTAAAGCTCTCGACCTTAAGGTATCTAATTCATAAGCTAAGAAATAGGATAGATTTTTCTTTTCAATTTTGATGGGATCTACATACCTTTCGGGAAGTCTTTTTCTTCTTGGAAGCTCAAAAAAACCTTCACCGTCGACAAATGTATAATCATCAAAGAATAAAACATTTCTTTCTTTGTATTGATCAAATAAAGTGTATTTGGGTGAAACCAAAATATTTCCATCCCGGTCAACAGCAATATCTACACCGGCCTTGTCAACCGGACAATTCAAGCTAAAAAAGTTTGGTATTAACTCAAGAGCCTCTTTGTGCATGTGAAGAAATGTTGGAATTTTCTCCTTCCCTATAGGATTATCCAGATAAAATTTTAGATCTATTTCGCTTGCAGTTTTTGAATAAAAACCTTGATCTTGAATATAGATCCAACTGCCAAAATCTTTAATTTTTTTCTCAAGACCTGTAAGAAAATATTTTTTCGATAAAATCAGCTCGCCCGTATCAGTTACAAGATAAGATACTTTAGCTTCTAAGCCGCTGATATGTGTTTTAAAACCAACATGCTCATTTAAAATAACACGATACTCTCTGATAAAATCCTCTATATCCCTCTCTTCAATTATCGTTTCAACTTGGTTAAAAACATTGTTCTCTATAGGATAAAAACCGGCTAAGTCAATGTAGACCCAATTGTTAAATAAGCAATTATTTGGTTTCTCTAAATCTCCCGGGTCAAAAAGGTATAATTTTATGTGAAAGTTCCATGAATCATCGAAAAAGATTTTCTGTTTTACTTCCCTTATTTCATCGTGGATCTTAACATTTACAAGTTTATTTTTTATAAGCTGCAAATACTCATTAAGCGTATTGTTAATATCCTTTCCTTCAATTCTTCTTTTTAAAAGATGATGTTTTTCTTTGGCATAAAACCCAATACCCTGAACAAAGATAAATTTGCCAATTTCTATTCCCCGAGCCTTTTCAAAATCTGAGTTTTCTTTAAAAATCAGCTCTTTCCTTTCAGGATCATAAACCACTTTTTCAATAGAATCCTCGGCAAATGAATGGACAATAAGTGGCGATACAACATCATTTAAGGTAGGTATTATTTCAGCAAATTCTTCGAAATCCAACTTGAAAGAGAGAGAAAAATCATCCAATTCAATTAATATTTGATTGGGAATGTTATCTTCAAAATATTTATAGCTAATCTTATACGTCTGTCCTTTTTGTACTTTAAAAAAGAGAATTTTAGCTAAATCACTCCAAAAAGAGAGTTCATATTTTAGATCCAGACTTGGCCTTCCCTGCCTATAGAGCTTTATCTCCTCATCGGATAAATTAGAAAATTTTATCGAAGTCTCTTCAGTTTCTTCAACGCGATAAAAAAAAGTATCATCGATAAGATCCAATCCCTTTTTTGTTTTTGCAACAATCTGAAACTTGTCTTTTACGATGTATGTTTTTTCACCCTTCTTAACAACTATGTTGCTATCATCGCCAAATTTATCAAAATAGAGGCGGCATATTATATTCCATATAGATTTCTCGAATCTAACGTGAATAGGAACCTTATAGCCATCAAAAAGTGAAAGAAAACCCGCTGTAATATGCTTACAGACCGGCTCTTGATAACCGTTTTCACAGGAACAGAAAAAGTCTTTCAGCCTTTTCTGTTTATCAAATTGAAGAAATACCCAAATTTCGCTTTTGTCTTCGATGAACTGTAGCTGATAGGTCCGGTAAGAAAAATGAACCTCGCCACGTTTGCAGGTTGATAAAAAATTAACAGCTTCCTCTTCAAATGGTTTTAATTCTGAAGGAAGATGAATCATATCAAATTAAGAGCCTCGGCTGGCGGCGTATAATCATAATTTAAATCGTTGGCAACAAAAGCGTTTGTTACGAGGCCTTTGCACACATTTAAGCCTTGCATTAAGTGCTGATCGCCGCTTAAAGCTTTTTTATATCCCTTACCAGCTATTTTTAGCGCATAATCCAAAGTGGAATTTGTTAAGGCAATAGTCGATGTTCTAGCGCAAGCGCCCGGCATATTTGTGACACAATAGTGCACAACACCCTCTTCAATAAAGGTTGGATTACCGTGGGTTGTCGGCCTGGAAGTTTCGGCAATTCCTCCCTGATCAATCGCTACATCTACAAGCACAGATCCTGGGTTCATAATTTTTAACATCTCTCTTGATATCAATTTGGGAGCAGTTTTTCCGGGAATTAAAACTGCTCCAATAACTAAATCCGCCCATTTTAACACATTTTCAATTTCAGGTATAGTTGAGTATAATGTTTTTAATTTGGGAGCATAGTGGGTATCTATAATACGAAGGCGATCGATATTTTTGTCTAAAATGGTTACATTGGCGTTCATACCGATCGCCATTCTGGCCGCTTCCGTTCCAACAACACCTGCTCCAATGATAACAACATTAGCCGGGAAAACTCCGGGAACGCCTCCCAGCAAAAGGCCTTTGCCGCCATTGTTCATCTGAAGGCACGTAGCTCCTGATTGAATTGATATTCTACCGGCAATCTCGCTCATTGGCAAAAGCAGCGGCAGGCGTCCATTATCATCTGTTACAGTTTCGTAGGCTATCGCCACCACTTCTTTTTCAATCAACTGCTTAGTCTGTTCTGCATCGGGCGCTAAATGAAGGAAGCCAAACAAAATTTGTCCACTCTTAAGCAAGGAAAATTCCGGCTTTTGAGGCTCCTTTACCTTTATTATCATCTCAGTATCATAAACTTCTTTTGGACCGGGGGCTATTTTTGCGCCCTCTTTTTCATACATATCATTGGTAAATCCAACAGCAAGCCCCGCATCTTTTTCAACTAAAACTGTGTGGCCGTCTTCGACAAGGTGTCTTACACCGGAGGGTGTTGCGCCAACTCTATACTCAAATTTTTTAATCTCTTTTGGTATCCCAATTAGCATATCAGCTCCTGTAAAGTATTTTTTTTAACTATATTAAATTTGATTAAATTTAGCCATAAAAGAAGAGTGACATTATAAGAAACTTATAATCTACATCTTATGATATTTCGTTTATCAAAATGCGATAGAATTTATCCTTTGCAAATTTTTCTTTCCAGGGCGTGTGACCGCAATGGGGAATCCGTATAAATTTAAAATCTTGCAAAACTTTGGATAAAGGCTCACTTATCCCTTCTGCCATATGGGGATCATAACTCCCTTGGATAGCAACAACCGGGCATTTTATTTTTGTCCCCAGTTTGAGCAATTTCCCACTTTTTCTTAAATCAGCGGCTTCTTTCCAAACCTTTTCAAATACATCGAATAATATTTCAAGCTCCTCATCTTCCTCATCATCTATAGGATCGAAAGAATCCGCTTTGTGGATCAATTTCCCAAACTTTTTAAAAGATTCGTTCGTTGATTTTTTCTCTTTCAACTCTTTCATCAGCTGCTTTAATTTTTGTCTTTCATCTTCATTTAAACGCTTCAATCTGGTTTCCATGATATTTTCAGCATATCTTTCTTCAAAGGATCCGCTTGATACGAGAATTACTTTTTTTACAAGTTTGGGATGTTTGGCGGCAAATATAAAGCCAAGCCATGCTCCCCAAGAATATCCAACTAACGTTACCGGCGGGTTGCCATCCTTTTCGATTGTCTTTTTTAATTCTTCTACTTGACCGGCTACAGATTCCGCTCTTTGCAAAGGCTCCAGTATGCCAAAATCAGATGCAAGCACTTGAGCAAGCGGCAACATTCCCCCAAGTGCTCCCGGCCCGCCGTGTAGTAGAGCTACAGTGTATGGAGGATTGCCATATTTTCTTATATTTTCGATTCCCATGAAGAATTACTCTTTTAGATAATCTTAAATTATACGCTTAATTTTGTTTTTCATAAATTAATAAGATAAACATTCTTAACGCCTTATAATATTTATAGCTTGGTTATAATATTTCGGCGAATATTTGTTGCATAGGTATAATATTTCTGGTAATATTAAAAATATGAAGTTCATTAAAAGAGATATTACAGAAAAAATAACATCCACAATAAAGCGTAGGAAAAGCGTATTGCTACTTGGACCCCGCCAAACCGGCAAAACAACTTTAGTCAATAAATTAAATTTTGATGCTATGTTTTCATTGGCAGATGTTCGTTTAAGACTTCGTTATGAAAAAAATCCCGGAATATTAGCTAATGAAATAGAAGCCTTGGCTGAAAAGAAAAAAGAGAGACCCTTGATCATTATTGATGAAATTCAAAAAATTCCTCTTTTAATGGATGTTGTTCAGGACTTAATTGATCGCAAAATTGCAATTTTTATTTTAACCGGTTCCTCTGCTCGCAAATTGAAAAGAGGCGGACAAATAAATTTGCTACCTGGACGTGTAATTTCCATCCATATGGACCCTCTTAAGTTAAATGAAATTCCTAAAAATAAACATTCATTGAAGGAATTATTATTATACGGATCACTTCCTGAAATAATATTAATCAAAGATCCCATTGAAAAAGAACAATTACTTAATTCCTACGTCACTCCATACTTGGAAGAAGAAATTAGAATGGAAGCTTTAGTACGCAATCTTGGAAGTTTCTCTCGATTTTTGGAATTGGCCACGGCAGAATCAGGTAATTTATTAAATTTAAACAAATTATCGCAAGAAATTGGTGTATCTCATGCTACCATTTCAAATTACTATCAGATTCTTATCGATTGTTTGATTGTAGAAAGAATTGAACCTCTAACTTTTTCTAAAACCCGTCGCAAATTGACAAAATCAGAAAAATATCTGTTTTTTGATTTAGGCGTTCGCCGACTTGCAGCAAAAGAAGGTGTGCGATTACCTAAAGAATACTTCGGTCATTTATTCGAACAGTTTATTGGTTTGGAATTAGTACATATTGCAAGAAATGAACTTGTGAAAACAAAAGTACGTTTCTGGCGCGATCCTGATGGTCCTGAAGTTGATTGGATTATTGAAAAAGATAATCAATTGATTCCGATAGAAGTAAAATGGACTGATGCACCAACAAGAAAAGATGCCAAACACATTCAAACTTTTTTAAGTGAATATAAAGACGCAACAAGGGGCTTTGTTATTTGCCAAACACCCAATGAGATGAAGTTAGC
>SDBT01012971.1_pt1 | contig 13364 bp, 12 predicted proteins | sample 2277101 | NCBI WGS metagenome assembly SDBT01 (sample SAMN10404973, study PRJNA504765) | marine sediment metagenome | isolation source: marine sediment core GS10_PC15, 103 cmbsf | place: Arctic Ocean: Southern Knipovich Ridge | collected 2010 | reverse complement strand
CCCCGGACGGGGCGGGTCAGGCGAAGGTGAGTTCATTAGGGCCGACCGGTACTCGGGACTAGACCGCCGCCCAGTCCCGACCTGGACGGCCAGGCCGAGTTGGACGGACCAAGGGTTAGAAACGTGCTTTGCAATGCTCTGATAGTCCTGCAACTGTCTTTGGTCGCCCAGACCAGCCGACCGGCGGTCCTGCTGCCGGTGCAGTTCGATCAAGTCCGTGCCGAGCTGCGGGCACAGCGCACCACGTTCAATGTGGGCGAGCCGATCTGGGTCGAATTCGTCGTTCACAACCGCGGACAGGAGGCGGCTGAGCTGGTGGTTCCGGGCGCTGCGGTGGCTGCCAAGCCTCCTGCGGACGGACAGATGGGTCTGCCCATCGAGCATGTCTTCGGTGGCAGCGGCTGGCGGGCCTTGTCGGTCAGCGACGGGGTCAGAAAGAGGCTTGGTGATGATGTCAGGCGTCCCCCGGCCGGTGCCGTCCGGTCCATTCGCCTGGCCGGGCACAGCAGCGTCGGTCTGCGGGTGGATGTTGGGCGGTTCTACTCGGCCCTTCGACAGACGGGGCAATACAGGCTCCTCTGGCGACCTTATGGCGGGCTGGTAAAGAGCAACGAGCTGATGGTCCGGGTGGAGGTGCTCAAACAGGTTCTCATCCGCACCAACCTGGGGGACATGATAGTACATCTGCTGTACGACAAGGCAGCGCAACACGTAGCCAACTTCCTGGAGCTGGCGGGCCAGGGATTCTATAACGGGCTGACGTTCCACCGCGTGGTCGGCGGAGCCCTGATTCAGGGTGGCGACCCGCGGGGCGACGGGACGGGCAGCCGGGCGGACGGCAAGATGCTCGAGCCGGAGTTTAGCGACACGCCGTTCGAGGAGGGAACGCTGGGGATGGCGTTGGCTCCGGGCGATCCGGCCTCGGCCAGTTGCCAGTTTTTCGTGTGTCTGCGGCGTGTGGCGGCTCTTGACGGTGAGTACACGGCCTTCGGGCGTGTGGTAGGCCACGATTCGCTGGAGACGCTTAGGCGCATCGGGTCGGTGCGTACCGACGAGTCGGACCGGCCGGTGCAGACGGTGCGTATAGATAAAGTGGTGGTACAGCCAGTCCCCAGTGTCTGGCGAGCGGAATGGTAAGTGAAAGAGGCTTTTCGGACTGATATTGGCCGTGCTAGGCGGGGTGGTGCCGGTGCCTTCGGTCCGCTTCGGCGGGCTGCCCGAAACCCGGCTCATGCGGGGCTGAATGCTCTCCGAGGTCTGTTTTGCGTCGGCCGCTGTGCCGGTTGTAGGCGTTGAAGGCTGGGTCCCATGCAATGGGGTTCGTGGGCAACGGGTCAGACCTTGACGGGAGCAGCCCACCCGCCGTTCTCCAGGTGCCGTGGGGCAACCTAGCCCGAGCTGAGCAACCGGTGCATGTCGGGGCGAGGCGTATCGACGGGAGCTGCACGGCCGTTAATTTCTTTGTGGGGGGCGGCGGTTTTTGGAGAAGCAGATGGGCTACACGGTTCTGGCCAGGAAGTATCGTAGTAGCACGTTCGATGAGGTGATCGGCCAGGAACCCATATCGCGAACGCTCAAAAACGCGGTGGCCACCGATCATGTGCATCACGGGTATTTGTTTGCCGGTACGCGCGGTGTCGGAAAGACGTCCATGGCCCGGATCCTGGCCAAGGCGATGAACTGTCAGTCGAGCACCACGCCAACGACCGAGCCCTGCGGGCAGTGCGACGCCTGCCAGTCGATAGCGGCTGGTGAGGACCTCGACGTGCTCGAGATCGACGCGGCCAGCAACACCGGGGTGGACAACATCCGCGAGCTGCGCAGCAACGCTCAGTATCGTCCGGCCCGCTGCCGCTACAAGATCTACATCATTGACGAAGTGCACATGCTGAGCACGGGTGCGTTCAACGCCCTGCTCAAGACGCTGGAAGAGCCGCCCGAGCACGTGAAGTTTGTCCTTTGCACCACCGAGCCTCACCGGGTGCCGGCGACCATCCAGAGCCGATGCCAGCGATTCGATTTCAGAGCCATCGCCACTGATAAAATCGCGAACCATTTGGAGCGGGTCCTGCAGGGCGAGTCGATTCCGGCCGACGGCGAATTGGTGCGGCGGATTGCCCGGCTGGCCAACGGCTCGATGCGCGATGCCCTTTCAATTCTGGATCAGCTTTTGTCGTTGGGTCAGGAGCGTCTGGGCGCCGAGTTGATTGATGAGATTCTGCCCCGCCCGAACGACGAGCTGCTGATTGAGCTGGTCGACTCGCTGGCGGACAACGATCCGTCGGCGGCGTTGATGTGCGTGGAGCGGTGCGTGTCGGCCGGTTTCGGGCTGGAACGGTTTGCGGTCTCGTTGATCGAGCACTTGCGCGGGCTGATGGTGCTGGCGGTCTGTGGTGCCGACACCGACCTTGTCGATCTGCCCGGTGGTTTGCGGGGGCGCATGGTTTTGCAGAGCGGCAAGTTCGATGCGCCCACCTATGTGTACATGATCGGCGTGTTGGAGGAGCTGAGGCGCAATGTGCGATTCAGTAGTTGCGGGCGGGCGCTGGTCGACGCGGTGGTGGTAAGGCTGGCCGATGTGCGGCGTTTCAGCTCGATCGAGTCGTTGCTGTCGCGATTAGACGGAAGCGAACAGGCGCCTGGCCCCGCCAAGCGGCCCGGAGGCGCTAACGCCGCTCGTCCATCCGGCGGCGCTACTCCTGGGCGACGTGTGAACGGTTCTGGGTCCTCGGGGTCGCGCGTCAGGGACGATGCGGGCAGCCCCGCGCCCAGTCGGGGCGGCGGGTCCGAGGCGACCGGACCGGGCCGGCCGAGCAAAGGGCAGACCGAGGCGGTGCTCAGTGACCCGATGGTCCAAAAGGCCCTCGAAATGTTCGAGGGCAGCCTTTCTAACGTGAAACAGTCGAGCCGAGGTGGTTGAGTCATTCGTAAGTTCTTTTTTTGGGTGAGAGCATGGGTTTATTCGACAATATTGGTCAACTGGGCGGTCTGCTAAAGCACGCGCAGGAATTGCAGAAACAGGTCAAGCAGATGCAGGAATCGCTATCCGCCCTGCGGTTTGATGGCCAGTCCGGCGGGGGTGCTGTCGCCGCCATAGTCGACGGACGAGGTGATCTGGTCTCGATAAAGTTGAGCCCCGAATCGGTCAACTCGGGCGATGTGGAAATGTTGGAAGAGTTGATAAAGTCTGCGGTCTGCGCTGCTGCGGGCAAGGCCCGCCAGAACTATCAGCAGGAGCTGTCGAAGGTTACGGGCGGCCTGGCGCTGCCCGGGCTAAAAGAGATGTTAGATTTGACCGGATAGACGGTCTGCGGAGGGTTAGATGGCTGACGATAAGGGCGGACCATTATCGCGCCTTATCGAGCATTTCACGAAGCTGCCGGGCATTGGTCCGCGTAGCGCCGAGCGTCTGGCGTTTCATCTGCTCAAGACCGATAAGGCTGAGGTTATGGCGTTGGCCGATGTCATCCGCCAGGTCAAAACTGCTCTGTTCAACTGTTCCGTATGCTATAATCTAACGGAAGTGGATCCCTGCCGGATCTGCTCGGACGACCGGCGAGATCACTCTCAGATCGTCGTGGTGGAGCAGCCCAAGGACGTCGTCGTGCTGGAGCAGACCGGCTTGGTTAGAGGAGTATACCACGTCCTGCTGGGCCACATTGCTCCGCTGGAGGGAGTCGAACCCGGGGATCTGACGATAGAACCGCTCAAGCAGCGGGTCGCTAAGGGCGATGTAACAGAGGTCGTGCTGGCTATGAATCCGACGGTGGAGGGTGACGGCACGGCGTTATATATCCACAGTGTTCTTAGCGCTATCGGCGTAAGAGTTAGTCGGCCTGCCCGGGGTTTGCCGAGTGGGCTACAGTTGGAATATGCGCCAAAGGCGGTTTTGCTGGAGGCCTTTTCCGAGCGCAAGGAGATGTAAAGTAGCCGCTCGTTGGTCGTTTTGCATTGAGCGGTGGCCGATATAGGATTTGAGGGGATAGATACAAGACAGCAGCGTGGATCGGGCGGAGGTTTCGGCCGGTCGGTGTTGCGGCGGTAGGTTGAAACGATGCGTCTGGATATGTCACAACACATGCGGCTGGAGCAGAAGATGAAGCTCGCGCCGCGAATGATCCAGTCGATGGAGATTCTACAGCTACCGCTGTTGGCGTTGCAGGAGCGGATCGACCAGGAGTTGGAGCAGAACCCTGTACTGGAATTGCAGGAGCCCGTCCAGGACGAGCCCGCCCCGCCGGACAGCGAGGAGGATCAGCCGGACGGCGAGGTCGACCTGGTTATCAGCACCGATCAGAGCAAGGTGGCCGACTTCGAGCGCCTGGACACCCTCAGGACCGACAACGATTATGGCGACTATATGGGTCGGAGCTGGCAAGTGGCGGTTCGGCGGCAGAGCGGCGAGCGCGATCGCAAGCTGGACGCCATGCTCAACACGGCGGCTCGCGAGGAATGCCTCAACGATTACCTACACTGGCAGTGGTCTTTCGACGAGGCGCCCTGGCAGGTCAAGCGCGCCGGCGAACTGATCATCGACCACATCGAGGAGGACGGTTACCTCAGGACGCCGTTGGTCGAGCTGGTCGAGGATCAGTTGTCGTGGGCCCAGATGGACCACTTGGAGGCGGCGTTGGGCTTGATCCAGGGCCTGTTGCCGGCTGGAGTGGGTGCCCGCAACATCAAGGAATGCCTGTTGATACAGTTGGAGCAGCTTTCCGGAAACCACGAGCTGGAAAAGGCGCTGGTCGCCAAGCATCTGCGCGACCTCGAGCTGAACCGTCTGCCTGCGGTGGCCCGCAAGACCAGCCAGACCATCGAGCGGATCAAGGAGGCGATCAGCTTTATCGGCCGGCTCAACCGTCGCCCCGGTTATCTGATCGGGGACCGCTCGGCGCCCTACGTGGTGCCCGATGTGGTAGTCGAGCACAGCGAAAGCGAGGGTTACCAGATACGCTTGAGCGATGAGCAGTTGCCGCGTCTGCAAATTTCCAACCTCTACCGTGGTATGCTCAAGGGCGACGCTATTGATACCAAGGCGCGGCAGTTTATCCAGACCAACATCCGCAGCGCCCGTTGGCTGATCGAGTCTATCCAGCAGCGCCGCGGCACATTGCTGCGGGTGGTAGAGGCGGTGCTGCGTCATCAGAGGCAGTTTCTGGAGCGCGGCCCGAAGTTCTTACAGCCCTTGCCGATGACCAAAGTGGCCGGCGAGCTTGGAATCCACGTCGGGACAGTCAGCCGGGCCGTCGCCGGCAAGTACATTCAGACCCCGCTGGGAATCTGGCCCCTGCGCCACTTCTTCTGCGGCGGGACCGAGACCACCAACGGTGAAAGCGTCAGTTGGGACGGAATAAAGGTGAAGCTCCAGGACATAATCGAAAACGAGGACAAGGCGAATCCGCTCAGCGATGACCGGATTGTCGAGAGGCTGCGGGAGCAGGGCCTCGAGCTTGCCCGTCGTACCGTGGCCAAATATCGCAAACTGCTCAACATACCGCCGGCCCGTCAGCGCCGGCAGTACTGAAGCGGGTCTTCTGTCTTTCATATCAACAATGGGGCATCTTGAGAAGTTGGTGCGTCCGGCCGGTCGGTGCAGCGCTTTTTCACCGCCGTCGCGATCGCGGTCGAGCTTGAGCAGGATTCTTCGACACTCAATGCCACATATGCCGCCCGCTGCCGCTCTTGACGCGACTGGGATGGGCGGCTAACGTGCGCTGCGGTTAAGGAAAACGGCGACCGTGTCGTTCGGCGCAGTGTGCGAGTGTTTACGATGAGCGGATCCGTAAGTGATATTGAGCGGTTGGAGCGTGATTGCCCCGAGGCGGCTGGGGCGTTGAAGGCCCTCGGCGCCCGCTGCGCGGTTCTCGGTGGCTTGGTGCCCGCACTGGCCGGGGCCCACCGGGCGATTGTCGAGACGGTGCGGCGCGGAGCGACCGTCTTTGTCTGCGGCAACGGGGGCAGCTTTGCCGACGCGCTGCACATCAAAGCTGAACTGGGCAAGTCGTTCGAGCGACCTCGTCCGCTGCGGGATGAGGCGCTGCTGAAGCGGCTGGCCTCGCTGCCGTTGGGCGCCGAATTGTCCGAGCACCTGGAGGTCGGCATACCGGTGGTGGTGTTGGCCGAGTCGCACAGTCTGGCAACTGCCTATGCCAACGATCGCAAACCCGAGTTGTGCATGGCCCAGGAGCTGCTGGGGTTCATCTGTCGGCGGCCCGAAGGGGTGCTGCTGGGGCTGAGCACCAGCGGCAATTCGCCCAACGTGGTGGCGGCCATGAGCCTGGCGAGGGCCTACGGGCTGACGACCATCAGTCTGACCGGTCCGGACGGCGGGCAGATGGGCTCGTTGGCGGATATCGCCGTCAAGGCGCCCGGCCACGACACGCCCGAGATCCAGGAGAATCACGTTTGCATCTACCACGCCCTTTGCCGGGCGCTCGAGACAAGTCTGTTTGGTCGGGGTGAGGGCTGATGGATCGCCAACGGTTGGAGCAACTCCTGCGGGAGATATCAGGGGTGCGGATAGCGGTGCTGGGTGATTTCTGTCTGGACGCCTATTGGTTTTACGATCCTGCGGGTTCTGAAATATCTATCGAGACGCAAAAGCCCACCCGCGCTGTCAAACAACAGCGGTACGGGCTGGGCGGCGCCGGCAACGTGGTTAACAACTTGATAGACCTTGGCGTCGCCGAGGTCAGAGCCTTTGGGGTGGTCGGTGACGACTTGTTCGGCCGTGAGCTGGTGCGGATGCTTCAGGCGCGTGGTGCTCACGTCGACGGGATGGTGGTACAAGTCGACGACTGGCAGACGCCGGTCTACGGCAAGCCGCACCAGGACCAGCGCGAGCAGAATCGAATAGATTTCGGATGTTTTAACCAGCTCAGCTCAGCCAGCCAGGGCGACCTGATCGGCCGACTCGAAGCCGCCCTCGAGTCGATCGACGGCGTGATCGTCAACCAGCAGCTTCCGCGAGGGCTGTGGGCCGATTCGCTTATCGAGCGGTTCAACCAACTTGTCCGCCGCCGGCCCGACAAGCTCTTTTTAGTTGATAGCAGGGATCGGGCCGAGAGATTCTCCGGCGTCGCACTGAAGCTCAATGACGTCGAGGCCGCCAGGATATGCGGTGCGGCAAGGGACACCGAGGATCTGGTGACGGCCGAGCAGGCGCGGGAATTCGCCCATTGCCTCTCGGAACGAACTGGTCGGGCGGTCTTCATCACCCGCGGGCCGCAGGGGTTGGTGGCGTTCGACGGGCGCCAAGCGCACATCGAGCCCGGGGTGCAGATATTGCGCAAGACCGATCCGGTGGGTGCCGGCGATACGTCGGTCTCGGCCATCGTCGGGGCATTGGCTGCCGGCGCCGGCGTGCTGGAGGCCGCTGCGTTGGCCAATTTCGCCGCCGCGGTGACGGTTCAGAAGCTGCGCCAGACCGGCACCGCAGCTCCGGCTGAGATCGTCGAGATCGGAGCCGACGCCGACTACGTCTATCGCCCCGAACTGGCGGACGACCCGCGGCGAGCCCGGCACTTGAACTCGTCGGAGATTGAGTTGGTCGGTCAGAACCTCGAGCTCGGTCGCATCGAGCATGTGGTCTTTGATCATGACGGGACCATCTCGGTCTTGCGCCAGGGCTGGGAAGCAGTGATGGAGCCTATGATGGCGCGGGCCATCCTTGGCCCGTCCTATATGACCGCCGACGAACCGCTCTATCAGCGGGTGGTGGCCCGGGTGCGGGACTACATCGACAAGTCCACTGGCGTGCAGACCGTGGTGCAGATGCAGGCGCTGGTGGAGATGGTGCGCGAATACGGCTGTGTTCCGCCCGATCAGGTGCTGGACGGACTTGGCTACAAGGCCATCTACAACAAGGCCCTGCTCGAGGTGGTCCGCGAGCGATTGGAAAAACTGCGCCGCGGCGAGCTGGAGATTTCGGACCTGACGTTAAAGGGCGCGGTGGGTGTGTTGCACATGCTGCGCCGCCGGGGCGTTACGCTCTACCTGGCCAGCGGCACAGACCGGCAGGATGTGATTGCCGAAGCTGCGGCGCTGGGCTATGCCGAGCTGTTCGACGGGCGTATCTACGGAGCGCTGGGCGACGTCAGGAAGTACTCGAAGAAGATGGTCATCGACCGGATATTGACCGAAAACAAACTCGCCGGTCCGGAGTTGGCGTGCATCGGCGACGGTCCGGTCGAGCTGCGGGAGACCCGTAAGCGCGGTGGCATCGCCGTTGGCGTGGCCAGCGATGAGGTCCGTCGTTACGGCCTGAACCGCCAAAAGCGCAGTCGGCTGATCAAAGCCGGCGCCGACCTGATCGTACCGGATTTCTCGCAGGCTGAGCAGTTGACGAACTTCCTGTTTGGGGTTGGCTCGACCGAGTAGCCCCGTCGCTGGTCGAGCCGCCTCAAGATTCTGATTCTGGGCTTGTATCTGAGTGGCTAGTGTGGGTGCCGTCGCCAACTGGGCGCCGGATGATGGCGCTGGCTGCACCGATAAACAGCACCGGCAGGAGAGGCAGGTGATACTTGCTCTGGGCCTCATAGAACAGATGGATACCCCACAGATAGGCTAACAGGCAGACGAGTGGCCAGAATGCTACTACTGAGCGGCATAGGCCGTCTCGCAATATCGCGATGATGAAGAATGCGCAAACGAACGTCCAGGCTGTGTTGATGCACAACTTTGCGGCCGCTTCCACATGCGGGCTCATACGGTCGGCGGAAATAAAGGCCATGATTGATGTGGACGTTCCCCACATGTATGCAGCCTTGGCGGGCAACTGGCGAAAGATGTGGGTAGGGTCGCTTAGAATATACGCCTGCGCTGCCCTCCGCAAAGCGCGGTTTCGTTCGACCTCGGTAGTGCCGGGCGGAAACTGCGGCGGCTCCACGCTCAGCACTGAGGCGTTCGGATGATTGGTTATCCATATCGCAACACCGCCGCTGGTGGTTACCGGTACGTATTTGCCAAACACAAGGTAATTGCGGATGGCCCATGGGCTGATCACTACTGACAGGGAAACGACCAGTATTGCGGTGTTTCGAGCGGCTCGCAGGACAGGTGTTTGCCTGCGCCAGTAGCACAGCCCGATTACCAACGGCAGCACCAGGCCAATGGGCTTGACAAGACAGGCCAGGCCCAGGATCACGCCGATCACCGCCACATACCACCAGGGGTGGCCGCTGGGTGGTCCACGCCGCAAAAACAGCGAGACGGCGCTGAGAAGCACACAACCCAGCAGCGGACCGTAGCCCAAGGTGGTTGTGTACAATACCAAGCTGGGAAAAACTGCGCTTATGAGTGCAGCCAGGCGTGCTGCACGGTCGCCCACGACACGCCTACCGACGTCATAGGTCAGCCAGACGAACAAACCGCCGACTAGGGCGTTGACCAATTGAACTGCCAGCAGCGACTCGCCGAAAATCGAGTAGATCAGTAGCAACCAAAACACCATGCCCGGTGGGAAATAGGCTGTGGGGCCTAGTTGTTGCCCGTGGTACAACTTCAGCGCCAGTTCATTGTAGCATGCGTGATCGCTGAGCGGTTGGGCGCGGAGTGAGAGCACTGCTGCCATGCGGACCGCAACGCCCACCGCTACCACAAAGATGACGAATGAGCGTACATTCGGGCGCGCCAAGACCTCGCCGATCCAGGTACTCGCTCGGCGGCCGTATATCATCAGAACCAGGAGTAGTCCGACTGCAACCGGTACGTATCCGGTAGACATGTTCTTGTAGATCGGGAATGCCAAGATTCCCCATGCTAATGTCAGAGCGAATAGCAAGCCGAATAGCTGCTGAAGTACCGTCCACAGCGCGTCGCCGAACTTTCCGCTTTGCCCTGACATACGGGAGTTTGTTGTGGTCGGCCAAATGGCGGGCTGGAGTCCTGTCATTGCTCTGCTTGGGGTGCCGGCTCGTGAGGCGCTTGTGAGTCGCTCTCCGGCAACTCCACAGTCCAGGCGCCGCCGGGATTATGGTAGTCGTCTGCCGGGATCGAGCGCGGGTCGCATGAGCACAGCGCCACATTCCAACACATCCGCCTTAGCCAAGGAAACGCTCGTAAGAGGAGATGGTCCAGCGTGGCCAGACGTCGATAAGTTTTCTCCAGTCTATTCGCATCGGTAATGATCTTTTTCCAATAACGCTCTTTGCTCGGATTGGCGCGCTCGATCGCAAAGAATCTCATGAATATCCACAAGCTGGTAAGCCAGAAACATCGTTTCTGTACATGTCGGAAGTAGCGGTGGAACACCTTCAGCGAAGCCATGTCGAGGGGCTTCTCATCTGCGGTGCGAACGGGCGCTGCAATCTTGCGGTACAGGTTGATAATCGGGTTGTGTCGGAGCGGGTCCCAGCAGACGAATCTGCCCCGTGGAGCCAGGACCCGGCAGACTTGGCTCAGACAACGCCGTAGATTGACGTGATGCAGCAGATTTGCAGCGTAGACCACGTCAAAGGAATTGCTCGGCAGGTCCAGGCATTCGGCGTTTTGCTGGATACACCTGACCCGCACCCCGTATCGTCTGGCAACCTGTCGGGTTATGCCCAGCATCTCAGGCGAAATGTCAGCCGCCGTGACCGTGGCGCCTTTGAGTGCGAAGTAGACGGCCGCCTCCCCTGCCCCGCATCCCAGGTCAAGGACATGCATGTCCCTGACGTCGCCCAGCCAACTCATGATGAAACGATTCTCAGGTGCCGTGCAGGCTTCGAATGACTCGATCACCGGCACTTTCCGGGCATCTATTGTCTTGCCCCACTCGTCGTGAAAAAGTTGCTCCGCCGCGTGGTCGATCGAGCCGTCACCCGCTCGGTGGGCGTTGGTGGCTGATGCTGCCGGCGGATCCAGGCCGAGCTGATTCGCCGGCCACAATTGACTCTCAGCGACCTGAGACCCTTGGTTGGTTGCCGGAATGGTCACCATGGACTGCCCTGCGGTGTCTGGTCCAACGGGGCGGCTCACAAATCTAACGTTTTATCGGCTAACAGGGCTGGGTGATTAACTAGACCTTAAAGACCTGCCACGGTAGTCACAGATGGGTGGGATGGTTATGAGACCTTACTTCGGATTGGCTGGCTTCGTTGCGGATGTGATTCGGTCGGTGCCCGACCGTCAGCTAGTCGTTGACCTTAATCATAGTCACTTCGTTGCCCTGCTCGTTGTAGCTGACGTGGTTCATGTAGGCCTGCATTAGCACTATGCCGCGTCCGGTCGGACACTCGAGGTTTTCATCGGCTGTGGGGTCGGGCACGTCCGTGAGTCTAAAGCCCTGGCCCTGGTCGCGGACTTTGATGATCGTTCTATCGGGTCCGATGGCGAAGCGGATGGTAATGTACTTGCCGGCGTTGTTTCGGTTGCCGTGCCTGACCGCATTAGTGATGGCTTCCTCCAGCGCCAATTTGATGGCAAAGGTGGCGTCCTGGCTGTACCCGCAGCGTTGGGCCTGTGCGACGATCAGTCGCTCAGGTTTTCTGGCCGCCAGAAGATTTGACGGTATGACGATTTCGGTCAGGGGCTCGTACTGCTGCTGATCAGTCAGGCTCATTATTCTTCCAGCGACGCCGAGTAGCGTCAGCCGTCGTCCCAACGCCGTGGTCAGAAGCTCCCCAGCGCCTCGGCCGTGGTCGGGTAGATCTTGAAGACTTTGTTGAGGCGCGTGATTTTGAAAACCTCATATATCTGCGAGCTGATCTCAGACAGCTTCAGGCAGCCGTTGGCCTGAGCCACGTGCTTGTTCAGGGTGATCAGCATGCCCAACGCGGCGCTGGAGAGGTGGTCTACGTTGCCGAAATTCAGCACCAGGTTGATCCCCGGTCGGGCAGCGACCAGGCCGGTCAGTTCCTCACCGATCTCTGAGATACAGAGCTCTTCCAGTATCTTTCTATCCACGAACTCCACTACGTCGACATTGTCGGCCTTGGTCATTTTCAGATGTGTACTTGCTTGTGGCATGGGCGATGCTCCTATTTTCCTGGTTTTGACACATTTAAGTCGGCCGAGCAGCCTGTGTCAAGTTTGGCGGTCCGGTCCGGTTCTATGTCTCAAATCATGTTGCGCGCCGACCCGGCTGGCAATCGTGCGAGTGCCCCGCCCTTGTTCAAAGGTGGGGTAGCCGCCGGCCGGAGCGGCAATTCGACCCAAAGCCACCGACGGGCTACAATGATTCCAGCGGTCAGGTCATTGGAATGTCGGACCGCTCCAGCGTTTGTCCGGGTCCACTGACGATGCCGGAGTTGCCCGAAGTTGAGACCATCGCGCGTCAGCTTGACGGCGCGGTCGTGGGACGGCGCATCGAGCATGTCGAATTGCGTCGCCCCGACGTGCTATGGGGAGACCACAGGCCGGCGTGCGTCGTTCTACGCGGGCGAACAATCAGAGGGGTGCGCCGACGCGGCAAGCGGATAATAATCGGTCTGGACGACGGGCTCGAAGTGGTGTTCCACTTAGGCATGACCGGTCGATTGCTCTTGTCGCAGGCGACGGAGCCCGAACCGCCACACACGCACCTGTGTCTGACTCTGGGCGATGGCGCCGGCCAGTTACGCTTCTGCGACCCACGACGGTTCGGTGGGGTGTGGCTGCGGGGCAAGCAGGGCAGTTGGATCGGCTCGGCCCTCGGACCTTTAGGCCTCGAGCCGCTGGAGATGACCTTGCGTCAGTTTCGCCAAATCTGCCGGCGCCGGCAGGGCATCAAGGCACTGCTGCTGAATCAGCAAGTGATCGCCGGGGTCGGCAACATCTACTGCGACGAGGCGCTGTTCCGCGCGGGCGTACATCCAGCCAGGCCCGCCGACCGGCTGGATGATCACGAGGTTTCGCGCCTCTGTCGCTCGCTGCGCAGCGTGCTTCGGGCGGCCATACGGGCGGGTGGATCGAGCATAAGCGACTATCAGCAGGCCGACGGATCGACCGGCCGATATCAAAAGCTCCACCGCGTCTACGGGCGTGCGGGTCGAGCCTGTCCGCGGTGTGGCGGCACCATTCACAGGACGGTCGTGGCCGGCAGGGGCACCCACATCTGCCCACGCTGCCAGCGGCGACGCCCGGCGGGCAGGGCGATCAAGCCGACTCGCCGGGGCTGATGGGGCGTTGGCGGGCATCACCGGCGTCGGGCTTCAGTAGTCGGTATGGGTGTGTGCCCGCTGCGATGGTAGAATAGCGGTCGGTCTTTGCGCGTAGCTACGACTATGGCCGGATTTAGCTGGTTCAGCATATCGTTGGCAGCAAAGTGCCGTCTGCTGTTCGGGTTGGCGGTGACCGCTATCATTGTGGTTGCTCTGACCGTGCCTTTGAAATGGATGGATGCCCAGGTCTACGCCACGGGCACCAGTCACGCCCGGCGGATGGCGCTGATCGCCGCAACCCGC
>SDBT01012970.1_pt1 | contig 13364 bp, 17 predicted proteins | sample 2277101 | NCBI WGS metagenome assembly SDBT01 (sample SAMN10404973, study PRJNA504765) | marine sediment metagenome | isolation source: marine sediment core GS10_PC15, 103 cmbsf | place: Arctic Ocean: Southern Knipovich Ridge | collected 2010 | reverse complement strand
TGATGAAGCTAACTTAGGAATATTACCCCATAACTTATCCAATATCATACGGAAATTTTGTTGTCTAGTTGCCTTTAAATTCGACTGTAAAGTAATATGTGCCGCAGTCCACACCTTTACACCGTCATTAATTAATCCTTGTAACTTTTCAAAATATATATCTCTTACATCCGTACTAGCATAGCCACGCCAACTAGTAAAACCCATTATCTCAAATGTTTCTACTTTGTTAAGTAACCTATACATGCATAGTTCCCACAACATTTTTTTCCATGCATGTCGTATATCTGGCTTTAATACTTGAAATTCAAGGCTATCAGTAAAAGGATGTAGTATATTATTGAAACACCAAATAGTACCTCTATCTAATTCTCTATATACATTAGTATACTTCGTAGTCTTAAATATTTCATTACTCGTCCACTGGTCTCTAGGAAGCTTTTTTATAAACCTATTGTGGTAAACTAACTGTCGGTCATAAATAAACGTATAGAAGCTCCTCAGACGCTTAGAGACATACTGTTCGCTAGTCGATTCGTATGTAGTTTTATACTTCACTATTATTACCTATAAAATTATTTTGTACATCTTCATAATCATCACTAACTAATTTATATGCACGATCAACATCAATATTAGTATCTCGTCTACGTTCTTCCAATTCACACAATGCTGATAAATCGAAATAGTTATGAAAATCTACACTATTATCACTGCGAACTTCTGTAGTTGGTAATTCACCCAATCTCTTCTTATTAGCATCCCGAACCATTTTCAAAATACCTTGTACCATAGCTACTTCTGATGCCTTGATATTTATACCAAGAATTTTAGCTATCGTAGATACATCATGAAAATTAGATAAACCATTATCTACATCTTGTTCTGAATAATCCGTATTTCTTTTAGTAAGTAATGCCATCCTTCTATCATTTATTTTTTCTGCATACTCTACTATTTCCTGCTGTTTCATTATTCAATCACCTTATTTTTCTTTAATAACTCAGCTGCTTCACGTATAAAATCCATAGCTTCTTGATCCTTTACATCATGCCCCATAGGAAATTCAGATATTTTCTTTTGAATTTCTTTATATTCTTTTTCTTCTTTAGGTGTTAATTTTTCAAACTTAGAATGTTGTTTCTGTAATAACTCATATTGTCTAGTATATAATACCTCCATATAATCTGGATACCACTCAAGTTGAAGCTTGAAAATAGCATCCACAATAAGGCCGGTAGTATCCTCATCATCTAAAGCACCGTCAATCTGGTCTCTTATAGCCAATTTCGCAGCCGTGAGTTTTTTCTCGTGAAGAGCCTCCCGCAGAATTAATATTTCTTTCTCAGTAAGAACAAGTACATGATGATCTTCTTTACGTAGATCCCATGTAATCCAAGCTGCTGCTTCTACACCCTGATTAAAAGCACGAACTCTGTTATGTTCCCAGAGTAACTTTTCTCTAACTTCATCCATCATCACTCCGTGAATCCCACGCTCGTACTATTTTCTTAGGTAACATATCTGTTGGAATCCAATCTATTCCATCTTTAACATTATACCCACCTGTATATAATATCTCTATAGGCCCACTAACTTCTTCAAAATATGCCTGTGCAACTCTAGCACCTACAGGAATAGCAATTGTTCCATTTGTATTATTTTGAAGTTCTAATGTCCATTTATTTACAAAACCTACATCACCAAAACCAGCACTACCACACACATCTATTCCCCAACGTGCTAGAGTACTACGTGTTGATACTTGCATTACATACTTATTTTTAGTACCTATCATTTCCTGTGTATGGCATAATATTCTTTCCAATGGCCGAAGCATTATATGTCCACCGTCACCCATACATTCAGGTACAGCAAATACATAATCTAATTCAGGTTCATCTAATAACACAGTCATATGTTGCTGTCTACCATACGTCTTATAACGTATTACCCACGGACCAATAGTTAAATCATAACCATTAGGTTGTATTTGTTCTTCTTTAAAGGGAACTATAACTATATTTCCCTCTCCAAATACAGAATCTACAATACCTTTTCCACTTAACATCTTTTACTCCTACAAATAGAGCTCGGTATCCCTACTCTACCGAGCTCATAATCCCGTTCACTTAGGAGGATCTTCCATCATACGCAGTTGACGATACTGCTGTGCGACCAAGTAGAGTGATCTACACACTAATTTAAATTCACTACTGCACGATGACAATTATCACATGTTTCTGATACATGCTGTGCAAAGTGACTACCCGCCCTCATCAACCTACCTGATAATACAGGATCATTCAATACTTCCCTATAATGTGATGCTACATAAGTTATTTCATTCATTACGTCGTACATAGTTTCTGCACCATTCTTTATGATACGACTTAATATTCTAGCTTGTACATCTGCAGGTATCTGTAAATCTATAAACACACCTTCCATAAATTCAGCTACATCTACATCAATAGTTTTTTTCTTCAACTCTTTAATAGATGTAAATAAATTTTCACCAACTGCTCTAGCACTTTTAATATTAGTAGTAAGCCAACTAGGAATAGGTGAATCTATAATTTTCGGTGCAGAAAATACAGTTTCACCACTAATCATGCCATTAAGGCATATTAATCTTCCAAGATAACCTTCAATACTAGTTTTACTATTACCATATGGATTATTTTGAATAAACACACCAGAACGGAATATGTCATTCTTAGTTACTTTAAGTTTATCATCCTCCTGTACAGCATTAATGCGTAATGTTCCATCTGGTGATATATCTACTTTGTCAATTACTAATGGTTCCAAATTCTTTTTCAGTGAATCCAATACCTGCTCATTCTTAACAAGTGATGCATTAATATCTGCAAATGCAACAACTTGCTTATTTTTAATTAAAGCCTTACGTGATAATCCTTTATGTTCAATCATATAATCTATATTATGAGCAAGCAAATCAGGATATGTTTCTAATTTCTTTACCATTGCAACAGGCAATTCAAGAGACCTAACAATATTTCTCATAGCAAGAGGGTGGATCATATATTCTTTATTCTGATTTTTAAGAATAAATGATTCACCTTCATTACTAATACTTACCCCCTTATCTGTAAAATTAATCTTTTTAGAACGTTCGTAATCATTAGCTGCTGCAATTTCTTCTACTTCTGAAATTGGTATAGATGTAAATTTCTTAGTATCAGTAGTCATTACTTCTTTTTTCCTTTCTTGGATGCTACTTTAACTGCTGCATCATATTTATCTTGACTAATGAATACACTAACATTTGTTTTGCAAGCATTATGTACCCCACGTACCATTAATCTACCATTAGAAGTTTTCACAAGTTGTCCATCACTTATGATGACAGCTTCTTGATCTTTCATACAACGAGCTTCTAACCTGGTTCCTTTAGGAAAATCTTCAATAAACTCTGGCTCAACCTTTACTTTTGTTTTATTCTTCTTATTCTTCGTACTTGCCGTACCATTATTACTAGACTTAGTACTCTTATTTCTAACAAAAGTTCTAGGCATTATTTTTTACTCCTCTTCTTAGCTTTAGGCTTCCTAACTCGTTTTGATGGCAATTCCTCTTCATCATCTTCATCATCTTCATCATCTTCATCGTCTTCCTCTTCTTCTTCCTCTTCTTCTTCCTCTTCTTCCTCTTCTTCTTCCTCTTCTTCCTCTTCTTCTTCGTCCTCGTCTTCATCAATATCTTCTATATCTTCATATTCTTCTTCATCTTCCTCGTCATCATCTAAACTAGCTTTACCAAGCCAACCTAACTCATTTAAACCTCTTTTTAATCTATCATCAATTACCTTTTCAACATCTGGTAGCTCCATTTCTCTAATACTTCTTTTAACTTTATCATCCAATCTATCAAAATCGTAATTAGTTATATCTGTCTTATCATCCCTAGTAAAAATCCATTGATAACCTAAGAAACTTTTAGCCTTTATACGCTTAAAAGTTTCTAGTAAATTAGTAACAGCACCTCCTGGAGCACGCCAATATTTTACAACCTTTTGATCATATACATAAAAAGGTATCATCGCATATGGTTTAGCTTCATTATCATCAATACGTTTTTCTACTAAACAATTTTTAGGACCTACACAAGGCACATACTTAAAACCACTCTTACGAGATATATTATGTTCCTCAAATCTAGCCCATTGATCAGGTGTTTGCAATATAGCAATAGTAAATTCTTCATTCTTCTTAGGAAATAACATAGGCCCACCCGTACTAGCAAACTCTTTTTCCATTTGTTTTGTAGAACCACCAGTACGAATAGATACTTTCATACCTTTCGGTAATGAACCATTGCTACTAGATTTACTAGACTTACTACTCTTTTTCTTAACCATTTATTCCTCCCACAATTTTTAGCGTCGGCGATAGTATAACACGTTAGCCCCGTATACGCAAACGCCCCGAATTAGGCTAATGTATACGGTATTACGCCTATAATTTGATTTTTATTCTTCATATCACCAGGATCTTGTGTATTATACTGTACACGAAAAACTTCCATTTTATGTTCAAATCTTCTTGTTAATTCATTTATCCCCTTTTCTCCTGCTTCATCATGATCTAACATTAACATCACACTATTAAAATTTTCTGTTATCATTTCTACTTGTATCATACTAATACTAGTACCCATAAGTGCTACAGCATTCATATCACTTATCTGATTTAACTTAATACAATCAATATTACCTTCTACTATTGTAATAAATTTTTCTTCATGATCTATTTCATTCCAACCATATAATAATCCAGATTTGGGTAAACCTGTAGTGTGTAAGTATTTAGGATTTTGACTATTAAATATACCTCTTCTTGTCAGACCTACACATATTCCTTCTTCATCTCGAATAGGTATAACTAACCTATTAGTATAATCATCAAAACCTAAACCATATTTATTTACAGAACGAACATTAATACCTCTTTCTTTATACCATAATCTATCAGCATTAAAATTCATATAATGTTTATACAGATATTTTTGTCTTATTACATCCGCAAAAAACTTATCAATATAATCTAATTCATAATCTACATCAATAATATCTAATGTAAATAATTCATTAGCTTCTTTTCTACTAACACCACGTATATCCGATATCATTTTAGTAAGTGAACCTTTGTTATCACATGCCCAACAATGATATACTTTCTTTTTAAAATTAATCTGGAGATTACCTTTTATATCTCCACAAAATATACAATCACAAAGATATTCTTCACCTTGTGTTTTAAATTCCGATATACCTAATGTATGAAGCAATGCTTCTTCATTCAATATTCTATCCTTGTACAGTCTGCATAATAATATTGAATTTACAATCTAAACAATGTTCTTCTTCATCTCTATATGCATAACAAAGTAAACATCTATAATCACCTTCATCACACCATGCCCATTCCAGATCCAACAACGCCATATACATAACTGGTGCCTGTGATATCAAACGAGCATTAGCTGCATCTACAGGATGTTCAGCATCAATTTCAGCAACTAACCACCCATCTTCATAATCACTTAGTTTACCTTCTGACTTGTTGACTATATCAATGAAGTTCGCTTCTATAACTTCTTCAGGTCTTACTCTCCGTACATACCAAGGCCCAGGTGTGAATTTTTGTTCAGCCATTGTCTATCTCCTTAAGGAGGTCGCGGATCTTTTCCATCTCTGCGTCCATTAAAGGTCCTCCGACAGGGGCCGCCCGTATGTCCTTCAGCGCCTCGTACATCTCTGGAGCTGCGCCGTGGAGAGGGCAGTATTCGATGCTCGCTACGCCTATAAACCGAATGCCTTCATGGCCCCCTTGAATAGTCACCAGCGCCTCGCAATTACACAACCCAGGTGTGAATCTCTGTTCTTCATTCATATACTATCCCCGTATCGTAAATATTTCTGGATCATTACTAACTCGTACTACTGTATTATTATGACCACAACCTGGACATGGTTTTTGCGTTACATAATGAGGTCTAGGTTTCATTATTAATTTACCATGACTTCGATATATGCCATCACAAGCACAATATATAGTTTGGCTAATAGATTCATTTTCAAAAGCTGAAAAATCTACTTGTTCTTGTTCTATTTCTTCAACCATTAATCATCCTCTTCCTCATTAGCATTATTATCTTTCATATGATCTTCCTCTATTCTACCCTTATTAACATCCCAACGTATTTCTAATTTCCAACTATCTCTACCACCTCTAAATTTCTGACAATCAAATGTTATTCTAGTCTTTCTAGAATTTTCTGTAAGTATGTATGCCTTATCAGAATCTTGACCAATGCTATCGGTCAAACCTATATGTTCCATCCTAGGTGATGTGGCTCCTGTACGATTTAATTGTGCCGCCATAACAAAAGGTATACCATATGTTCTAGCAATGCCTTTTGCTGTGTTAGAAGCTGCAGAAGCATTCATCCAATTATCTACCTTACCACCATCGGTAACCGCTAAACCAAAATAATCAAAGAAAGCTATACCTGGTTGTAAAGCCTCTATTTTTCTACCGGCATCTTCTATTGAAAATTTACCTCTAATTTCAGGAACCCAAAGTTTGTTATCTATAATCTTAGATAAATCACCAATCAATCTCTCTACCTTTTTAGTAGTCATTCTTCCTAGATTTAATTGATCATTAAAAAGAATGCTAGATAAATTCTTATCACCTTTTCTTAAATCATAACAAAGAATTGAAAAAATTCTACTAGCAATACTATCTACATTCATTTCTAAACTGAAAAAAGCTGCATCTCTCTTAGATACTAATGCAGCAGCACATAATTTACATAGAATCCATGTCTTTCCTACTCCAAGTCTAGCAATTATAGATATAAGTTCTGTAGCGTGCATACCACCAGTAATTAAATCTACACCAGGAAAACCATAAGATATTCCTATTGTTTCTCCAGTTCGAGCTTTCTTTCTTTTTTCTTTATATCTATCAAAGAAACCTTTCAAATCATCCATTACATCTATGTCTACAGTACCAGATAATTGAGAATTAATCTTACGTAATTCTCTTTCCATTTTTTGTGCAACTTTTGGTATATCTTTAGAACCTCTTACTTCATCTGTAATAGAACGCATTATCTTAACAAAATCTTCTCGAACTTTATTATTAAGACATTCTTTAATAAGAAATTCTACATCACTTCTAGGAACCTTTACAATTTTAAATCTAGGAAATTTAGCTAAGAAAGTCTTTTCACTAGGTAATACCCCAGGCTGTGTCAAATAAGCCATTTCATCTTCATAACGTGAAATATTATCCGAAGTCATACCCTTTTTAATTAATATATCTTTACATTTATGTAAAAGAAGCGCACTTACTAATAATCTTTCCGGTGTAGCCATTATCACTCCGTTGCTATAAAGTTCTACAGATCTATATATAATACTTTTATTTATTTATCTATAGACCTATAGTTATAATACCGCCGGTTACAGGGGCAAGGGGACTAGTGTTTAGATACACGCATGAATTTTTTACTATAAGTTACGTCCACAAGCATTCCTAATTTAGTTCTAAAATCCTCTTTAGATTTTTTACCTTTAATACTATTAATTAGATTTTGTAATTGTTCATCATTCACAGACTCTATTATTTTCTTTTCTTCTTCTATTACAGTATCTACCATCTTAGAATCAAATTTATTTCTTAAGAATCTACGTAATTTTTTAAAATCCCACTTATGATATGTGTTTTGTTGTACTAAATAATTTTGTCCTTTAAACTTATAAGACTTAATATTCAATTGTTCATATGAATCAAGTAAACCTTCATTAATATCATTTAATTCTTTTTGTGCATCATCAACTTTATCCGTAATATGTTTTCTTTGACGTAATAAAGTGCGTATTTCTTTTCTAATGGAAGCTCGGTCGGTAGATTTTTCTTTCACTTTCGACATGTAATTCTAAATCCTCATACAAATTTTCTCTATGTAAAGCAAATTTAAACAAGCGAGGTACTAGCTCATCACTAAAATCATACACTATAGGTTCAGGTTTATTTGGATAAACTCTTTGCATACGACCTATACGTTGTTCTATTCTAGTATCTGACTTAGTAGGAAATACCAAATAACCAACATCAAGATTAGGTATATCTAACCCTTCATCTGCTAATGTAGTAGCAAATATAGTATGTAGTTCACCACCTCTCATTCTATCAATTATATCATCTCTATCTGTTGATTTAACCTTACCTATTATTACTTCATAATCATCACTATATAACGAATACATTTGAGATAATATCTGTAAATGTTCTATCCTATCACTAAGTACAAGATTATATCTGTTAGGATGTTCTAGTAATCTAGATATAATCAATTCATTACGTTGCCTATCTTGTACAAGTCGTTTCATTACGTTTGCATATTTACCTTTGTAATGAAATTTTGTAGGTATAATCTTTACTAATGGTATTTGTAAATAACCTAAATCTGCAAGTTCTTTTGAAGAAACAGTATATATTAACTTTCCTATACCAGCAAATATCAATTTAGTTAAACCATCAGAGCGTTTAAGCGTAGCACTTAAACCAAACCTATATTTTGCAGGAAATTGATTTACTATTTCATTAAAAGAATCTGCCGGTACATGATGTGTTTCATCTACAGCTAAACAACCCCATCTATCAAGAAATTTAGGTGTTAACCTTCTTTCATGTAAAGTTTGTATCATGGCTATAGTAATAGGTCTTATATCAGTTATTGTTCCTTGTATTATTCCAACATCATAATTATAAAAATCTTTAATATACTTTTTCCATTGATTTAATAAAAATTTAGTATGTACAATAATAAGTGTATGCTGATCAAGTTGTGCAATAACATCCAACATGGTACGAGTTTTACCCGCACCACATGGCATTTTTATTACCCCTCCAGAACGCCTTAGAGCTACCTTAGTGGCATCTACTTGGTAATCGCGTAATTGTATACTACCAAGCTGTAAACCAGCATCTCTGACTATTGTATTATCTTCTACACTTAACTGTATATTATTATCATATAACCATTTATGTAACTTACTCCAAAAGCCACGATTGATAGTTACTTCATTCCTATGTATATTGTATGCATATATATATTGTGGTATGTATTGTACAGCCCATCTATTACGTGCCATCTTACTAGCGCCTACATAATCGGGGTTTATGAAACGTAGATTAACATCCAGAAACTTTTTAAGTTTCGGACTTAGAGACTTTTTGTCAAACCGTATATGGGAGTCGAGTGTTATGCGCATAGCCCGTATAGTATACCACACGGCGGGCTATGCCGCAAACGGGGCTTAATAAGGGGCGCTGAAGGTTAACACACATGGGGGTGAATGCTTTCGGTGGGAAAATGGCCTATCTTCAACGCCCCTATAGTGGAAGGAATAGACTATGTAAGAAATCTAAGTCTATACATTTCTTTCAAATCCGCTAATGTTGTAGGTTCTTTCTTTCTAAGTTTATCCTCTAAAACTTTTAATGCTACATCATTTGGATCAAGTGGTCCAGGTTCTGGTTTAATAAAATTATTACCATTCCAAGTATCACCTGGACCACCTTTACCAACAGCATCAATTAATGAATGTCCATTAGGAATAGTCCAATCACTATCATCTTCATGTTCTATAACATTTACTACAAAACCAGTAGAATCATTTATTAATGCTTTTCTAGACATTATTATACATCCTTACCTACGATAGTATAAATATAAGCTATCCCATTTGCTCCGTTACCACCTTCACCAGAAGTACCAGATCCATCACCACTACCGCCTCCACCACCACCTGGAACAGCGCCATTACCGCCATCGCCGCCATTACCGCCATCATTTCCTCCACCTCCTCCACCGCCGCCTCCTCCAACTTCATGTGAAGAAACTACACCATTGCCTCCAGGATTAGGACCACCACCAGCACCAGAAGTACCACCATTCGATTCTTCTCCTGTATCTCCACCTATTCCACCACTCTGATCAGCAGTTTGTCTACCACCTTCAGCTCCACCACCACCACCACGTTGTGTATCTCCACCAGAAGTACCCCCACTAGAACCAGAATGTCCACCTCCTCCGCCACCATTTTCTGTATGCCTTCTAACTGTATTACCTGCTTCACCTCTTTGTTGTGCTACTGATTCTATATTATCTGTAATTGAACCTTGACTATGTCCACCACCATCACCAGAAGGAGTCTCATTTCCTCCTTTTCCTCCACTTGCTAATAACATTGTTACATCGCCAAAAGTCGTATCGCCTCCATTATCACCATCATCATCAGGATTAGTACCCCCAGCTCCTCCAGATCCTATTATAACATCTTCTACAGCAACTAAATCATTAGGATTAAACCATTTTTCTACATACTCTCCTCCACCACCACCAGGACCACCAGTATTTCCACCATTAGCAGTAGCTCTTCCTCCACCACCTGCACCTATCAATATAACTTTAACAAGCAAAGCATTAGCATGTTTAGTAAAAGTACCAGTTGAAGTAATAGCTTCTCTTTTTACTCCCCTAACTCCTAACGCATTATCTATTCCTTTAAGATGGGCAGTTAAATCATCTGTATCTGTTGCTTCTGGTGGTGAAGAATCAGGCACATAAACTAATGGTGTAAAATCAATATCTAATTTATCACCATCTATTTGATTTGTACCTGTATTAACATGTACGGCAGGATGTTCTGTCAATTCTGCTAATGGTAAAAGTGTACCAGCATCAAGACTAGGATATCCATTCGCAGCACTTTTCTCTGATTCTTTTTGATACTGTGTATGTGGATCTGCTACTGCTACATGATCAATTACAACGTTTTGATCACTTACTAAATATTGAGTAGCGTTAAGAACAATATAAAGAGTAAGTGTATCAGTAGCCCAAAATACTCTTCCATTATTAGCTGCCGAAGCTGTTGGTTTGACAGCATCTAATCCAAATTCAATAACAGCAAGATTGATAAGATCAGCACCATCTGAACGCCAAAATCGCTTATCATCACTAGAATGAGCAAACATTCCAGCACGATCAGTTAGTAGATCCAAATTAGTTTTTGTATCTACTTGAACTAAACAAGCATTCATCAAGTCTTCTTCAAATTCTTCTTGACCTGCTGTACCAGATTCCCAAAAACCATTAGGTTCAGTCATAAGATAACCTCTATACTAATGTATTGACGGGCATATCACTTAATAGCCCTTTAGGAACATCACTTAATCTCATAGCAGCAAACACTACAGTTATAGCAAGATGCGCTGGTATTATGCGATTTAATCTTTCTGTCACTATTTCTCTAAATTCATCTTTATTAGGACTTATACTTATAACTACAGAATAACTAGCGAAAGTTTCTGTAATAGTATGAAGAGTTCCAACCAATGCAACTTCATTTGCTATATCAGTTACTGTAACCGTGTCATCACTTCTTGCAATAAATATAAGTCTATCACGTAAGTCTCTATGATTAGCTAAATCTGATTGTACATCATAAATCTCACGCATAGTATCAAATGCAAGATTAGTTGCTAGAATAAAAAATTGGTTTATTAATCTTTCATGTCCCCATCCCATTTTATTAGCAAGATAATCTACTATATCTTGTGCAACAGCAGCATCTGGAAAATCAAGATTGTCGTCTGGTGTAGTAAGAAAATGAGCAATAAGATCTTGCTCAGGCAAAATAGCTTCATATATATCTTTCAATACCTGACTATCTGAGTAATATTGAGGGAGGCTCTCTATTACTCTAGTTAAAGAAGTCGGTCGTGGGGTTAAAGATATAGTACCTAATTTTAGTGGTTCAGGCATTAAAAAAGTTCTCCTCTAAATAACCTTCCTGCAATTTGTTCTTTCCTTGTAATCATTATTCTTATAACTTGTGATGCTACTAACGCAATAGGTGTAACAATTTGTCCATCTTCATTCCAATCACCAGCACCATTAGGACCTGTTTTTATCGCCCCGATTGCTCTAGCAGTTCCAGCTATTTGTATTTCTATCTTACCTTCTGCTTCTCCATGAACTTTCCATCCACGGAAAAAATCTCCTGCTGCCGCTGTATAAGTAGCAATTTCTGTCTGACCTGTAGTTGGAACATTTGTATCCGCACCTACTACTAAAGACATTTTATACCTCCTACGTTATCGTAAGTGTTCCTATTACTGCTTTATCAGTTGCAGCTATAGTTACATCAACAGTTCCTGCATCTACTGTATAAGCAGACATAGTATTTACTCCAACAACTGCTTGTATAGCTGCCGCTAAATCAAAATATAATACATCTTGTCCAATTGGTAAATCAGCTAAGAATTTTGTTACTGCATCTTCCACATCTGATATAACGTCTGCTTCTGTAAATCCTGGTAACTCTGTAATATTAGCAACAACATCTACAGTATCTAATGTCGCACTTGCTACAGTTACATCAGCTCCTATAGGGGCACGAACAATATCTCCCGTTGCAGGTTTTATATAATTTTGTACAATTAAAATTAATCCAGCAGAAGCAACAGTATTATCCCTATGTAAAATATATACATCTACTGTACCTGCTCCACTACCCAATGGATCTATACCAATCTTACCAACGTCCTCTGAGGCTTGTTGTGCCCAAAGTATATAATCGCCTATGTTACCACCATGAGACGTCTGCCTGACCCTTCTGAGTACTCTAGCTTTTAATTCATCATCAGTTTCTGCATCAGCACCACCAGTTGTCGCCGCAGCATTATTAACTGTATCAACACCAGATATAATTGTTATCTGTCTAATAATAGTAGCAGCGATTACATTACTATCAATACCAGCAACAACAGCAGTTATAGCAGGAGTAGCTACACCACCTGATATAGTTACTTCTGCATCTGTTTCAAATTCAATAGGATCTACACCAATTTGGACAGCATTACCATATTTAGTTCCTTTTGGTATAACTGTGGCATTATCTCCAGTTAAATTTACTATTCCTTTTGATTTGACAGCATTAAGTCTTGTAATACCAACTTCTGCAGCATGATAATCAAGATAAGCACCACTTGTAGTTACTACAAAACCTAATTCAAGTACAGAATTAATATTTACATATTCATTAGTAACTTCTAATACCATACCAGCTATTATATCCCATGTCGTAGAACCTTCTCTTTTATCATATCTATCTGGTAATCTCTGCATTACTCTAGCCATGATAGGATTAAAAGTATCTTCTATGAATGGAGGAACAGGAAAAGCTACTATCACTATAACTCCATTAGTTAAAGTGACAATATCAACTCCTATTGTTATCTTTATATCATAATCAC
>SDBT01012969.1_pt1 | contig 13365 bp, 8 predicted proteins | sample 2277101 | NCBI WGS metagenome assembly SDBT01 (sample SAMN10404973, study PRJNA504765) | marine sediment metagenome | isolation source: marine sediment core GS10_PC15, 103 cmbsf | place: Arctic Ocean: Southern Knipovich Ridge | collected 2010 | reverse complement strand
GCATAATGCCGGCCTTCAGGTTGCGTTCGAGCAGTGGAAGATTGCCGTTGAGCAGGTCCCCCAGGCGAAATCGCTTCCGGACCCGAAATTCACCTATGGGTATTTTATCGAGGAGGTCGAGACGAGGGTCGGTCCGCAGCGGAACAAGCTGGAAATCATGCAGACGTTTCCGTGGTTTGGCGAGATTGAGGCACGGACGGATGCCGCCGCTGCGGCTGCAAAAGCTGCCCGGAAACGATATGAAGCAAAAAAACTTAAGCTTTTCTCCGAGGTCAAGGATGCGTTTTACGAATACACTTACCTGGCTCGGGCGATTGAGATAGCGAAGGTGAATCTCGAACTGATTCAGCACTTCGAAGAGGTGGCAAGGACAAAATACATGGCGGCGACGGCGGGCCATCCCGATGTGATCCGCGCGCAGATAGAGCTGGCCAGGCTCGAAGACCGGTTGAAAACGCTTGAGGAGCTGCGAAAACCGATCGTCGCCAGGCTCAACGCGGTTCTCAACCGGCAGAGCCTTGAAATGCTGCCGTGGCCTCGCAAAGCGGATTTTCGGGCAGCAAAAGTAAACCGCGAAAAGATGATCGAATTGCTACGGCTGAGAAATCCCGAACTTGGGGCGCTGGACTTTGAGCTTGAGGCGGCAAAGAACAAAGTCGAGCTGGCAAAGAAGAAGTTCTGGCCGGATGTGGGTGTGGGTGTCGGCTGGACCGATACGGGAAGCGCTCTGAACTCGGGCATGAGTGACAGCGGAAAAGACCCGATCATCCTGATGTTTACGATGAATCTGCCCATCTGGCGAGAAGGTTATAAGGCCGCTGAGCTGCAGGCCAAGGCGAATGTCCGGAAAGCATCGCATCAGAAAAAAGATGCAGAAAACACAATAATCGCTCGTGCAGAGCGCTCGCTGTATGATTTCGAGGACAGTGACAGGAAGCGAAAGCTATATGAGGATGTCCTGATACCGAAGAGCGAAGAGTTGCTGGGAGCATCGGAGACGGCGTATAAAGCCGGCGCGATCGATTTTCTGAGCTTGATTAACGCTCAGCAGAAACTGCTTGAGTTTATGTTGCATTATGAAAGGGCTACGACTGATAATCAACAGGAACTGGCCAGGCTGGAAATGCTCGTGGGAGCTGAGTTGTAGCGGAAGAAAACCGGCGAGGTTCCTAAACAGATGGATTGTTGAATTTATGAAAAGGCTTATTTTAGTTTGACTCACATAAAACGCCGAACAAAAATTCTAATATAATTGTATGAAATGGGAAGATTTAAAGGTGGTTAACATGAAAAACTCGACGCCTAAAGCAAAGTTCGGCCTGGCCGGACTGATAATAATACTGATTATTATCGCGGCCTTCGTTGTTGGCTACGTGGCCAGGGGTTTTAGAATTTCGGCTCCGCCGGACGCCGGGCATGATCACGTCTCTGAAGCGGGCCAAAGCGAAGCACCACAATGGTGGACCTGCTCGATGCACCCGCAGGTTCGCCAGCCCAAGCAAGGCAAATGCCCGATCTGTTTTATGGATTTAATTCCTATCACTTCCGAGGGTGGTGACATCGGCGAGCGGCAGATTTCCTTCTCTCAAGCGGCCATCAAGCTGATGGAGGTCGAGACCACGCCGGTCGAGCGGAAATTTGTCGAGGCCGAGATTCGAATGGTCGGCAAGGTCGATTACGATGAGACGCGCGTGAAAAATATCACGGCCTGGGTGCCTGGCAGAATCGACAGGCTCTACGTGGATTTCACCGGTATCACGGTCGAAAAGGGCGACCATCTCGTATACCTCTATAGCAAAGAACTGCTTGAAGACCAGCAGGCGCTGCTTGGAGCCATAACCGGATCGCAAAACATAAAGCCTGATAGCTCCGATTTTGTAAACAAATTGAAGTCGACAAACGTCGAAGCCGTCAGAACCAGGCTCAGACTGCGAGGCCTGAACGATGAGCAGATCGCGCAGATTGAAAAGGCGGGTAAGCCCATGACGCACCTTACGATTTACTCGCCTATCGGCGGGATTGTGATCGAAAAGAGCGCCACCGAGGGCATGTACGTCAATGTAGGCACACGCATATACACCGTTGCCGATTTGTCAAAGTTGTGGGTCAAATTGGATGCTTATGAGTCTGATTTGCCCTGGATTCGGTACGGCCAGAATGTGGTATTTACAGCCGAGGCCTATCCGGGAGAAGTTTTCAAAGGCAAAATCAGTTTTATCGACCCGATACTTAACGACAAGACAAGAACCGTCAAGCTGCGGGTGAATGTGGACAACGCCGATGGCAGGCTCAAGCCCGGGATGTTTATTAGAGCGATCGTTCGCTCCGGCGTTGCCAAAGGCGGGCGGATTATGGACCCGGACATGGCGGGCAAGTGGATTTGCCCGATGCACCCGGCGGTGGTTAAGACCGAAACTGCAAGCTGCGATATCTGCGGCATGGATCTGGTGACTACCGAATCGCTCGGCTATATAGTCGATACGCCCAATGAAGCCCCGCTGGTGATTCCGGTATCGGTGCCTTTGATTACGGGAACCCGCGCCGTGGTTTACGTCCGGCTGCCGGATAAAGAAAAACCGACCTTCGAAGGGCGGCAAGTGACTCTTGGGCCCAGGGCCGGGGAGTATTACCTGGTCAAAGAAGGTTTGGCTGAGGGCGAGATTGTCGTTAAAAAAGGAAACTTCAAGATTGATTCTGCCCTTCAAATTCAGGCCAAGCCCAGCATGATGAGCGCCAAAAGCGGCCCAGGGCACGAAATTATTGAAGTTTCCGATGAATTCCGAGGGCAAATCCGGGCGGTCGTTGAGAAGTATTTATCGCTGCACGAGGCGCTGGCCGGTGACGATATGGACCTTGCCGTCACGGCGGCTAAATCTGCGACAGAGTCGCTGTCTAAAGTTGATATGAGTCTGCTGATTGACGAGCCCCATGATTTGTGGATGGGTCGCAGCACGAAGATGAGCAAAGCGCTGGATGCGTTACAAAAAGCTGCCGACATTGACGCTGGACGCAAAGCGTTTGAGACGCTCTCTAACGAACTGATTGCTGTGGTCGTGCAATTCGGGATTCCTGAAACTCAGCAGCTATATCGGATTCATTGCCCGATGGCGTTTAACAACAAGGGAGCGGACTGGCTGCAGGCGGATAAAGAAATACGAAATCCTTATTTCGGGACTTCCATGCTAAATTGCGGTGAAGTGACCGAAGAGATTAATGCCAAAACGAAATAAAAGATATGATGAACACATTTATTTAGGAGTAAAAAATGGAGACAAGAATGAAACATTTGATGACGGTGTGGCTCTCCGCCAGTGTTGTACTGATCGGATTGATTGCGCTGCAGGGTTGCCAGACGGTCGAATCGAAGAATGAGACTGCGACTACGATTCAACCGGCGGCGGGAATCAGTCAGTCGCCGGAACAAACAGACTGTCCCATAATGGGAATGGCTGTCGACAAGAACGTGTATACTGAGTACAAGGGCAAGAAGGTTTACTTCTGCTGCGCCGGTTGCATCAATACGTTCAAAGAGGATCCTGAAAAATATCTGAGCAAGTTGCCTCAGTTTAATCAGTGATTAACAATTTTTTTAGAAGGAGAATGAACATGAACGCCAAAAAGATAACTTTATTAATAGTGGTTTTGTTTGCAGGCCTGCTTATATTAAATGGCTGTAAGAAGTCCGAGCCGGAACCCACTGAGACGTCGATGGGGACAATGCACGAACACGAAGGTGATGACCACACGGGGCATGACCATGCGGAAATGGCTACAAACACCGAGCCGGCAGATGCGGTTGTTGCCGCAGTCGAGCAGAAGACATGTCCGATTATGGAAGGCAATCCCATCAACAAACAATACTTTACGGAGTACAAAGGCAAGAAGGTCTATTTCTGCTGCCCCGGCTGCGACAAGAAGTTTAATGCGAATCCCGAGCAGTACATTGCCAAGCTGCCGCAATTCAATCAATAAGCGAAGATATAGAGAAAATGGACGAGCAACTGACAAACATTGACGGCCAAACAACAGGTCCGCTAAACAAGCTGATCCGCTTTTGTCTTGAGAACAAGCTGATCGTCGGGCTCCTGGTGATAATGTTCGTCGGATGGGGCCTGATGGTGGCGCCATTCGACTGGAATCTCGGCTGGCTGCCGAGGGATCCTGTTCCGGTGGACGCCATTCCGGACATTGGTGAGAACCAGCAGATAGTCTTTACTGAGTGGATGGGACGTTCGCCTCAGGACGTGGAGGACCAGATAACATACCCGCTGACCGTCTCGCTGCTGGGCATTCCCGGCGTCAAAACGGTTCGAAGCTACTCCTTTTTCGGATTCTCCTCGATATACATTATATTTGATGATAATGTCGATTTTTACTGGTCGCGGAGCAGAGTTCTCGAAAAGCTTAACTCACTGCCTGCCGGCACACTCCCCGAAGGAGTCCGGGCGGCACTGGGTCCTGACGCGACGGGTCTGGGGCAGGTTTTCTGGTATACGCTCGAAGGCCGGGACGAGGACGGTAATCCGGCGGGCGGCTGGGACCTGGATGAGTTGAGGACTATTCAGGATTGGCAGGTCCGCTACGCCCTGCTCTCCGCCAAGGGCATAAGCGAAACGGCCTCCATAGGCGGCTTTGTCAAAGAGTATCAAATAGACGTAGACCCCGATGCAATGCGGGCCTACGATGTCGGCCTGGACGAGATATTCATGGCGGTGAAGATGTCCAATGTGGATGTCGGGGCCAGAACGATTGAAGTCAACAAGGCCGAGTACGTAATCCGCAGCCTTGGTTTCATCGAGAACCTCTCCGACATAGAACGGACAGTAATAAAAGTCAATGACAATGTCCCGATCTACATCAAGGATGTTGCCAATGTCTCGTACGGGCCCGCGCTGCGGCGAGGGGCGCTGGACAAAGGCGGGGCCGAGGCCGTCGGAGGCGTGGTCGTTGTGCGCTACGGTTTCAATCCGCTCGAAGCGATCAAGAATGTAAAAGCGAAGATCGAAGAAATCTCGCCCGGCCTGCCCAGGAAAACCTTAGATGACGGAACGGTTTCGCAGGTCACTATCGTGCCGTTCTACGACCGCTCAGGACTTATCTACGAAACACTGGGAACACTGAACACCGCTCTGACCGAGGAAATACTGGTCACCATCATAGTCGTAATCGTCCTGGTCGTGCATCTTAGAAGCTCGATACTCATCAGCGGCTTGCTTCCTTTAGCAGTGCTGATGTGCTTTATCGCGATGAAGGTCGGCGGTATCGACGCCAACGTTGTGGCGCTGTCGGGCATCGCGATTGCTATCGGAACCATGGTTGACATGGGGATTATAGTCTGCGAGAACATTCTGAGACACCTCGACGACGCAGGCTCCGACGACAATAGACTTGAGGTCATTTACAAAGCCACCAGCGAGGTCGGCGGCGCGGTGTTGACAGCGGTTTCGACTACGGTAGTCAGCTTCCTGCCTGTCTTCACGATGACAGGGGCCGAGGGCAAGCTCTTCAAGCCCCTGGCATTTACCAAGACCTTCGCACTGATCGCTTCGGTCGTAGTTGCCTTGACGATAATCCCGCCGGTAGCTCACATCCTCTTCACGAAAAAAACCGGCTCGAAAACAATCAGGCGATACCTGCTCGGTGCGGTGCTAATTTCCGCCGCGGCCATAGCGGCTTACTGGCTCGCCTGGTGGATAGGCGTTCTTATCGGCGCGATCGGACTTTACCATCTGTCGAGAGACTACATTCCCAGGAAGGTGAATAGTGTTCTGCCCTTGATCGCCAACGGTCTGGCGGTGGTTCTGGTTGGAGTGATACTTGCAAATCACTGGCTGCCGTTGGGCTCGGAAAAAGGGGCCGTGCGAAATCTGGTATTCGTGGCGGGCCTGATCGGCGGGCTGCTGCTTTTCTTCCGGATCTTCCAGAAGCTATATCCGGCCATCTTAGGATGGTGTCTCAGGCATAAGATAGCGTTCTTATCGATTCCCTGCGTCCTGGTCGTTCTGGCTGCGATGATTTGGCTCGGCTTCGGGAGGGTCTTTTCCTTCGTACCGGAGAAGTTAAAGGCCAATACAGTCTGGTCCGCTGTCGCGCATAGCTTTCCCGGTCTCGGCAAGGAATTCATGCCGCCTTTGGATGAGGGTTCATATTTGTATATGCCCACGACCATGCCTCACGCATCTATCGGGGAGAGCCTGGACATTCTGCAAAAGCAGGACATAGCCTTTCAGTCCATCCCCGAAATTGATTCGGTAGTGGGAAAGATCGGCAGGGTGGAATCGCCTCTCGACCCTGCGCCGATTTCTATGATCGAGACAATTATCAACTACAAGCCTGAGTACATCAGCGACAAAGACGTACAGAGCGTTCGCTTGTGGAATGAGAAGTATATAGGTACATGGGTCTGAGTAAAGAACCTGTGATTGATACCGAGCTGGCATGGCATACTGTTCAGACAATGGCGAGACCATATTAAGAATCCCGATGATATCTGGGATGAGATTGTAAAAGCCGGACAGATTCCGGGCACGACCTCTGCGCCGAAACTACAGCCAATCGCAACGCGAATAATAATGCTCCAGAGCGGCATGCGCGCCCCGATGGGCGTGAAAGTCAAAGGGCCGGACCTGGATACTATCGAACAGGTTGGCCTGGAAATCGAGCGTCTTCTCAAAAACGTTCCCAGTGTGGAACCGGCCGCCGTGTTCGCAGATCGTATCGTCGGCAAGCCGTACATTGAGATTGACATAGACCGTGACGCTACCGCCCGGTACGGGATAAAGATTCGCCAGATACAGGATGTCATTGAGGTGGCTATAGGCGGCAGGCGCATTACGACAACGGTCGAAGGACGCGAGCGGTACGGCGTGAGGGTCAGGTATGTGCGTGAACTGCGCGACCAGATCGAATCGTTGGACAAGATTTTAGTTCCCGCAGCCAATGGGTCTCAGATACCGCTCATCCAATTGGCGGATATTCGTTACGTGCGCGGTCCCCAGGCGATAAAAAGCGAAGACACGTTTCTTACTGGCTACGTGCTGTTCGACAAGAAGACAGGTTACGCCGAGGTCGATGTTGTCGAAGATTGCCAGGCGTATCTGAAAGCCAGGATTGACAGTGGGGAATTTGTCGTACCTGAGGGCGTAAGCTATACATTTGCAGGCAGCTATGAGAATCAAATTCGTGCCGCCAGGACACTTTCGGTAGTCATACCCCTGGCATTGTTCATCATATTCATAATTCTGTATCTCCAATTCAAATCTGCCCTTACCAGCCTGCTGGTATTTTCCGGGATAGTTGTCGCCTGGTCGGGCGGATTCCTGATGATCTGGCTTTACGGCCAGGAGTGGTTCCTGAATTTCGACGTATTCGGCGTAAGTATGCGGGAGCTGTTCGGCGTGCACACGATAAATCTCAGCGTAGCGATCTGGGTGGGATTCCTCGCATTGTTCGGAATTGCATCGGACGATGGCGTTGTGATGTGTACATATCTGAAACAGTCGTTCCAGGGCAAAACGCCTGAGAGTGTCGAGAAGACCCGTCAGATGGTGATTCAGGCTGGGATGCGCAGGGTTCGCCCATGCCTGATGACGACCGCAACAACTATATTGGCGCTGATTCCGGTCCTGACTTCCACGGGACGTGGCTCGGATATTATGGTGCCGATGGCGATCCCTTCTTTTGGCGGGATGACAATCGAGGTACTGACTATGCTCGTTGTGCCGGTTCTGTACTGTTGGATAAAAGAAAGCAAAATAATTAGGCAGCAGCCGAAGGATTGACGCATCTGTTTGGAGAATCCTATGCGAGATACGAAAGGACCTCAATGAAAGGGATAAATAAGTAAGGTGGGCTTGGATTTAAGGCGGAATTGTGTCCTATAATTATACGACTTATGAGGAATTGATGTAAAGAATTCATTTTGTTACAAAAGAAGGCATTCGAAGCTCGTTAAGATAATTGGCGGGCGGGCGGCTCGTACTGTGGCAGGAGCACGGATTTGCGGAGAACGAGTTTGTCTTACGGAGCATCCCTTTTATTGTTATGCAGAAGTACTATATTTTAACCGATATCATGAAGAACTGTAGTGTTGGTTGCCGTCTACAAGTCAATAACAAAAGTGATTATGTACAGGAGAGTGAAGGATGAACACGAGAAGATTAGTAACAGTTGTTGCCATCGTTGGTGTAGCTGGAATGCTGACAACAAGTCTTCATACGACTCAAGTGAAAGCTGACCATTGCCACCCAACCCACACCAAGACAGCCACGACACCCCCAACTCCCGCGAAGAGACCTGCCAGCACGAGAGTGTCAAACCTTGGGCGGCAGCGCACCAGGACCAGAATTCCAAGCGCTGTTAGGAAGCCGGTCAGGACCGGCATTTCAAACTTTGAGAATAGACCGGTTGGTTCAGAGACTTTAAGCTTCGAGGAGATTTACTCCAGAGATTTTCCAATGGCGATAGTGTCAATCGGCGAAGCCGTCAAGGCCATACAATCCGGTGACAGGCAGACCGAACTGACCGAACTGAGCAAAGCCCTGGATAAGCTCATAACAGTCTACAAAGCTCTGGGGACACAGATGAAGCCTCAGTTCGCAAACAACCTCCGCTGTCCCATAATGGGCTCACCTATCAATCTTGACACGGTCGGCGAAAGTCTCACACGTGACTACAATGGCCGGAAAGTTGCCTTCTGTTGCGCCGGATGCCCTTCAGCATGGGATAAGTTTAGCGATGCCGAGAAACAGGCCAAAGTACCCGGAGTGAAATCCTGATCTGATCCAAGTTTATTTCGCACACAAGTATTGACTGGTCGGATGACCTGAGACTGTAGTGCGTTACAGGGGCGGAAAGACGGGACTTTAGTCCCGAGCGCTCTACATTTTCTTCTGTAAAAGTCAAATATAGTGGAGCGTATAGTCTCCAGGTTCAACACAAATGTGGTTTTAGTTAGGAGAACGAGAAATGAACAGAAAGACCTTAGCAACAGTTGTTGTAATCGGGGCAATTGCAGTAGTGGGCGCAATTCTTCCCCGCGCTTTGGCGCAGGCCGGACACGGGACAGGTCACAGCGGACATATGGGCGGGATGAACATGAAGCAGCACGCGAAGGCTGAGGTGTTAAGCCTTGGGGAGATACACTCCAAACATGTTCCGATGGTAGTGTTGTCAATTGACAAAGCCAAGAAGGCCTTGGCATCCGGCGACAAGAGAACCGTGTTGGCTGAACTCAACAAAGCCCGGGAGATGCTTATGGCAATCCACGCGGCTCTCGGCAAGCATGTGAAACCGCAGTTTGCTAACAACCTGTGTCCTATAATGGGTTCGCCGATCAATCCTGAAAAGGTAACAAAGAATCTTATAAGAGACTACAAGGGCCAGAAGGTCGCCTTCTGTTGCGCCGGATGCCCCGCAACATGGGATAAGCTCACCGACGCCCAGAAGCAGGGTAAGCTAGCCAGGGCGAAATCGGATCCCTCACAAATTTATCCCTCCAACAAACATTAACCGTTCATGGAACTCGTAATTCCAGGGACACCATACTTAATTCCAGCCGATCTCTGTGTACCAAGGCTACGCAGCGGGTAGAAAATTGTTGCAATCTCAATGAGATTTTGATATTATGGAAAGTCAAGTGTGCAGTAGTGTTTTAGAGAAGTGTATATGGTAAATTTCAGATTAAAGCGATTAAGGGGGCTATTATGAACAACTCAACACCAGATTTTTCCCTTAAAGTTGACGGCGTGGAAGGGATTTGCCCGGCGGGCGAAAAGCACGCACAAGAGAGAATGGCCGAAGGAAAAATCCCGGTCTTTTCCTGCGAGGGGCCTTGTATACGGGGGGAAATCGCCAGGCTTGCCGCAAATATCGTGGCTAAGGAATCCGGCTACGCCCGCAGTTGCTATGCAGAAACGTTCCTGGTCCCCCATTCGTCAATGAAGCGTTGGCTAATGGGAGCCGATAAGGTCGTAATGATTGACGGCTGCTTCCTGAAGTGTTTAGGAAGGATCCTGAAAAACATTATCGATGAAGAGAGGATAATTCATATCGATTCCCTGCCTTTACACAAGAAGTTTGGGGATGTATTCCTTTATACTGATGTCCCGGAGGCTGAACGGACCGAAGTTGCACAGGAGGTTGCCGATAAGATTTTGACCATGCTGAAAGAAGAACATGTGTCAGCCAAATAGGATCATGAAAGGGGATCAGGTCTATCTTATTGCTGTTGATGAGAGGTTTTTAGGACATAGGAAGTTTTGGCGTAAACTTCTAAACCCAAAAAGATAAATCACACCGCAATCCTTGTGCCGAACAGGATTGGCAACATCCCTGTTTTTCCCGTTCTTCACAGTTTTTCATCTAAATGAGATTCTTCACTTGACATACCCCCCATGGGTATATTAGATTGAAGGCAATGTTCGTTGTGCCGGTTCTGTACTGTTGGATAAAAGAAAGCAAAATAATTAGGCAGCAGCCGAAGGATTCAGCCTGAACGATTTTCTGCGGGAGATACAAAAACCTTCGGAAACGGAGTTGTCCTGTATTGTATACTATAACAACTCCCCGAGTAGGACTCGAACCTCGAACATAGCGGTTAACAGAAAGCCTTCGTAGAACTGCCAAAAAGCCCAAAAGTCTATTGTTTTCAGTATCTTAGCAAGTTTTTGGACTTTCGCAAGAGTTCTCATTCTTTCGCGTTTCTTCGCTTGTTATTGCGGTATTCGGGGCGTAAAACGGTATAAAACGGTAGTGGCATTTTGGCAGTATCTGGACACTTTCTGCGGGATCGCTGCTAGTGTTCAGTATTCTTTTGCTCTGTGTTCGCGGGTCTTACCTTGACAGAGCGAGACGAACTTTGCCCTCATTTATTCCGAGGTCCGCCGTAGTACAGATAAGCACGCCCTTGTTTTGCCCCGGCTTTGTATCCGTACCTTAAATGCTGAAAATGGGTTCTAGCTACGACAGCAAAACAGCCAAAACAGTACATACCGTTTCAAAACGGTATAAAACAGTAGTCGTATTTTGGCCATTTGGGGGAGCAACGGATTTGGAATCCATAGCTCTGAATTACCAAGATATATCATCATCATTTTGAACTCGATTCCGTAGACGTATTAGAGGTGGAAGCCCAGCATAGATTTGAGTCAATATCCTCCCAACCACCTGTGGAGACCTGCTTGTCTCCGTCGAAAATGACATAAGAAGCATCCGCGTCATACAAGTAGAGATCGCAGAACTTCAGCGTCGCTTCAGGGCTCAATCCCGCATACATGACTATGAGTTGCTCTGGCTTGTTCGGGTTTATTATGATCTGGGCTACTCCCTGGGTTGGTTCTTTGTATGTTGTCTCTTGCCAAGTGAACTTGCCACCATCGAATTTGATCGGAAAATGGTCTTCAAATTCTCGTACAATCCTGTTTGTTTCAGGTCTACCGATAAGAAAAATACACTTGCTCTTCAGGTCTATCTCATTGACATCGACGTCCGCTTTGATTATTTCAGGATTCAATCCAAGATTATCATGATTAAAACGCTCAGCAGCTTTCTTATTTGCTTCGACATCTTTTGTGGTTCCATAAACGATGATGAGCTGAGGGTAAACATCCCAAAACCAGGATAAATAGGGAGGCATTTCTTGAAGTTTTAAAACTTCAAAGTTGGGGTCAACAACCAGTTTTTGTGGCTCATTAGGAGTACGAAAATCAAACTCAATATTGTTTCTATCCATCCAGATACTTTGTTCTTGTTTTCCATCCTTGGAATACAGAGCTAGTTCAATCGGCAAATGGAAGGTTGTGCTACCTAATTGCCGCAGACGTCCTTTGATCAGCCAATTCTCTCCATCTTTTCCAGCGGCAACTCCTTCCAGCTTGAGTCTGGGCAATTCCGTTCGATTTGCCCATTGGTTGAAGAACCAACCTAAAGGCTTTCCGTAAATTCCTTCAGCAAGTTCCTGGAAACGTTCTGTGGGTACAGGTTGGTCAGTCTTCTGTCGCAGACTAATATATGCTTTGACAAGTTTGTTGTACTTTTCGTCCCCCAATTGCTTACGTAACATATGGCAAACAAAGGGTAGCATAATGCTCTTGAGATGCGGCTTGTCATCATAGAATCGTGTTAAATTGAAATTATCCCTTCGTGCGAAGCAAGAGAGCCAAGTTAGAATCTGTTGACGCCACTGTTTAAGATCCTCCGGAGTCGAAGAAACACCCGGATAACCCGCAATCTCATCAGCAGGAAAGGGATCCGAGTGGTGGATAATTGTGACCTTGCTGGTGCGTATCTTGGCAATGTTCAAAACAGCATTTCCAAGCGTGTCTGCTCTTCCGTCATGCAAGGCAACCCATTGCGAGCCATAACCTTCGCTATCTTGCAGTTGGGTATGCGGACCAAGCTTTACGTCACGACCCTTGCTCTTTATCCACAGCCGGTTATCCTGCTGTCCCCATTTACCACCCTGGGGATCGGCAGGAATCCAGCCATAGTTTGGCAAGAAGAACTCGCACCACATATGACTACCAAGCCCTCCAAAAAGCTGGGTAGCCGCTAAATCATTAAATGACAGTTTAGTCTCAAAAGGGTACTTTGCTTTCACATCGTTGCGTTCTATCCAAGGAGCCCAGCCCATGTATGCAGAGACACACCTGGCGGGAATGCCAACTGCACGACACAGGGCAACCATAAAAGCCGCATACTGGTTACAGCTTCCTTCGTAAAAAACCTGCCCGGCCTTTTCATCGATGACTGGATACGCCAGCAGGCAATCGATTCCTCTACCCCTCTCATAGGAAAGGCGTTTGAAACGCATTTTTTTTCTCACAAATTTAAAGATTTGTTCGGCTTTAAGGTACGGATTGGTCTCATTTCCCACTGCCTCTTGGGCAAGTTCTTTAATCCTAGGCGTGATATGGATAGTGTGGGTACTTCGAGTGTAAATCCCATACTCCTCGCTCGTCTTATCGTAGGTTCCTATCCGGTTTGGTTTGACTTCCACACGGACGTCATATGATTCCAACCGAAACTGGATGTTGACCTTATACGTGGCCTGCTCCGGCTCTTTGCCGAAATCCCAGAAGAGCATTGGATTGCCATGCTCGGCATCTACGTATCGCCCATGAGGTTCCGGCTCAACAGAAATGATTTTAACTGCTTTCTGGGAGTCCCACTCCCGTGGTATGGGTATCCACAGCTTAAGGTCTTTGGCTCTGTCGATCTTGTTAGGATCCGGGGACATCTCAAAGGAATACTCAACATTATACACACGAGGATTCCCGTAGACGATCACGGATTCAGCGGAAGAACAGGGTGAAACGGTGATGATGAGCACGATCCCCAGCAGTGCGTGGATAGTTGATATGCTTC
>SDBT01012968.1_pt1 | contig 13366 bp, 7 predicted proteins | sample 2277101 | NCBI WGS metagenome assembly SDBT01 (sample SAMN10404973, study PRJNA504765) | marine sediment metagenome | isolation source: marine sediment core GS10_PC15, 103 cmbsf | place: Arctic Ocean: Southern Knipovich Ridge | collected 2010 | reverse complement strand
GTCAGGCCGCTCACTGCCACGGTGAGACCCCACTCCCGTTCGACCAGGTAGCTTACCACCAGGACCACGCCGACATGGGCGTACGCACGGAGGGTGGCGTTCACGAAGAGCAAGGCGATGTGCGAGTTCCCGTTCCCGGCAGCCGGGTGTGCGGTTCCACTTTCCTGCTCTTGCGGGGCGGGAGGGGAGCCGCGCATCTTGCCGAGAAGGAGAGCAGCCACGGCGGCCAGGCCCAGGCCTGGCGCGATGAGCAGCGGTGTGGCTCCCAGGCCTCCTGTGGACACCACCGCGCTGATGATTATCGGGCCCAGGCCGCAGGCTGCAAGGCCCACGGCCATCACTATGCTGACGCCGTGGTGGCGGTCGGGGTGGCATGCATCGCCTGCAGTGGAGAAGCCGGGCGGATGGAACGCCCCGCACGTGAACGCTCCCAGCATCATCACGGCTGCCAGGAGGCCCAGGCCGGGAATCACTCCGAGGGCGCTCATGCATATCACTGTCAGGACAGTAGACGCAGTGATGATGTATGGGGCCAGGTGCTTCCGCCGGTCGGCTGTGAGCCCCAGGAGTATGTTGCCTGCGGCGGCAGCTGTCATGCTCAGGCCCCCGAGCATACTGACCGAACGGTAGTTCACACCCAGGCTGATCGCCAGCATGCTGAAGAGGGGCGCCGGGAAGGAAGCAAAGCCGTCGACGAGCAGGTGCGCGATGCTCAAACCCGCCAGCCGGCGCAACCGTGCTCTCACGATGTCTCTTCCTCTCTTGCTTGCCTCTGCCGTTTGCATCCGGGTGACTTTGCCAGCGGCGGCCGTGGAGGTGTCGGGGAGGCTACCGCAGCGGATAGCTTCCGTGCTCGAAGACCGTCTCTATCATCGCCCTGTAGTTTTCGAGCGGGACATAGTTCGTAACGGAGTTACTGGAACCGAGGCAGTATCCTCCGCCCGGCCCGATCTCTTCTATTCTCTTCCGGGCTTCCCGCCTTACCTCTTCCGGGGTCCCGCGTGTCAGCGTGTGTCCGAGGTCCACATTACCCAGGAGGCATATCCTGGGCCCGATCGTCTTCTTGAGCTTCCTGATGTCCATCGCTTTCGGCTCGATCGGATGCAGTCCCCGGAAACCCACCGCCAGTATGTCTTCCAGCACCTGCTCCAGGTCTCCGTCTGAGTGGTAGAGCGTAGGGAGTCCCTTTTTGCGAAACTGCTCGCACTTGCTCTTTTGCCATGGGAAGAGATACTTCCTTAGAAACCGGGGCGAGAACATCAACCCTTCCGTATATGCGATATCGTCACCGAGGAGAACGGCTCCGATGCAGTCATACTCCGCCAGGGTAGTTGCCACTGCATCCAGGATGCTTTTCACCCGGTTGACCACTGCCTCGGCCAGCTCCGGGTCTTCGCTCAGGGCGATGCAGAAGGTCTCGAAGCCCATGAGGTGCCAGGACACGATAAAGGGTCCTCCTCCCAGGCCTGCGAGGACCTTCATCCCCTCCGGGAGGCGGCTGCCCACTTCGTCGAAGATGGAGTAGTCTATATCCTGGGGTTCCGGCCACGGGTAACGTTCGAAGTCTTCCATCGACGCGATCGCTCCGGTCTTCTCCGGGGCCCATTTCCTCTCGCTGCTTTCCCCGTAAGCGGTGGCGGTGTTTGAAGCCGTGTTCTCGGCGTCGAGGCGGGCCTGGCGGAGGATAAGGTTGTCGGGATACAGGAAGATGAAGTCGTAGCCCGCCTGTGTCCAGAACTCTACGTCGGCTTGCAGGTCGTAGCCGTCTGCATGGGAATCGCCCACACGGCGACCCAGGAACGCCTCCTTCACCTCCCTGTCGACACCGACCTCGAAGAGGGGCACCCTGTCGGACTCCTGCACCCGGAGTGCTGTTTCCAGTCGTTCGAAGTCGGGCTGTCTCTTGTTCATGGCTGTCTGGTCCGTCTCCCGGTCCGGCTGGGGTCTTGCTGCTTGCCACGTACGATATGGCGAAGAGTGTCACGCGTCAAGGAGAACCTCTGTCACGAGAGGATCGTGATAGAAGACAGGCGGGACACGGCGTGTCCCGCCCGGGGTCATGCAAAACACCGCAGAGCGTTCTTACTGTTCGCCTTCCACGGTCCCGATTGCCAGCTCCACGTCAGCTCTCTTCTCTATCCTCTCGATGGCGCCGTCCCTGATCCAGAATATGCGGTCGGAGACATCTATCATCTTCAGGTCGTGGGTGGCGGAGATGATGGTGACGTTCTTCTCGCGGTTCATCTCCTTCAAGAGAGTGATTATCTCCTTGCCGGTCTTGAGGTCAAGGTTTCCCGTCGGCTCGTCCGCCAGGATGATGGCCGGGTCGTTCGCGAGCGCACGGGCGACGGCGACTCGCTGCTGCTGGCCCCCGGAGAGCTCCGGCGGCTTGTGCTGGATGCGTTCTCCCAGGCCCACCGATGTGAGCAGTTCTATCCCCTTGTCGCGGGCATCGTCGGCGCTGACACCAGCAAAGAGCATGGGGAGAGTGATGTTTTCCAGGGCGGTCATCACGGGTATCAGGTTGAAGGTCTGGAAGATATATCCTATCTTCCGGCACCTCAGCCACGCCAGCTCGTAAGCGTCGAGCTGCGCCACGTCCACCTCGTCTATGTAGACGCGGCCCTCGGTGGGCTTGTCGAGGCCGCCGATCACGTTGAAGAGGGTCGTCTTCCCCGAGCCGGAAGGTCCCATGATCGAGATGTACTCGCCGCGGGCTATCTCGAGATCCACGCCTCGCAGCGCTTCGACGATGACTTTCCCGAGGTTGAATACCTTCTTGACCCCTCTCGTCCGGACTACGTTCTGCTCTGCCATTTCTTCCTCCCCGTGCGGTGATTCACTCGCGGCGCATAGCGTCCGCGGGAACCATCTTCATGGCCCGGTATGCCGGGTATATCGCCCCTATTACCGACAAGATCACTCCGATAGCAATACAAGTCCCACCGTACTTCAGCATGAGCAGCGGCGACAGGGCACCGAACGCCTCTTTGCCGTATTTCATCGCGCCGATGAGCAAGGGGCCCGCCAGGCCGAGGATAGTGCCTCCCACTGCTCCCACCAGGCCCTGGAAGCTGGATTCCAGCAGGAATAGCTCTATTATGAAGCCATCCAGTGCCCCGAGGCATTTCATCGTTCCGATCTCCCTGTAGCGCTCGCTCACCGATGTGAGCATGGCGTTGGTGATACCGATCACGCAGACCAGCAGGGAGAGGGAGACAAGCCAGATCGTCTTTGCCTGGTCTTCTCCGGCTGATGCCTGCAGCAGTATCTGTACCTCGGTGCTGCCTTCCTGCATCAGTGTTCGTGTCATGGCTCCGGTCACGAAGTTGGACATCAGGAAGGCTATCGCCAGGAATATCCCTCCTATGGTTATCACGGAACGGCCCAGCCTGATCCTGACGCTCTGCGCTGCGATCCCCACCGCCTTGCTCACCGGCAGCTTGATCTGGCGCTTTATGCTACTGTCCACTCCTGCTGCAGCTGTTGTAGCCATATTCCCTCACCTCTGGGGGTGCCCGCAGGGCCTGCGACCCTGCGGTCTGCGACCCTGCGGTCTGCGACCCGCGGCCCCGCTTCCATTTGCCTGCATTCTGGTCGGCGTGCTTCTCAGATCTTGTGACCTGCCCTCTGGCTGCCGCGGTCCTTCACCGCCAGCCCTATAAGTCCCTTGCTAGCAAGCTGTTTCAGGTATGTGAGCAGCGAGACTTCAGCTTCCTTCCTGTTAAGCTTGTACTGCCTGCAAAGCCGCGCTATCATCTCTTCTACGTCATGCTCTCCGCCGCACATCTCCCAGACGGACGATCCCACGCTGTCCAGCACTATCGTCCTGGTCTTGGGAAACGTGGCAAACCGCCGTAGGCCCCAGGTCCACCGGGGTATTTTCAGCGGCATGTGGATATGTACCTCTCCCTTCTCGTCCTTCTCCCACGAAAGAGACTCGTTCCTGACAGGCTGCGAGTCAAGCGTGTCGTCCCTGGTGATCGCTCTTCTTCTTGGCATGGCAGAAGACCCGCGCTGAGACCGTGTCAGCGAGGGACGTATCTCCTTTTTCCGTGACGCCTCGCACTACGAATATCTTGTTGCTCTCCGGGCAGTGCCACAGGTCTATCTTCAAATCCCTGCAAGGGGTCCTCCTGGGCGGCCAGAATCTCCTGCGGCCCCTCATCTGCAACCCCTCGTGGCCGGAGACCGACCAGGGCCCGGGTTCGTACCGGAAGCCTGCAAGGTGCTTCCGGTGAAAGCCCGGATACCAGCTCTTGAGGTCGGTATCGGCGAGGAGCACGTTCGCGAGACTCACGCATTCCACGTCGAGCTCTTCCCGGCCTCTCTGGAAGCCAAGCGCCACGCGTCCCGCCTTCAGTGAATGCGAGGCCAGGCTGAAGTCGACTGGCACCTCGCATGATAGCCCGTAGAGCGCCCACAGGCTGCGCTTGCCCGTGCTGTGGTCGCTCATGCTCTTGTAGATGCGCGTGACCTGCTTCGAAATGTCCTCGTCCAGCTTGCCGAATATCTTCACGAAGAGAAGCCGCCGGCAGGTATGGCAGAAGCTGACCAGGTTCCACGCCTGGCAGTCTGCCCGCCAGTAGAAGAACTCGCCGTCCTTCTTGTTCAGCGGGCCAAGCTTGAGGCCGCGCTTTGCCTGGAAATCCACCCTGCGCCTCTTTGACTGTTTCGCGAGCTTTGCCATGTAGCGGTCTACAAGTCTTCCTGTCGCGACAGGCTTTCTTACGCTGTTCCATTCCACCTCCATGCGGGTCATACGGGCGTCGTCTATCCTCAGGAAGTTCCTTCCCCTTTCTTCCTCGACCAGGCCGAGATTCCAGTCGGCCGGTATCGTGAACTTTATTCCTTGCCATCCGAAGACAGTCCAGTCCTCTTGCATCAGAAGATCAACTGCGAGACCGACTTGGCTATGAGCGCCAGGGCGACCGAAGCCATGGCCACCAGCCCCATCCCGCACCCGTAGCCCGCAAGCAGCACCGGGGCATAGGACTTCCACATCCTTCCCACCTTCGGGCCGATGATGTAGCGGCTCAGGATGGCGCCGGTGAACACCGGCAGGCCCGCGGAAGGCAGGGCGCCGACCCCCATCAGGAGCCCGTAGAACAACGGCACGGGTGCCCCGAGAAAGGCGGTTGCCGCGTATATCACCCCTCCGGCCATCGCTCCCCCGGCGATGACGTTGGGTTTCAGGGCGCGCCGCATGAAATCTGCTCCCCCCTCTACTGTCCCCGAGACCCAGAGTGCCTTCATCCAGGCATAGAAGCCCCACATCTTCTGAACGAAGGGATACATCGCCGAAGGGATGGGGTTAAGCTTCCATATGATGGACCAGAAGAGGAAGCTGCAGAAAGCGGTCACGACGAAGGCGAGCGCAGTCGCCTTGATGACGCTGACAAACTTGGTCCGTGTCAGGTCGGTTATCTTCCATTCCTGAACGCGCCCGCCGTGGTTGAAGAACGGCACCGGGGCAAACCAGATGGCCGCACCTCCCTTGCCGCTCAGTATGAAAGAGGCCTCCTTGAGATAGGGAAAGCTGACCAGCGCCGGGCTGCCGCCGGCGATGCCGATCAGCCGGGCGGCGATATAGGAGATGAAGGGGGTCACCAGCAGCCCGAAGACGACGAATATCCATACTGGGAAATCGGGGACCAGTGTGTGACAGAACCAGATGTATATCACGGTGGATGCGCCCCAGATGAGGATCGCCTTTATGACGGGGATATCTCCCCGGCCCTCGGGAGTGGCGAACGTCCCCATCATCTTCTTGAAGGTTATGCCCTTCTGTTTCATGCTCGAGACCGTCTTCCAGATGCCTATTATACCGACTATGAGCCCCATGCCGAGCATGACGCTTATCCAGAAGTCCAGGTTGTTTGACGCCTGCGTTGCCAACACTCCCATCCCGGGCTTCCAGTGGGTCAGAAGCCCCAGCTTGTGAAAGAGGGGGTTCAGGAGTGTTCCTGCTGCCGTCTCGCCTATGAACCATCCCACGGCAGACCAGAAGGGGATGACCATCCCCATCAACAGAAGCCCTATATCTGTTCCCAGTGCCATGGCCGATGCGGGCAGGAACTTGCCGATGCGGGTGGTGAAGTCGATGAAAGGTATGGGGATTATGGTCAGCGGCTTGGCCATCACCAGCCCCGTAAGCGTGGGGATGCCGACGTAGATGGCGCCGAAGACAAGGCCGAACATCGTCCCTATGCTGAAGATGCGCCACCTCCATGTTTCCTTTTTGGCGGTCGTCTCCGCGAGCGCGGTGGCCCCTCCAGCGGCCACGTATGCCATGGGGAACTCCAGCCTCTCGACGTCCGAGGTGAAGCGGAAGAGGACATAGCTCAGGCTCAGGGAGTTCACTTGAAAGAGCGCCTGGTGGGCCATAAGCACCATTATCGGGACGATCCAGTCCCGGTGGAAGAAAGTCCTGTGGATAAGGACTTCCGGCGGCGGGACTACCCAGGTCGGGATGAGATGGGCTATGCCGAAGTCGACTGCCTCCGATGACTGGCGGAAGAACTGGTTCCATATGTTCTGGCTGAAGAAGCCGCCGTGGAGGACCAGGCTTGCTGCACCCAGGACTACCCCGGGAGCTACCAGTCCGGCCGCGATGCTGTAGATGATGTATACCTCTTGCCTCTTCACCGTCCCGAAGGAGCGCTTTGCGATCTCCACAAAGAGGATTATCGTCACCCACTGGGCCGCTCCGCCCACGGACTGCCCCGTTATGAGCCCGAGATAGATGCCCCCCGGAAGCATGATGAGCCCTATGAACAGGGCAGCGATGATGGTCTTGATGTTGAAACCGTCCTGGTAAGGCTCGTTCTCGTAGCCGGTCTGTATCTTCGTGTCGTCTGGTCGGTTCATCGCCCGTCCTCTGCCTGTGCTGCCCTATGCTATAAGGGTTTCGCCTTCGCTGCGGTACTCGGATTTCGTGCCCTCGGGGACCGTCCTCCATATAAGGAACTGCTTGCGCAGGGAGTCGAGGAAGTTCCTGTTCAGCCTGATCCAGTCGCCTGCTTCGCCGCTGACCCGGTCGATGTTCACCACGACAAGGTAGATACCCTTATCATCGGTCGGAGTCGCCATCAGCTCGACCTTCTGGCTGACACCGAGGTCGAACGGGGCAAGCCAGATGGTCATCCTGACCAGGAACCCCTTTTCCTCCCTGCCTTCCAGGGCGAACGAGTCGAATTCCGTGCCCTCGGTGTAGAAGGTCCCGACTGACTCCTCCGTGTAGGACGCGAAGTAGTTCCGGAGGAACACGAACAGCCCGAGGACTTCGACTTCGCTGACGGTAAACGGGAAGTCGAACTTCCATCGGTCTCCTGTCGGTTCCGGTATGACCCACTTGCGCGTGACATCGGGGACGGCCATGCGCGCGGCCTGCCTTGCCGGGTACAACGTGGAAAGCAGCACGACGGCCATTACCAGCATCGTGGAGCTCACTGCCGCGAGGGAAGAGTAGTTGAGGGTAAGCCCCTGGAGCGCTCCCGTGACTGTCAGCAGTTTTGTCGCAACCTGGCCGACGAGATAGCCGGCGATGCCGCCGATTATCGCATAGACGCACGCTTCAGCGATGAACAGCATGGAGATATGCATCGGGGCGAGTCCCACGGAAGAATAGGTGCCGATCTCCTTGAACCGTTCGTACACCGATCCCATCATGGTGTTGAGCACTATGAGTGCCGCGATGAGGATGGGCACAAAGAGGTTTCCCATCCCTGAGAACGATGTGAGCCCCAGGGAACTGTAGATCGAGACCCTGTCCCCTATGCCGGCGAAGAGCGTGAGGGCGAGCCGCGCAATAAGTTCCTCGACCTTCGTCTTCAGGTCCACTTCCCCGTCGAAGCTTATGGCTGCGGACTGTATCGTCCCTCCTGCGTTCATGACAGTCTGGTAGGGGACGATCAGTGTCCTGTCCGGCTCGATGTGCAGGAACGACTTTACCTGGCCTTTCCCCTCTGCTGCTATGCCAGCTGCCCTTCTCTTGGTCGCCATCTCCACCTGCATCGCTCCGAGCCCGGAGCCCATGAAGTCCACGGGGGTGAGCAGCTCGTCATCCAGGTCTTTGAGCGCGTTCAGTTTCTCCGAATCGGCTATGCCTATGACGGTGAAGCTGTTTCCGAATACCTCTATCTTCGCGCTTCCCACGTCAGCTGTTGATATGGAAAGCAGGTCGGCGAGGAGGTCAGGCACTATCGCTGCGTATTCGTCTTGTTTCTCGAACCATCTTCCGGCTGTCAGAGCGCTGTCTATCCCGGTTATCGTCTTTTCCTCCGGGACGAGCCCGAGCATGCTGGAGGCGTTGACCGTGTTCTTGCCGTGGCGGATCTTTATGTAGGTCTTCTGTCCCGACTCTCCCCTGATGACGTACCAGGAGCGGGGGGCTACTGTAGCTTCACCGGCGAAATCGTCCTGCAGGTACTCCAGGGCCTTCTCTTCCATCGGGAACCACATGCGGTCCCTCACCAGCATCCCCTGGTAGAGCGGCTTGTTGTCGCGGGGGGTCTGGTGGAACCGCATGTATGATTTGACCGATGTGAACGAGAGAACGGTAAACGTAAGCAGGATCAGGGTCACCGATGTCAGCGCGGTCCGCGTCTTGCGTCTTCTCATGTTGGATACACCCAGGGAGAATGCACAGAAGAGCACGGAGGTCCTGCTCACCTGCGTGTCATGCACCTTCATCGCCTCGGTCTTCTGCTTCTTCATCAGTTCTTCGAATTTCCCTGCTACCAGGATGATCACCATGATGGAAAGCGCCAGGAGGATGAAAGCCAGGAGGATGATCTCCGGGGCGAATGTCAGGCGAAAGGCGGGATGGACGAACCGCATCACCGAGTAGATGCCGAGGAAGATGACGAATATCCCCGCTATCTGTTTCCGGATATCGGTGAACCCGGTGATGAGGCGTTCGAGCAGGTACGAGAAAGGAAGCAGGAGGAACAGGTAGAAGATGATGGCCTTGACGACGTCCGTCGTGGTCCCCTTGACATCCGGGTATGCCCTGGACTCGATGCCGGCGCTGCGGCGTGCGTACTTGATGAAGTCGTCCCACCGCTTTTCTTCCTTTGCCTCCCTGGCACTCTCGAGGAACTTCTGTCCCTGCTCGTGGAGCTGGTCAAGGCGCGTGTTGCTGATACCGTAACTGCGGAGTTCGCTGATCCTGTAGTCGTCCAGCAGGTACATGTCGCTGGCGGCCTGGAAAGGAGTGTAGATGATGGCAGGAGTGGAGGAGGCCGGAAAGCCTATCCCCTCCGAGTCCTGTTTCGTCTTTGCAGAGGGGGAATTGATCAGGAGCTCCCGCATGCCCAGTGCCCCGGTGCCGAAGGCAAGCTTCAGCCGCGAGCCGGGTACAGAAAAGGCGACAGCGGTTGACTCTACCAGGGAATTGCCCTCGGTGCCGATTCTCACCTCGGTCGCTTCATCAGTGAAAGCAAAGCCATACGCGCGGGGAGTGCTGTTGTTGGCATCGAAGATGTCCATCCGGGTCATGTGAGTCAGGTAGCGAGGATCGACGAGTTCGAAGATGTTGGTGGCCACACAGCGGAAGAGCACTATCATGTGCTCGTTTGTCCACCAGAGGATGTCCAGAAGCATCGGATAGTTCTGGTCCCCGCGAGGGCCCCTGTCGGCCGCGTAGACGATATCGCCGCTTTCGTCGAACACGTAACCATGAAGTTCCAGTTCCAACCTTGTATTCTCGATGTCGTCGGTGAACTTCCCCTCCTCATCGACAAGGTTGAAGTAAGTCATCCGGACGCCCTTGCAGGTCTTCTCCGGGTGCATGCGAAACTCTGCCAGTGCGCCGGGAAGCGGGGTGTCCGGGACGAAGCTCTTCTTGGGGTCGAAACGTACCAGTGTGCCTGTCACGGAGTGCATCTGATCCTCAAGCTTCATGTCGTGCCTGGGCCAGAGGCTCGGGTCGTCCGTGACGGCCTTGAGAATACACGCAAGAAAACGTGCCTGCTTGAAGATGTTCTTGTAGTCGATGTACGCGGGGCCAGGTCGGTCCAGAGGCGTATCCACGAGATTTCTTGTGTCGCGGACCGTGACGAAGCTGACGGCAGGGTTGCCGGTGTCCATGAGAACGGTAGCATCCGGCTTCATGGGGCCGGGCATCATGCTCTTCCAGCCGATCCCCTTCACCGGGGTCACGCCGTTGCTCAGGATGTCCTCGGGGACATACCCCAGCCGGGAACATATCTCGGCGGAGTACTCTTCGATGAATTTCCTTGCGAACGGGGCGCAGAAGCGCCGGCGGTAGAACTCCCGGCCATGGTTCTCGTCGGTGTTGTGCCATACCGCCAGTTCATCGCTGTGGCTGGAGAGTTCGAGCCCGATAAAGAGGTCTATCTTGATGGGGTCTTCCAGCTTGCCCTTGTAGAAGTCCTGTGTCCTTGCATGCTTCTGAACGAAGGAGCGGATGCCCTTGCGCGATGTGAAGTGAGCGGAGTTTGCAAGGAAGAGCACGGTGCGGCCGGGAGGGTTGTCCTTCAGGACCTTCGCGATCTCCAGCATGGTGGCGATGCCGATGGCGTTTTCCGCGCCGGGCGCGAGAGCCGGAACGACGGACATCGAATCGTAGTACGCCTGGATGACGATCGTCTCTTTCTTGAGTTCCGGGTCTTTCCCGGGGAGGAAGGCGAGTATGTTCCTTGCCTGGACCTTCTCCCAGTCCATGCGGGCCTTCATCGTTGCCGGGAGACCGGAGACTCCCGCCCGTTTGACCGCCGGCAGCAGCGCGAGAGCACCGGCGCGCTCCAGGTAGAAGCGGGGCATGTTCAACGGGGTGGCAAGGAACTTTCGCTCGGCTTCCATGCGTATCGTGCGCTCCGGCTCGATGAAGACCACTGCCTTCGCGCCGAGCATCGCCGCGTTCAGCCAGTTGTCCTGGCTGTTGAAGTCCATCAGGACTATTGCTCCCTCCAGGTCCTTGCCGTTGAACTCCCTGAATTCTCCCTTGCCCCCGTAAATCAGGTGTCCCTCCAGGCCGTCCACGGGCAGCGTGGAGGTCCTGGCGTTGTTCGGCCAGAGCGAGTGTACCGGGTAAGTGCTGCCTCCCGCGTTCAGCGTTCCTCCCTTGTCCACCGGGACCGTCACGGAGAACTCTTCCACACGCACCTCGAGACCGAGGGCGCGCAGTTTCTCCTCCACGTAGACCGCGGCTTTTCTGTCCCCGGGGTAGCCGGGTACACGGGAGCCGTATCCTGCCAGCGTTTCTATGCTTGCCTGTATGGAGGCGGTGTCCACCTGCCGGGCAAGGGAGTCGTAGTCGAGTGCCCACGCGCCGCGAGAGAAGAGCAGGGCTGCCAGCGCGACAGCACTTCTTGCGATGAATGTCTTTGCCGTGATGGGTTTAAGTCTCAAGGCATAGGCCTCCTGGCACTATATCCAGAAAAGTCCGCAATCGGTCTTGCCGGTGATGAAGTTGATGATCAGCCATAGGCCCCCGATCGCGAACTGTCCCATGACCATCCCGAGGAACATGGGGCGGATGGTCCGGTACAGCTTCGGGCCGCCGTAGCGCAGGAGCAGTGATTTTACCAGCCACCCCAGGAATACGCTGAACCAGGTGAGCTGCACCAGGAAGATGGTACCCGCGGGAAAACCTATCGGGTGCAGCGGCCACCACAGGAAGCGGAAACGCATGAACATCAGGAACCACATCACGAGGGCCCCGAGCCCGATGAACCCCCATGCCTTCCAGTTGGCGCCGGTGGCGTGGAGTATCTTCTTGGCAGTGAAATCGAAGGGGTACCACGCTCCACCGCCAAAGAACCAGCTGTTCAGGTTTACCCCGCCCATGTCGTAGGCGTATGTCATGAGCAGCCAGATGGAGCCGCCCATGGAAAGCACTATTGCCAGCATCATCGCCCAGAAGAGAGGGCGAGTCTTGCGCTGCTTCTCCGTGAGCTTCAAGCCGGTCGCCGCCGAGGCCATGACAAAGGTCCTGGTGTCGGATGCGTATATCCAGGTGAAGGCCATGGACACGAGCCCGACGGGCCCGAGGATGCTCGTCCCGAACCCGGATATGACGAAGAAGGAGGCGATGCTGGGAGCTCTGCAGAGGGAGACTCCTCCCTCGCAGACGATACGGGTCACCCCGAGGAAGAAGACAAACAGTATGATGAGGAAGATCGGAACAATCGGGACAGGCATGCCGGAGCGATTCAGCCAGACCCCCATGAATATGAGCCCGCCGATCATCCCCCAGAAGGCGACGGGATAAGACAGGATCTCGCTGGAGTCGTCCACGTTCGGGTCTCGTCCGATAGCCTTCCTGAAGACGTCCTTCAGATGCTTCCTGCCCACCCAGAGTCCCATTGCTACCAGGAGGATGATCGCGCCGCTTCCCTGGTGGCCTATGATGACATCGCCGCAGGACGCGGTGTAGATGTCCGCTACCTGGTTGATGCTGAAGCCCGTGATCCCCAGGATGCCCCTCTCGACTATATGAAAGAGAGAGAAGAACCACAGGCTGAAGGAGACCGTGGTGGGCACTATGAACGAGAACCCGAGCATAGGGAAACTCAGGTTGAAGGGCAGGGCCACCGTCTGGCGGAAGATCGGTATGCTATCGCCTATGCTTACCAGGGGCACCGCGTTGAAGTAGTAGTGCAGCGCGTTTATCGACATGATGACCGCAGGAATGGCAAAACCGATCCACATCAGCTTGTTCTTGAAGAACGGTCCGAGGACCGAGCCCGGTCCCTGCTGGCTCATCTCCAGCGGGAGGTGTACCAGTGGGAATGTGAGCTTTTCCTTTTCCACCCACTGCTTTCTCAAGATCACTACCATGCAGATCATGACGAAGTAGAGGGCCAGGAGAAACGCGCTCCATGCCAGCAGGGGGCCTGCCCACGCTCTCCAGGGAACTGTCGCTCCCCCCTCGTAGAAATCCTTGAGGACCTGCGGGTCCGTGGGCGCGATCCACTCGGGGATGTGCGGCACTATGATCTCAGCCCACCTGTTCTCCGGGGTGGCGAAGTAGTGGGCGGCAGGCATTATCGGCAGGAGGTACTGCATGAGGCCCATAGTGGGTATGGTACAGGCGATAATCATCATCACGTAGATCGTCAGAAGCTCGGGCCGGGAAAGCCCCAGGTTCTTTCTTATGGCCCTGAGCCCGGTGTTTACCCCGAAGACGAGCAGGAAGAAACAGAATATCGCGGCGCCCGTGGTGAAGTCCAGTGCCATGTAGGAGCCCTTGATGACGCTGTTGGCATAGGGGGCCCCCACGGCGATGAAGAGGGAGAAGAAGCTGCCCACCAGGAATGCCCTTAACGTAAAAGCGTTTTGCGGCCGTGCTTCAGTCATCTCGCCCATCTCCGCTCCCTTTATCTGCCGGTCTCCGCGC
>SDBT01012967.1_pt1 | contig 13368 bp, 14 predicted proteins | sample 2277101 | NCBI WGS metagenome assembly SDBT01 (sample SAMN10404973, study PRJNA504765) | marine sediment metagenome | isolation source: marine sediment core GS10_PC15, 103 cmbsf | place: Arctic Ocean: Southern Knipovich Ridge | collected 2010 | reverse complement strand
TTATGGCGCAGCACCGGGTCGCTGGGATCCAGTCTCACTGCCCGCTCGTAGAGCGTCGCGGCCTGCTCCCAGTTGTCGGGGATGGCCATGGCGCGGCCGGCCAGTATGGAGAGCGCGAACGCGCTGGCCGAGTAGTAATCGGCAACGTCGCGGATCCAGTCGACGCCGTTGCGCAGGTTGCGGGCGTACCGCGCATACTTGGGGTCCTGCGGCAGCAGGGCGATGGCCTCCGTGAACCGGCGCCGGAACATCAGGCTGTTGGCCCGCACGCGCAGGTCCAGATCGCCGCGCAGCCGGTCGGCCTCGGCGCCCTCGCCCACGTTTGTCAGGTATGGCCACGCACTCTCCAACAGCGGCGCGAAGCTGGCCTCCATGCAGTTCGGGCCGGCCGTATACCTGGTGGTGTACTGCACGTAGGGCAGGTCGTCCGTGTTGATCGGGCTGTCGTAGGTCCACGCCCTCAGCATGTCCTCACCGCACACGAACGTTTCGAGCACGCCCACCACTGTATCCAGCGCCCAGTGCCGCATGTCGGCGCTGACGGCGGGCGCGGCGAGCCGGGTGCGCAGTTGCTCCACGTCGATGGTGAGCCGTTCGGGCGTCCCGATCAGCAGCGTGTAGCCCCAGTAGAGCCCGTTGCGCGCCACGCCGTGGGCGAACCACAAGCTTGAGTGCGGGAAGACCGTCTGGAACGTCTTGACGATGGTCTTGAACTCCGGTTCACTCAGGCCCTGGAAGGGCACCCACTAAATGAAGATGCCGTCCTCGGTCAGGTGGTCGCGCATCGTGCGGTAGAACTCGGCCGTATAGAGCAGCCAACTGTCGCTGGACTTGGGGTGCAGCGAGTCGGAGACGATGACGGGCCACGTGTTGCCGGAAACGTAGACGTAGTTGCGCCCGTCGTCGATCGAGGCGGTGAACTTCGGGTCGGTGACGATCGAATGGTTCTCCACCTCGAACAGCTCCGCCCCCTCCAGCACCATGCGCTCCAGGTCGACGGCACGGACAGACTGCACCTCGGGGTACTGCGCCGCCACGCCGGATGCCATGCCGCTGCCGAAGCAGATCATCAGCACGTCGTCAGGCCGGGGGTGGAGCAAGGGGCCGAGCCCGCCCATCAGCTTGAATGAGACGACGTCCGGCTGGGCGGTCGTCACCTCGACGGCGCCGTTCATATAGAGGTACTTGATGCCGCCGACGCGGTCGCGGACGATGATCTCGGTGCTGGTCCGGCCCTCCTTGTAGAACAGGACCTCCCTGTGGCGGCGGAGGGTCTGGTTCGTGGACAGCACGACGTCGCGGCCCAGGTCCGGCGGCACCAAGCCAAAGAACGCCGCCGCCACGCCGAGGGTGGCCGCAAGAGGAATAAGGCACCTGGTGGGCCGGAACCCGAGCCGCACCAGGAGCAGCACCATCCCCGTGCTCCAGTAGGCGAGAGCCATGATCAGGAGCCCCGCCTGTATGCCGACGAGCGGGACCAGGACGAACGTGGGCAGCAGCGCCCCCATCGTGGCGCCGGCGGTGTTGACGGCATACACGGCGCCGATGCTGCGCCCGGCCGCGGCGACGCGGCGCGGGTAAGCCGCGCACAGCGGCGGGAAGGACACGCCCATCAGGACCGTCGGCACGAAGACGGTGATGGCCGCCATCGGCACGAGCAGGAGCGGGCCGGTGTCCCGCCGGATGGAGATCACAGCGCCCGCCACGAAACAGGCCACGACGCAGAGCCCGAGCAGCGATTGCGTGATTCCGAGGGCGCGGATCGGGTCGCGCGATCGGCTCAGTGCAAGTCGACAGACGAGGCTGCCCAGGGCCATGCCGAGCAGGTAGATGCCCAGTATCGTGGTGAAGGCGTATGCCAGGTTGTTCAGCGGTCCCAGGTAGCGTACCCACAGCATCTCGCACGCGAGGCCGGTCAGTCCGGTCGTGAACGCTACCGCGAGCAGCAGCGCTCCGGGGGGCGTGCCGCCGGCCGGTTGGGGCGGCCTGTTCGGTTGCCGCGGGGGCACTGGAGGCAGGCGGCTTCCCGCGACGCATCAGGCCAACAGCCACGGCGAGGCCCGCCACGACCAGCGTCAGCCCGACGGCCGCCCAGTTCGTGAGCCTCAGACCGAGCGTGGCGATCATTCAGTAGCCGGCGGCGAAGCACCCGGCCGTCGCCCCGAGAGTGTTGACGCCGTAGAGCAGGCTGACGCGCGCACCGATGACCTCGGTCGTCTCTGCGCAGAACCGCGTCAACAGCGGCAGCGTCGCCCCCATCAGAGCGCAGGGGACCACCAGCAGTCCGAATGAAATGAGGAAACGGACGGCCCCGGCAGCCGCCATGGAGCCCGCAACCGCGCCGAGCGCATCCGGCGCCCACCTGGTCAGCAGAGAGGTGGCGGCGGGCAGCAGCAGCGCCCAGAGGGCCACCACGGCTTCGAGGATCCCATAGACGAGCAGGCGGTTGCGGAACCGATCGGCCAGCCTGCCGCCTGCCCAACTGCCGAGCCCCAGCCCCGCCATGAAGGCGCAGAGCACCATGCTGATGGCGTACGTGCCCGCACCCAGGACGGTCACGAAGAAGCGGGACCAGAGCACCTCGAACACGAGGGCGGATGCCCCCGTGGCGAAGAATGCTCCGTAGACGAGTGCCCGCAGGCCCGTGGAGGGACCCGAGGTCGGGGCGACGGTGTCGAGTTGGTGCGGTTCGTCAGGCATGGATGCTGCGGTCCGGCTCAGGTGATGGAACTTGGCGGCGCCTCGGTCTGGTGCAGCGCGGCCGCGCGCACGCACGCGGGCACGTTGCCGGTCGCTCGCCAGTTGAACTCCAGCGTGTCGAGGCAGAACTCAACTTCGAGTTCCGTCGGCATCGAGCGCTCGTCCAGGCCATAGTACTCTTGCCAGGCGGACAGGTCCAACGTCGCGCGCCGCTCAGGCCAGCGGATGCTGAACGAGAAGGCGTCATCGCAGCGGTCGAACGGGTTGTGGGTCGCGACCAGATTGTCGCCGATGCCGACCTACGTGTTCGAGTCGCGCACGTCCCAGATCACGTTCTGCGTTGACTCACGCGCGCGCCGTCTGTAGAGTGGCCGCGCGGCCCCCTGGAGGCGGAGATGCTACACAGAACGATTCAGGTTGGGACGGGCGGGTCCGGAGCGGCTGAGCGCGCCGTCAAGGAGCAGGTGGAGCCGTTAACGCAGATAACCCGCGGTTGAGGGAGGCGCACGCTCGGTAGAACCATGGTGATCGAACTGGACAGGGCAGCCCAGGACTACGTCGGCGAGATAGGGGTCGTCGCGCGGTTCACCTTCCCCGTGCCGGACGAGGGCGAGTTCCTGCGAGACTATGCGGACAATGATGTGCTGGCCCGGATCATCGGAGCCGTCAGCACGGTGCGCCCTATCTCCCTCGTCCAGATCCTGCACCTGGGAGGCTATCAGCTCTGGGAGGCCGTGGGCAACACCCTCATGCACGGCTGCGCGGGAGATACCTGCATCGTGCTGTCCGTCGGCCGATCCGGGCTGGTCTACGAGGTGGCCGGCGGCGGCCCAGGCTACGACGTCCATGCGGTGGTTGCCCGCTTCCGGGCAGGAGATCGCCACTGGCAGCACAAGGGAAAAGGGTTCGCGGTGTTCGACAGGCGCCACGTCGGGGTGACCTTCGAGGATGCAGGCAGGACCACGGTGATCCGGGCTCTGGCCTCGAAGGAGGGCGCGTTCTATGACTACTATCTGAGCCTGCCCATCGCCGAACTGGACGGCCATACCCCTTTAGAGGCGGCGCGCAGCACGGACCCCAAGCTACGCCGGGCGGTCGACGACTGGCTCCGGAGCGTCGAAGAGGACCAGGCGGCCGCAGGCCGGGCCGGCGCCCGTGAGTGGGGCTATTCCGACATAGCCGGTGCGTTGCGTCAGAGACTGCGGAGTGTCTGGACCGGGAGGGCCGGGAAGGAATGCCAGATTGCCGGTGAATAGGCCACAGGAACTGGGAGTATAGCTTGGTAGGTGACGAACAGGACCGGCCCTCCATTGACGGCCCGGAAGCGGCATTGCTCAAGCGTTGCCAGGCCGGAGACAAGAAGGCGTTCGGCGCGATAGTCAAGCGCTACGCCGGTCGCGCCCTGGGCGCGGCCACTCTCCTGCTGGGCAGCCGTGAGGACGCGCATGACGCGTCCCAGGAGGCGTTCGTGCGAGCCTGGCGCCACATCCGGCGTTTCGACGTGGAGCGGCCGTTCTATCCGTGGTATGCGACCATCCTGCGCAACGTCTGCGTGAGCCTGCTCAGGAAGCGCTCGCGGAGACCAACCGTGGAGCTGACCGAAGGCCATGCCCATCAGCATCCCGAGTCCAATCCCGTCCTGCTGGCCGAAAGGAACGAGCGACGTGACCGCGTGTGGTGGGGGATCCAGGCGCTGTCTGCGAGCCACCGCGAGATCGTCGTGATGAGCCATTTCCAGAACCTGTCCTATAAAGAGATCGCCGCTGCGCTGGACATACCCATCGGCACGGTGATGTCCCGGCTGCACAACGCGCGGCAAGCCCTGCGCAAGAAACTGACGGACCCGAATCTATGAATTGCAGTGAATATGCGGCCATGCTGACGGGGTATATAGACGAGGAACTGACGCCCGAGGACCGGGCCCGGCTGGAGAAGCACCTGACAGGGTGCGAGGCGTGCCGGGGGGAACTCGCGGCCCTGACCGGCCTGAAGGAGGAACTGGCCATGATGGACTTCGTTGAGCCCACCGACGTCGAGCTGGACGCATACTGGGCGGGCGTCTACAACCGGCTGGAGCGCCGGCTGGGCTGGATACTGCTTTCGGTCGGCGCCGTCGCGCTGATCGCCTACGGCGCCTTCGAGCTGGTCGAGAAGTTCGTCCGGGACCCGAGCGTCGCCCTCATCCTGAAGGTGGGCGTCCTGGCCGGCATCCTCGGCCTCGTCATCCTGTTCGTCTCGATCCTGCGCGAGCGGCTGGCGGTCAGCAAGGCAGACAGGTACTCTCAGGAGATCAAGCGATGATCCTGGTCACCACCGAAACCATACGCGGCATGGCCATCAAGCAGACCCTCGGGATCGTCCGCGGCAACACGATCCGCGCCCGCCACATCGGCAAAGACATCGGCGCCCTGTTCCGCAACATCGTCGGCGGCGAGATCGTCGAGTACACGAAGCTCATGGGCGAGTCGCGTGAGCAGGCCCTGGACCGCATGGTCCAGCACGCCGAGAACCTGGGGGCGAACGCCGTCGTCTCGGTGCGATTCGCCACCTCGATGATCATGGGCGGCGCGGCGGAGCTTCTGGCTTACGGCACGGCCGTCATCGTCGAGGACGGGCGTGAGGCTCAGGCGTGACGGACGGCCCGGATGCGTTCTCGGGTGAACGCGAGCGGGCCCGAAACCACGTAGCCCCATACCAGCGCAGCGAACATGTACTCGTAGGCCCAGAGCACGCACGCCGTGATGAAGGAGGCCGCGATGAGGGCCGTGACGGAGGGCTTCATGCGGGCAAGGATCGACCCGGCGTTCTTGTAGGGGACACTGCTGACCATCAGCACACCCAGCACCACCAACACCCACGGGAGCACGGCGGTCGCCTGCGGCAGGCCGGTCAACCGCGCGTGGAACAGCACGGCCGTCGCCGCCGCCGCGCCGGCGCCGGTGGAGGGCAAGCCCTGGAAGGAGTCGTGCTTGCTACTGCCCGAGACCTGCAAGGCGTTGAAGCGCGCCAGACGCCAGGCCGTGCAGAGCGGATAGGCCATGATCATCAGCCAGCCGATGTGGCGCATCTCGCCGGCCATGAGCGACCCGACGAGCACTGCCGGCGCCATGCCGAATGAGATCAGGTCGCCCATCGAGTCAAGCTGCGCGCCGAACTCGCTCGCGGCGTCCAGCGACCGGGCCAGCGCTCCGTCCACGGAGTCCAGCAGCACGGCCAACAGGATCATCAGTGCGGCGAGCTCGGGTGCGTCATTCACGGCGAATCCGCAGGCGGCCACGCCGACGCCGGCATTGGCCAGGGTGGCGATGGTCGGTACTTGCTTGCCGAGTTTCATCATGTCGGTTCTCCGGATCAGGTCGCGTGTCGCACTGTGCGGCCGCGGTCACGGCGATTCAGGCGCCAGCGGACGGCCAGTATGTCGAGAGGGGACGGTGCGGGGCCGCCGGCGCCAGGTCCATCGATGGGCGTCTCGGCGATGGTGTAGCCAAGCGCGCGGGCTACTGCGGCCGCCTCAATGTCGGCGGTGGAGTCCGTGTCGCGCGCGAGGCGGTAGACCTGTCGCGCGACCGGGCCCAGGTAGCAGGTGAAGCCGCCTAAGGCGTCGCGGATGCCCTTGAGCAGGAGGACGCGCGCCACGGCGTTGACGGCCGCTCGCGTCAGCCGCAACGCGCGGGGCCGCCCCAGACAGCGCGAGCCCACCACCACCTGTGCGCCGCGTTCCAGGTGCGGCACCAGGCGCTGCACTTCGCGCACCGGGACCGTCACGCCGCGTCCGATCACGAGGACGTAGTCGCCGGTCGATGCCAGGACGGCAGCGCGAGTGGCGCTTCCGCCGTCCGGGACGTCGACCCGGCTCACAGGCACCGCGCCCGCCGCAGCAGAGATGCCTGAGCGCGGGGGCGCCGCCCCCAGCAACTCGGCGCGCCAGGGCAGACGGGCGGCCTGCCGGCGGACGGTCTCGACGGCGGCTTTCGCCTCGCCGGGATCGCCGTCCAGCGCCATGATGATGCTGATGGCCTTCATTTTCGGTCAGCCCTCCAGGCAACATCATTACAAACGCCATGCCGAAGGTCCCAGGCTGGCCGCAGTAAGTGGGCCAAAGCTGTAACAGCTTAGCATCAAGCGAGATAGGACGCATGCGGCATCTGCGCACAGACGCGGCCGGATCCGTCAGGTGCATGGGAAGCATGGCAATGGTGCAATGCTGCGATTGCACCAGAGGGGGGAGGGCGGCTAGTACCCTTCGATGATCTCGGCCGTGAAGATCAGGACCTCGGTGGCGGGGTCGCGCCAGGCGTCGTGGCTCAGGCCGGCCTTGCCGGCGCAGCAGTGACCCAGGAACTCCTCCTTCGTCCAACCGGTCTCGGTGGCCACCTGCGGCAGGAAGCATCCGCTGCGGGACCCCTGGCGGATGTAGATGCCGTGGGTGCCCAACTCCATCTCCGTCATCGGGTCCTGGATGGGCCGCAGCGGGGAGAGGACCGAGATCTCGATGTTGAGTTCGCCCAGGTCCAGCGGGGTGAGGCGCATGTGGTGGAAGCGCGGGTCCTCGAGCGCGGCAGCCCCTGCCATCTCGCGGATGACCTGCCACAGGGGGATGTCGGCGGTGAAGCGCCCGATGCAGCCGCGAAGCTGCCCGCGCGTCTTCAGCGTGACGAACGCGCCCTGGTGGCCCTGCAACTCCTCGTCGTCGACCTGCAACCGGGGCGCAGCCCAGCCCGCCACCGCAGCCTCGACCGTCCGCCGGGCCACGTCCAGGAGCGTCTTGCGCGCGGTTTCGCTCAGCACGGTCGGGGGTCCTCTAGGGTGGCGCGGTCGGCACGGCGTCGGGTCCGGGCGGCGATCCAGGCGCGCCGTCGTTCTCGCCGATCAGAAGCCTAACACACAAGAACCCCAGGACCAAGAGGACTACGAACGCGATGCTCAGCAGGTTGAAGTACTTGTCGATGAACCGCTTGATGTGCGCACCGAACAGGCGGAACAGGATGCCGAGCGTGAAGAAGCGCAGCCCCCGCCCGGCCACGGACGCCAGCAGCAGCACGCTGAGCGGAACGTGCGTGTGGCAGACCCCCGCGGCGATCGTGAAGACCTTATACGGGATCGGCGTCAGCGCGGCGACCAGGATGAACAGGAAACCGTGCTGGCCGAACTGCTCGCGCAGGTGCTCGAAGTGGTCCATGTAGCCGTACAGCTCGAGCACGGGCCTGCCGACCGCCTGGAATGCGAACATGCCGATCGCGTAGCCCAAGCAGCCGCCGAGCACTGACCCGGTCAGGCAGACGCCTGCATACTTGGTCGCCTTGCGCGGCGCCCCCAGCGCCATGGCGATCAGCAGCACGTCGGGCGGGATCGGGAAGAATGACGCTTCCGCAAAGGCCAGCACGAACAGGGCCCACACGGCGTGCGGCGTGTCCGCCCAGTGGATCGTCCAGTCGTAGAGACGCCGCACGGGACCCGGGCGGCGCCCGGACGGCTCGGTTGGTGTCGGCTCATTGTCGGGCACGTCAGGACTCCGTTGGTGCAGTCAGGATGCCATTGTCGGAAGACGCGCCCGGGAGAATCAAGACCGGGCCGCGTTGATTCGCCGGAACGCGTCTGATATAAGGCGGCCTGACCTCCCGGAGGAAGGGACAGCATGGAGACGCTCAGCGTCAGCACCGGTTCGCGCACGCAGCTCATCAACATAACCGCACAGGTGCAGGACGCCGTCACGAAGTCGGGCGTCGACGGCGGCATCTGCATGGTCTTCGTCCCGCACACCACCGCCGCCGTCACCATCAATGAGAACGCCGACCCCGCCGTGCCCCGCGACATGCTGATGGAACTCGACAAGATCATTCCCTTCGAGGACGGCTACGCGCACGCGGAGGGCAACAGCGCCGCGCACCTGAAGTCGACACTCGTCGGTGCCTCGTGCATGGTGGCCGTGCGCGGCGGCCGGCTGGCGCTCGGCACCTGGCAGGGGATCTACTTCTGCGAGTTCGACGGGCCGCGCTCGCGACGCGTGGAAGTCACCTGCAAGTAGGGGCGCCCTTGGCCGACGACGACCAGATCGCACCCACAGATGCCGGACCTCCCTGGGGGCCCCCTTGGGGTGTGCTCGAGGCCGTCTTCGCCCTGTCAGCATTCTTCCTGGTGCAGGGGGTGGTCGTCCTGCTCATCGGGCCGGACCTCACGGACTCGGGCAGGGGGCTGGCCGCCTCGGCCGCCGGCCAGGTGGCCGGCCTTGCGGCGGTCCTGATCTTCATGTTCATGTGGATCGGCCGGAGCAGATCGCCACTGCGCTCGCTCGGCTTCCGCGTCCCCCGCGCGTCGGATGTGTTGGCGTCCTGGTGGATCCTCGTACTCGGCGCAGTCACTTACGTGGCGGCCAGCATCGGGCTGGGGATGCTGATGGAGCAGATGGGCCTGGGGCCGGAAGACCTGCCTCGCCAGGACCTGGTAGAAACCATCCGCGCCACCGACTCGAGCACTGTCCTCGCCCTGTCCGTCATGGTGGCCGTCGTGATCGCGCCCGTAGCCGAAGAGGTGCTCTTCCGCTCCGTCATCTACCAGCCGCTGCGCCGCCGCTTCGGGCGGACAACGGCGGCCCTGTTGGTCAGCCTGCTGTTTGCGACCGTTCACTTCTACGCGTTCGGCGTGGTCCACCTCGTCATCATCTCGTTGGTTCTGGTGGGGCTGTTCGAGCGGACACGGTCGCTGTGGGTGTCTATCGCCGCGCACGCAGCCTACAACGCCTTCACCATGGCCCTGGCGCGGTCGTCTCACTTCGCGCCGTGACCTGCCCAGACGCCCGCGCCACATCAGCATCCCATGCGACTTCGCTACCCATGGGCAGCCTATGTGGCGCAGGTTCTCCAACCTGCGGCGACCGGGCCAGAGGCCCGGTCGCCGCCGTCAGGCGGCTGGCCGTTCAGGCACGGCCGAACAGGCACGGACAAAAGCGTCGGGCCTGACGGCCCGATCCGCAGACTGGAGAGGCTGCGCCACATTGGCTCGGCGTCCGCGTGCAATCGCAATGGCGGGCCAGTAGACTATGCGCGCCCCGCACACGTCGAGCGACACTCACGGACCCGCAACCATGGCAGGCATCACTGAAGCCGTCGACGAGCAGATGGCCCGCATCCGTCGCGGTGCGGCCGACATCGTGCCCGAAGACGAACTGGTCAAGAAGATCGGCCGTTCGCTCCAGACGGACCGGCCCCTGCGCGTCAAGCTCGGGCTCGACCCTACCGCGCCCGACATCCACATCGGCATCGCCGTGGTCATGCACAAGTTGCGCGCCTTCCAGGACATGGGCCACCACGCCGTGCTCATCATCGGCGACTACACGGCCACCGTGGGCGACCCCAGCGAGCAGAACGCCCTGCGGCCCCAGCTCACGCACGAGCAGGTGATGGCACACGCGCGCACCTACCTCGACCAGATGGGCAAGATCGTGGACATCGACGAGGCCGAGGTCGTCCGGAACGGCGACTGGTATGGCAAGATGACGTTTGGCGAAGTGATCGGCCTCGCCGCTCGCCTCACTGTGGCGCGCTGCATCGAGCGGGACGACTTCGCCAAGCGTCTGTCCGAGGGGCGTCCCGTCTTCCTGCACGAGTTGCTCTACCCCCTGATGCAGGCCTACGATTCGGTGATGGTGCGCAGCGACGTCGAGATCGGCGGCACCGACCAGATCTTCAACATGCTGGTGGGGCGCGAGCTGCAGCGGCAGATGGGCCAGGAGCCCCAGATCGTCATCACGAACCCGCTGCTCGAAGGGCTGGACGGCCATCAGAAGATGTCGAAGAGCAAGGGCAACTACATCGGCATCAGCGAGCCGCCGGAGATCATCTTCGGCAAGGCGATGAGCATCCCCGACGAGCTGATGGAGAAGTACTTCGTCCTGGCCACAGACGTGCCGGCGGACCGCGTCAGCGTGGCGCTCTCCCCGGGCGTCCATCCGCGCGAGGCCAAGGCCGAGCTGGCGGCCGCGATCGTGGAGCGCTACTACGATGCTGCCGCCGCCGAGGCGGCGGGACGCGAGTTCGACCGCGTCTTCAAGCAGCACGAGCTCCCCGAGGACATGCCGGACATCACCGTCGGCCCCGACGACCTGGCAGACGGGAAGATCTGGATCGTGAAACTGCTGCAGCTGGCCGGCATGGCCAAGTCCGGTGGGGAAGCGCGCCGGCTGGTTGCCGGGGGCGGTGTGAGCATCGGCATGGCGGCCGACTCACTGGAGGTGGTCGACGACACCGGGGCGGACGTAGCGATCGCGGACGGCGCCATCCTGAAAGTAGGCAAGCGCCGCTTCTGCCGGCTCCTGACCGACTAGTTCGGCGTTCGGAGTTCCGGGTTGGCAACTCGCCCGCCCAACGCCGAACCCCGAACGCCGAACCCGGAACCCTCTATTGGCCGTGCTGGTGCTTCAGGGCGGCCTCTATGAAGCCGGCGAACAGGGGGTGGGGGGCGGTTGGCTTGCTCTTCAACTCCGGGTGGAACTGCACACCCACGAACCACGGATGGTCCGCGACTTCGACGATCTCCACCAGATCGTGCCCCTCGTTCACGCCGACGGACACCATCCCGGCGCCGGCCAACTGGTCGCGGAATGCGTTATTGAGCTCGTAGCGGTGGCGGTGGCGCTCGTTCACCCGCTCGACCCCGTAGTGGCGCCGAGCGTGTGACCCGTCCGCCAGCGTGCAGGGCTGCGCCCCCAGCCGCATCGTGCCGCCCAGACCGGTGATGGCCTTCTGCTCCTCCATCAGGTCGATGACGGGGTAGGGGGTCTCGGCATCGGCCTCCAGGCTGTGGGCGCCCGTCAGGCCGCACACGTTGCGGGCATACTCGATGACGGCGCACTGCATCCCCAGGCAGATGCCGAAGAGCGGAATGCCGCTCTCGCGGGCGTAGCGGATGGCCGCGATCTTGCCCTCCAGTCCGCGGATGCCGAACCCGCCGGGCACCAGGATGCCGTGGACACCGTCCAGGCACTCGGCCGCGCCCTGTTTCTCGATCTCTTCGGACTCGACGCGGCGCACGCGCACCTGGCTGGCGTTGGCGATGCCGCCGTGCTGCAGGGCCTCGTAGATGGATTCGTAAGCAGACTGACGCCCGATGTACTTGCCCACGACGGCCACGTCCACGGCGTGCTCGGGGTTGTTGAGCACGTCCAGCATCCTGCGCCAGTCTGCCAGATCGCTCCTCTTCGTTTCGAGGCCCAGCTTGCCGCAGATCAGTTCGTCGAGCCCCTGGTCCTGCAGCATGACGGGGATCTGATAGATGTTCGGCTTGGCGTCCAGCTCCTCTATGACACACTCGCGGGGCACGTTGCAGAAGAGGGCCACCTTCTCGGCGTGCTCCTCCTCCATGGGCACCTCGGTGCGGCAGATGAGGATGTCGGGGAAGATGCCGATCTGCCTGAGCGTGCCGACGCTGTGCTGCGTGGGCTTGGTCTTGAGCTCCTGCGCCGCCCGCAAGTAGACGAGCAGCGTCAGGTGGATGTAGAGCACGTTCTCATGGCCGTATTCCTGGCCGAACTGGCGGATGGCCTCCATGAAAACCAGCCCCTCGATGTCGCCTACGGTGCCGCCTATCTCGGTGATGGCCACGTCCACGTCAGGCGAATGCAGCTTGGCGATGCGGGCCTTTATCTCTTCGGTGACGTGGGGGATCATCTGGACCGTCTTGCCCAGGAAGTCGCCGCGGCGCTCCTTCTGCAGCACGGTCTGGTAGACGCTGCCGGTAGTGATGTTGCAGTCGCGGTCGATGACGGCGTTGGTGAACCGCGTGTAGTGACCCAGGTCCAGATCGGTCTCGGCCCCGTCGTCGGTCACGTAGACTTCGCCGTGCTCGTAGGGGTTCATGGTGCCGGGATCGACGTTCACGTAGGGGTCGATCTTCTGCAGTCTGATGCGCAGGCCGCGGCTCTCCAGCAGCAGTCCGATGCTGGCCGAGTTGAGGCCCTTGCCCAGTGAGGAGCAGACGCCGCCGGTCACGAAAATGTGCTTCGTCATGGCTCAGCGTGGGTCAGGGAAGAGCGGTCCGATCGAAGCAGGCATTTTGCGCGAACGGCCGGTGGTCGTCAAGAGTCCGACCGTTCTGCGCGCAGCCCCCGGCCGACCGGCGCTACCAGTTCAGCCTGGTGGGCACGCCCCGATCGGCCATGTACTGCTTGATGTCAGGGATCGTGTACTTCTCGTAGTGGACCATCGAGGCGATGAGGGCGGCGTCGGCCCTGCCCTCGGTGACGACCTCCACCATGTGCTCCGGCGTGCCCGCGCCGCCGCTGGCTATGACGGGTATGCCGACCGCATCCGCAATGGCGCGGGTCACCTCGACGTCGTAGCCCTGTTCGGTGCCGTCTGCGTCGATCGAGTTGACGCAGACCTCGCCGGCGCCCAGGGACTCGGCGCGCTTGGCCCACTTGATCGCGTCCAGGCCGGTCGGCGTGCGCGCGCCCTCGATGTAGATCTCGAAGCCGCTCGGGATCTCGGTGGATGGCGGGACACGCTTGATCTGCATGCCGAGCACGATGCACTGGCTGCCGAACTGCTGCGCGCCGCCCAGGATGATGTCGGGGTTGCGCACGGCGCCGGAGTCGATGCTGACCTTGTCGGCGCCGGCCAGCAGGACGCGGCGCATGTCATCGGTTGTCCTCAAGCCCCCGCCCACGGCGAAGGG
>SDBT01012966.1_pt1 | contig 13369 bp, 9 predicted proteins | sample 2277101 | NCBI WGS metagenome assembly SDBT01 (sample SAMN10404973, study PRJNA504765) | marine sediment metagenome | isolation source: marine sediment core GS10_PC15, 103 cmbsf | place: Arctic Ocean: Southern Knipovich Ridge | collected 2010 | reverse complement strand
AGAATTGCCTTGTGCGAATCGCGATGAAAACTGGGCAGAAGCGAATGATGCTGGATGGTGTAGGCAAAGAGAAGCGTCAGCGTCGTCCGGGAGAGGCTGGCGATGACGAGGCTCCAGACGCCGAAGCCGTTCAGTGCGAGCAGAATTCCCACCAGCCCGTATCCCAGGGCATAGGAGAGCACTTCCAGCAGCGCAATGGCCCGGAATCGCAATTCGCGTCGCAAAAGCCCTAGACTGGTTGCGCTCAGCCCGTTGATGAAAAACGTCAACCCCATTGCCCGAATGATCGGAACGATCTCTGGGGTATCCAGGAAGAACCTCCCCAGCGGCGCCGCCAGGAAGATCGCGACGGTAAACGCCGCGCCGATCAACGTCGAGGCCGTGAACGCCGCCCGGATATCGTGGGGCTGTAGCGTTTGCTTTTGGACAATCGCCTGGCCGATGCCCATCTGAGCAAAGTAGCTCCCGAAGCGGAGGAAAATTCCCGCCATAGCGACCAGCCCGAACGCCGAGGGCAGCAGAAGGCGTGCAATGATCGCTGTGAAGGCAATCTGCAATCCAGCAGAAATACCATTGGCCAGATAGGTCCACTTCAGCCCGTGAACTGTTCTGGATGTTAGAGATTTTTCCATTTTGCTCGTTGTTTGCGCCTTTGTTCACTGCGCGCACTCCGTCCCCGTCGGCGTACCGGCGATTTTATTCGTATTACACGTATTATCTCGTTCTTAGACCGGAAAGGCTCGTCCGTTCGTCTCAACGATACTTCCTGTCGAAAATCGGAGAGCCATACCGCGGGGAAAAACGAATGAGCATTTCCTGAATGTTATGGAGAGACAAGACAAAACGGCGGCTTTCCTCTACGAATAATTCTCTATTCGCCAAACGATAGATATCGCTCAGGTAACGTTGGAGGTACAGACACGCGTGATTTCGTCGTATATCCAGGCATACGTTTTTTCCAAACCATCACGTAAACGAATATTGGGGGCCCATCCGAGGAGTTTGCGAATTAACGTATTGTCGCTGTTTCGTCCTCGCACTCCTTTGGGAGCCTCCAGATTATAATTGCGTTTCAGCCGGATACCAGCGATGTCTTCCACAATGTCCACCAAACCATTGATGGTCACTAATTCGTCACTGCCCAGATTGATCGGCATCTCAATATCGCTTTGCATGATCTGCTGAATGCCGTAAATGCAATCGTCGATATATTGGAAGCTTCGGGTTTGCAGCCCATCGCCCCAAATCTCGATTTCGTGATTACCGGAAAGCTTGGCTTGAATCACTTTTCGGCAGATGGCTGCAGGGGCTTTTTCTCGCCCTCCGTCCCATGTTCCGTAGGGGCCGTATACGTTGTGAAATCGGGCGACACGCGTGCACAGGCCGAAATCTTCCCGAAAGTGCCGGCACATGCGTTCACTGAACAATTTCTCCCAGCCATATCCGTCTTCCGGCATGGCTGGGTATGCGTCTTGTTCTTTCAGCGGCGTGATATCCACGTTGGTCTGTTTTTCGGCGGCATACACACAAGCGGAGGAGGAATAGAAATATCGTTGTACGTTGCATTCGTTGGCGGCCATCAACATGTGCGTATTGATCAGCACGGATAGCATGCAGAGAACCTTGTTGTTTTCGATAAATCCCATGCCCCCCATGTCCGCCGCCAGATTGTACACCATGGTGGCCGAGTTTGTGGCGGCCAGGCAATTCTCACGATCCCGCAGGTCCAATATTATATTATCCGCCTCCGGGAAGAGTTGACACCAGTCGTCGAAAGGCTTGATATCCACGGATCGCACCCTGTAACCTTGTCGCAATAACTGACCGACAAGATGTCCGCCGATAAACCCACCTGCACCTGCGACTAAAACAAGCTTGTTTTGTTCCATGCGATGATTCTCTTTCAAAAAACCAAAATGCCTCAGAGTCCATCCCGTATACTGCCAGCCTTTTTACACGAGAAATCGCATGATCATAATACATGTATTTGCCGTAAGATTTTCCATATAAAACGGGGATTATTGAAAATATAACGCCGCCAAAGCCTTCGAGGCTCCGTGCATAGGCGATACAACCATTCCAGACCGCTTTTTTGCATCAGCGGCGGGGCTTGCCGCACGAGACCGGCATGAAAATCGAAGGCTGCGCCTACCCCGATCAGCACGCGAGCATCAAGCCGGTTCACATGATTGGCCATCCACCGCTCCTGTTTAGGGGTGCTTAATCCGACCCAGATAATATCCGGGGACAGGACCCGAATTCGTTCCTCGAAATCTTGTTCTTCTTGTTCGGTCATGGCCCGAAATGGCGGAGAATGTGTTCCGGCGACGCGAAGAGCTGGAAACCGCTTCAAAAGACAATCCCGCAGTCGTTCCGGGATTCCGGGTTTGCCTCCATAGAAGAAACTCGAATATCCCATTTTTTCGCACTGCTTCAACATCGCCAGCATCAAATCCGGTCCATACACTCGCCCCATGTTCGAATAGCCAGCCCATCGACCCAGCCAAACCAACGGCATCCCATCGGGCACACACATATCCGCTTGTTGATGGATCCGGAGAATCTCCGGATCGTTCTGGGATTCCATCACTCCATGTACACCGGTTACCGTGATATAACGCCGGGCCCCTTCCGGAATCCACGAGATAATACGTTCCACGGCCTGGTCTAGATTAACGGCAGCAATTGGTACCCCGAGAATATCGATACGTTTTTTGTCGTTGTTATGGATACGGCTCAATACGCTCCTTTTCCTTTCCATACGACACTGATGGTTCGGGACCAGATGTAGATATCCAGCCAGAGGGACCAGTTGTGAACATAATACGTATCCAGTGATTGTTGAACCGAGATATCGCCGTTGCCGCGGGCGGAAATCTGCCAAAGCCCCGTCAGCCCCGGTAAGACCCTCTGCCGCAACCCGCGAAAATCGCGGCGGAACTTGCCCACGTGATAGGGGGGGAACGGGCGGGGTCCGACCAGGCTCATCTCGCCCTTTAATATGTTCCAGAGCTGGGGCAACTCGTCCAGGCTCGTTCTGCGGAGAAAACGACCAATACCCGGGATGATGCGGGGATCGTCCTTCAGTTTACAGAACTGCTCCCACTCCCGGCGGGCCTGTGGATTCCGCTCCAGGTGGTCCGAAAGTCGACTCTCAGCATCGACGTACATCGTCCGAAGCTTCCAAATGCCAATTCGCCGCCCCCCCAGCCCGATTCGTTCCTGGGTAAAGAACGCCGGTCCCGGGCTGGTACGCTTGATTAGAAAAACCGCTACCGCCAGGATGGGCAGCGATACGACAAACATCGGAATGCCGATCATGTAGTCCAGTATCCGTTTGATGATGAGGTTATGCAGCTTCAGCAGGTTCCTGTGGATTTCCAACCCCGCCATGCCCCCCAAATCCCTGGCCCGGATGCCGAGGACAGGCAGCCCGTCCAGGTCGGGCACGATGACAATCTGGCGAAATCGGAGACGTGACACCATTGGGACGTATTGCTCGTTGTCGTTGTTCGTTGGGGCCAGCACCGCAATGTGAATCTTCCCGGAGACCGCCCTGGACCGGGCCATAGGCCCGAGCAGCGGAACCCCTTCGATGTCTCTCTGCGCCGCCTCTGCGTCGTTGCAAAATACAGCTACGGGAACCCAACCCAGCGTGTGCTCCTCTCGCAGTGCTCTGATAATTCGCCCGACGGCCTTGCTCGAACCGATGATCGCGGCCGGGGCCCCCCACACACCCATTCGGACCAGAAATCGTATGACCAGCGACTCGCCGAGCGGGCAAAGCAACATCCCGAACCCCATCGTCAGCAGGATCGCCAGACGGGGCAGGGCGAGATCGGGCAAAAATACATTTAGCATCTCGGACTGCCAAAGGACGAAAAGGCCCATCAGGACGACGAGGACGGTTGTCTGACGGCGGAGTCTGGCCACCGGCCCCAGGCCATATCCGGGGTAAAGTCCAACCAACAACCCACCCAGAGGAACCATCATCATCAGTGGCGAAAGGATATAATACTGCCTCCACCCCATTCCAATCGGTATCCAGGCCAGCAAGGCCATCCTACCCAGAAACCCCAGGATCAGCGCCAGTTGCAAGGCGAGCGTATCTGTCAGGAAGAGCGCCAGGCCCACCCACCAACGTTTGACGAAGCCCAGCGGCTTGGTGGGCTTCGAGGGCGGAACACGAATGGGACTCTTTAAGTGGCTCGCAGCGCTCCGCAAGGACCGCTCGGGCTTTTCCGGCGCAAGTCCAACCTTCGCATCCAGTGTTTGTTTCCCGATCATTTCTCAGTTATTTTCCTGAAGTTATCCGCTACGTCGCGGTCCGCGGGGTAGTTATTCGGATATACTCTTTGTTGACTGATACTTCTGCTTTCGAAGGCGTTCGAGCAACTGTTCGGACCCTCGCAGTTTGGGCCTGAGTTTCAGGGACAGTTGTACTTCACTGATGGCTTCGGGAATCCGGCCGGTTTTCTCCAAGGCATTGGCTAAGGATATCCGCCAGTTCACGTTGCCATAGTCAAAGTCCAGTGCTCGCCGATAGTAGCCAATCGCCTCGTTGAATTTCTCCTGTCGATAGCAGTGGTCCGCAAGCAACGCAAGCTGCCAGGCGGGCACGTTGGGTTTCTGGCATTCCTCTCGCAACCGGTCGGCGATTTTCGAGCGTATCTTCCCGGCCAGTTCAGCACAGTTAGGCTGCTTCTCCAGGAACCTGGCGAGCCTCTTCATGTAGATAAGGTTCGACCCAGCGAGTTTGACGGCCAGGTCGGGCCTCTTAAGGTCCAGAACGTAAAATTCCGCCGCATTGAGAAAGAATCCTTTATCCAGTCGAGCAGCCCTCCCAAACCTCTCCAGCGACTCCTCCAGTCTGCCTTCAAGGGCGTCGAGCACTCCGACGGCGAAGTTGGGCATGGGATTTGAGGGGCTTAGCTTCCGACCCTTTCGAATGAGCGCGGCACCTTCTTCCTCACCGAGCACCCCGAGCTTTAACTCTCCCGCCAGACAGACCGCCGGGCCGTACACGGGGCACAATCGCCTGGTCTGGTTCAGGTCATTGACGATATCTCGCACGCGCCCCAGGGATGCCTGGGGCACGAAGATTGCTCCTGTCTTATCGACCCGGACTCGGGAAAGCGACCGCCATCGAAAGTAATTCAACCAGAACCGATATTCGACATTCCCGGGCTGAATCCGGACGGCCTTTTGCGCCTCGATAATCAGTTGGGCGTATTCTTCGTTTCCGGCCGCCCAGCCCTGATTGCGAATCACATCACGGATTACCTCCGCCTTCCGCCAGTATGATTCGGCCCGTCGCGCGGTATCGCCCCCGAGCAGCCCCCATGTCCACGCTCCCAGAACGACCGCCAGTACCACACCTGCGATCAATCTGCTGCTCCATCCCTCGGTGCTGCGGGAGTCACCGGAAAAAGAAGACTTCCGCGTCTTGCCCATACCGGCCATCCCGGTCAGCAGAGCGCAGAAAACCACGGCCAGGCAGGCGTTGGCGGGCTTATGCAATCCGAAATCCGTCCAACTATGCACGGCGACTGCGAGCAGGCCATACCCACCCAGCCCCACGGCGATGATTTGGATAGACGGGCCGGTTCTTCGGATGCACCGAATGCAATGGACCGCGATGATTACCATAAAGCCCAAGACGCAAACCAATCCGAGCATTCCCATCTCTTCGGCAATCTGGGCATATTCGTTTTCGGCGTGGGTGACCGTAGCCGTGATGTCCAGGGTACTGAACATGGGATAGACCATCTCGTGCGAACCAAGCCCCGCGCCGAAAACAGGGAACTGCCCCCACACTCTCAGTGCATCCTGGAAAATCTGCCATCGCAGGTTATACGCCTTTGAGAAATTGCCCAATGTGGCCAGTCTCTCGAATACGGCGTCCATACCTACGTAAAGCAGGCACACCAGCGCCCCGCCGGCGACCAGCGCCAGCCCCCAGGCGCCTCCACGCAAGCGACGGTGGATCAGCGTAAGCAGCACTACCGTCAGTCCCGCCGCCAGCATCGAGAGAACCCCGCCCCGGGAACCGGAAACGAAAATCGACGCCACCCCCAGCAGCATCATAAGTATCAGCAACCACAGTCGGCGCATCCTCCTGCCGTTTACGTCCTTGAGATAGTCGGACAGCGTGAAGCTCCGCCCGCGAAGGTCCCTGGTCCACATGAGAAAAAGGAACCCAACGGCGGCGCCAAGGGATAGATTCATGAACTGGGCGTAACTGTTGTAGCTTCCGAACGGACCCCCGCGAATGTTGTATCCCGCCGGTAAAGGAACGATCCAGTAGATTAGGTTTGTCTGTGTGAGGATTTGCCCCAATTGCAGCAGCGCCACCCCCCCCCCAACGAGACAAATCACCGTAAGCAGTCTGCGTATCTTCGCCTCATGCCGGTAAGTGTTGACTACGACGACAAATACGGCCACAACGGCCATCGCCAACCGCAATTGCCTTTCCGTCCCCAGTGGATAGAAGCTTAGTGTCATCCAGTGCTGCGCCCCGGCGGCGGGCATATCGGACATCAGTTCCTTCCTCAAGGAGCCCGTCCCTGGGGAAATCGCCTCTACCCATTCCGGCGGAAGCGGGATCAGTTGAAAAATCACCAGCAGCAGGAAGACCCCCAGAGGCAGGTACGTCCAAGACCACATCACCCTGGCTCCGGAGCACAAAAGGATCTTTGCGAGGAAGCAGATCAACATCACTCCGGTGAGGATCAGGACGATTTCCTCAGCCCAGGCGCTTATTGCTCCGAACGCCAGCGGCGCGAACGTCAGCAGCATCACCAGGAGGTATTCGATGGCTTGGTCCAGGCGACCGGCCAGACCCGTGGCGGTGGGCGGGATTTCCTGATCCCGCCGCCCGCCGGGTGGCGGTTCCGTCGACATGTAACTGGTTGCCCTCATCATTGCACCCCCGCGATGTATTCTCCCCGTTCCGCCCGGACAATCGGGAGCCCATTTGTTATTCGAAGGGGGTTCTCCAGGCACGTGATCGAAGCGGTGCGCTGACTGAGGCGGGAGGTGATAGCGGCGATTGCCTCCGACATGCAAGGGCAGCGCCCCGTTACATGGTGGGCGTCGTTGGCTATTGTTACAACGGCGCCCCGCTCAAGCCAAAACCAACCGGCCTGCATTGCCAATTTGCCAAAACAGCCTGTCAGGCTCCCGGCTGTAACCTGCAAGTGCAAGCCCTTCCGGACCCAATCAATCGCCTTCTGCGGTTCCTTCGCAAGATAGCTATATCGCTCGGGGTGCGTAAGGAGCAATTCCACTCCTCTTTCCCGTACCGCGTGCATGAGCGGTATAGGATCGATGCAGAATTCCAACGGCAACTCCAACAACAGGTACCGCCCGGAGTCGCCAACCGTCATTACCCTGTCCTGCTCGATAAGGTTCGGAATCCGCTCGTCGATTTTGACGTCGCCCCCGGGTAGAATTCGCAACGGTATACCATCCGCCTTAAGCGCAGCGGTCATCTCACCGACCACCCGACGAATCTCACTCGACTCGTTCCTTCCATCGTAGTGCCCCAACTGATGTGGCGTGGCGATCGCCGTCGTTATCCCGTCCTCCACGAGCGCCCCGCAGAGTTCAAGGGCCTCACCCATCGTCTCGGGTCCGTCATCCAGGCCCGGGAGGCAGTGACAGTGGATGTCGACCGCGTCGGGAACCTTGAACAGTTCGAGCCGCCGACGCTGAGAGTCGGTCTGATGGGGCACTTTGGCGACAGGCCTTCCTCCTACTAGATCGAATACTTCGGCGACAGATTCACCTCCTACCCCATTGAGAAGCCTCGCCCTGTCGCAAGCTCCATCAGGCTTCATTCACCGCTTTCTCCAGTTTCTTGGCTTTTTTCTTTGGGTGATCATTACTTTCGTAACCGTAGCTGGAACCATACCCGTAACTGTAACCGTAACCGTAGTGGTGACCTGTTTTTCGGATGCGGATATCATTCATGATGGCGCCCAGGATCCTTGCTCCGCTGTCCTTGAGGACTTTCGTGGCGTGCTCGGAGGGCTTTCGGCTGGACTTGCCCGCCCGCAGGACCAGGATGGTTGCGTCGGCGAGGGAGGCAATGATCCTCGCATCGGCCACGGGCAGGATTGGTGGAGAGTCGATCAAAATCTGGTCGTACTTTTCCGAGAGTCTCTCCAGCAATTCCTCAAATGCACGGTCCCCGAGCATTTCGGAGGGATTGTGCACGTGTTGCTCGCAGGGAAGAATATCCAGGTTATGCTCGACCCCGTGATGCTGGATTGCTTCCTCGATCGTGCACATCCCAGCCAGTACACTGCACAAGCCGCGCCTGTCCGACCTGTCCGATTCAATCCCGAAGTTCCGGCTTTGGACGGGTTTGCGCAAATCCGCTTCCAGCAGCAGAATCTTGTGACCGGCCTGGGCCATCGCCAGTGCAAGGTTGCTGCAGACAAACGACTTACCCTCTCCCGGTTCCGGTGAGGTAATCAGCAGCGTCTTGCCCCCGGCCGGAATACCGAAAAACGCCGCCGTTCGTATCGTTCGAAACGACTCGGAAACCGGTGAAGTGGGTTCCAGTTCGGTGGCGAGGGCAATCGGACCTTCAATCTGCCTGGCGGCGACTCGCGGTAAGACTCCTATCACGTTGACGCCCAGCAGCGGGCTGATCTCGTCGGCAGATCGCAGTCGGTAATCCATCCACTCCAACAACATCGCCAGCAGCACTCCGATCAGCAGGCCCGCCATGAGCGAAGATCCCATGACCTTCGCCTTTTTGGGCGAACTTGCCCGATCGGCCGGGCGGGCGACTTCCAGGATGCTGATGTTCATCGAACCGGTATCACTGCCGATGTCGATCTTCTTGATTCGGTCGTACAACACGTCGCAGTACCGCTCGATCCTCCTGACTTCCGACTCCAGCATGGCGTATTCGGCGGCCTTGGAGTTCAATTTCCCGGCAAGGACCTTTTGAAGCTCGAAAGCATGGTACAAGTCCTTGTATCCCTTCCGGGCGGCAATGTAGTCCTGGCGGAGGTCTTCCAACTGCGTTGTTACTACCTCCCTGATCTTGTGATCGCGACGGGTCGAGAGGCGTTTCATTCTCTCCTGGATGGACTTGCAGGAGGGATGATCCAACGTGCAGGTCTGGCGAAGCTGATCCAACTGCAACTCCAGTTTCACCAGTTCGCTCTGAATGGCCATGACCTCGTCGTATGCCGGTCCTTCTTTCGGAAAACCATACTGCATATTCACCAGCTTCATGAAGTCCTCGCCGTTCTCGATCATTTCCGCGAGGGGTTCGTAGGCGGCTCTGCTGGAAATTAGTTCCATCTCCGCATCGGTCACGGCGTCCGACAACTTGAGGAGACGCTCGATGATAACGCTCTTCTGTTGTGTCCCGAACGCCAGCGTCTCATTCTCCTTTCGGAATTTCGTGAGTTTCCGGTTCACCTCCTGCAGATCGACATTGCGGGCCTTCTTTTCGTCTTTCAGAATCTTCAGAAGCTTCCTGGACCTCGCCTGTCTCTTGCGCGAGTGAAAATCTATATAGGCTTTTACGACCGTGTTGACGACCTTGGCCGAGTCCTGGGGAAAAGGAGATTCGTAAGAGATCGTGATGATGTCGTCTTTCTTGCCCGCCCCGACCCTCAATCTTTTTGCCAAGACCTTAATTAGATTATCAACGCCGATGAACGTCTTGAGTGACTTAAGATTCCCTGCGCTCACCGCCTCGTCGATAATGGATATTGATTTGATCTGTGCGACCTGGGTATTCAGGTAATTCTTGGATTCGGCGAATTGTACGTCGGAGTTCAAGACGGCTATCAATCCGGTCCGCTCCACGTAGAGCTTGCTGGAACTGGGGTACATCGGCGTGGCCTTCAGGATGTACAGTACCGCGACCACGAGGGACAGTGCGACAACCGCCAGGACCAGCTTTCGCCGCCGCAGGACGATGTGCAGCAGTTGGCGTGAGCTTTCCCCGCCAAAGGAATGAGCATCTTCGATACCCTCTCCTTCGAGTCGGCGCAGCAGATGGTTTGTCGACCGTCTGGCTAACGCCCCCTCCTGCGAGGATACCTGTTGACCCTTGCCGTTATGGATTTTTTTATCGTCTTCCATGATGCGTAAGACCTTATGGCCCGACACTAGCGCCGGCACTGACCCCGACGTTCAATATCTGGGAGAGAAATATCCGCGTGTAGGTCGCCGCCGTTTGCTCGATAGCCACCACGTCTCCCGGCTTGATTTCAACGTTGCTGGCTGAAACGACCGACTCCCAGCCGGTCTTCAAGATCGCCGATATCATTTCCCCCTTGGCATTTAGGCGATACACCTTTACATACTCCGGCATGGCGATGCTGTTAAGCCCCCCAGCGTGCGCGATTGCCTGCATCACGTTATATCTTTCCGAAGGGGGGTAGGGATACTTGCCCGGTTTGAGGACCAAACCAGTTACCGTAAACGAGGGAAGCTCCCTGGTCTTGACTACTATCTTGTCGCCGGGTTCCAGTTTCGGGTCGTCCGTGGGAATTGTCTGATGCACTACCTTCACGAGGATCGCATTTTCTTCCGGGGCCCCCTTGCGAAATATCTGGATATTCTCAGCCCCGGAGATGAGGATTCCGCCTGCCTTCCCCAAGGCCGCTAAAAGCGACATTTCGTCACTGCGGAGTTTGTGAACCCCGGGCTTTTCTACGCCCCCGATGATCACAACCGGGGACGTCTTGTAATCCAGCACCCGCACAACGATACTGGGTTTGTGGCGAAGGTATTTGGGGCAGTACTGATCGGTGAGGAAGGTTTCGATCGTCGCCAGCGTACTACCGGCGACCGCGACGGTGCCCAGGATCGGCAAATTGATCCACCCGTTCTTGTCCACGCGGGATGAATGCGATCCCTTCGCTTCCCCGGTTTGCCTCTGTTCCTCAGGCAGGAATGCCTCCACAGCGCCCATCACTGCCGGCATTTCAATTTGAATCAGATCTCCCACCACAAGACAGTAGGGCTTCGGTTCCCTCTCGGGAAGTTTCAACGTGCTGACGTTGACCTCCTCACGCACCGGCCCGGCCTGTTGGAATTCCACTAACTCCTGTTCCGTCGAAATCCTCTGGCACCCGGCCAGCATCCCCGCCACGATGCACAAACCAAGACTGAATGACTTAATGATAAACCTAGAGAGAAATCCCCTACACATACACACACCCGTCCGGTTTTTACCGTCCGACAATCCGGACTGCACATATCGTTGATTCCCAGTATCCCACATGGGATTGACTCCATTCAAACCATTCCATTTCCGGTAAACCGAAAGAAAGCAGATATCAGGGGCTAAGTATCGCCTTCTTACTATCGTTATTCCTGCTATTGTTCCGCACGATGCCAATAATTCCGAGAGTGACCCCGGTCGCACCGGCACCGATCAATGCGGTTGGAAGAACCCAATTGTAATTGCCCGATCCGCCGGAGGGACTCCCGTTTTTATTAGACGACCCTTGGCCGGGGGATGACCGGGGTGATCCGCTTCTGGTCGCCCCAAGCCGACCCTCCCGAGCAGGGTCAACAGCGGCGAGCTGCACTTCCCCGCCCTCCCCGGCCGCCAAGTCCGCCGGTTCACCACTGACCTCGGAAGCGGTTTCCGCAAGAGGCGCCGGGATGTCATAAGATGCGGGGGTCACAATACTACCGGGGAGCGCATTGTTCAGATCGGTCTGGCCGGGTTCCGCTACCTCTGCCGCCGCTTTCTGTGGATGGAACGGGTCAAACGCCGATACCTCTTCAGCGGTTACCGGTGCAGCGGGTTTAGCGGGTTCGATCACCATCGATTGTTGCGGTTGTGAATCCGCCACTGCGTAGATCGAAGCCGCCGCCGCAAGGACCATCGCTATCATGAGGCCCCAACTTTTAGGTATAAAATACGACACTTCCTTGTTCCATACTTTTCTCATGATCTTACTCCACAATAAGGGTTTGCATGGTGTTAGCACAAAACACTTGCTTAGCTCGCAACTCTACATAATCGGATTATGCTTTCGCAAACTCATAGCCGTCAAGAAGATTTCTTAAAAAAAAACAATCTTTCTAAAATACTTAAAACACAACGTTTATTTCTCTTTCGGCAAAATGGCGTGTTTTGCTTGACACTGTTTGACGCTGTATAGCCACTGTTTTCAGAAAGGGTTACGTGTTAAATCCTTGGCCGAGCCCGCCTCAGCATAAACGGTGAGAATACAGGGGCAATTTTGCCCGGAAAAACAGCATTCCAAGGGGAACTGTTGAATGTCCTGGGGGGATGTGAAATAATACCTTGCAGGCCGCAATTAGCCCCATTTTATTCAGAATACCCGCGGTGCGGGGGCAGAGCCCCCAAATCCTTGTTTAATTTAATGTAACTTAATACTACAGCGCGACTTAGTATAAAAAGAAGCTGTCAGCAAGACATTTGATGCTATTCGTTGTTGCTGACAGCGGATAGCTGAAAAATTAAAGATGTTAAGACCCTCCGACAATCTGCCCATGCTTAGTCCCCTGGCCGGGTCAGTCAGCGACCTTCAGGGCCGCTGGTGGGTCGCACACACAAAGGGGCGTTTTGAAAAGGCCTTCGCCAGAGACATGCTCAATCGCGGTGTTGGATATTTCCTGCCCCTGCGGGAACGAGTGAAAATTACCAAAGGCAGGAAGCGAAGAAGTCTCATTCCGCTGTTTCCTTCCTATGTCTTCTTCTGCGGGACGGAGGAAGATCGCTATGCAGCCAAGACAATGAATCGACTTTGTCAGACCATTGAGGTGCCGGAACAGACCCGCCTGATCCGCGAACTGTCGAACATCGAACGGGTCATTTCGGACGGGGCGCAGCTTGCCCCTTATCCTTTTGCAACCAAGGGCCGACGTTGCCGCGTAAAAGCCGGTCCGTTCCAGGGGCTCGAGGGTATTGTGGTTCAGTGGGCGAGTCTCGCCCGCCTGGTCCTGCAGATTCACGTCCTCGGGCAGGGGGTGGCCTTGGACATCGAGGCAGACCTGATCGATCCTGTGTGATCTGCGGTGATAATTCGCAATGTGACTCGTTGAGGATCTGACCGGTGAGCGATACGAATAATGTTGTAATAAACGCGCATTTCTGTTATAAGTAAATCGTGTGGGTTGGTTCACAAACCCTCGCTTTTCTTGTGTGTCTTTGTCGATAGTGAATGTAAGACGAAGATTTGCCGAAATTCCCGGAACGACAGGAGTCATTCATGTTGCGGTTTGCACTGCTTATTGGGGCTGTACTTGCTTTCGTTGCCGTCTCGGGGCAAGCGGCGGAGGAAAAGGGCAAGGCTGTGACACCTAAGAACACCACCCCCGCAAAAAAATCCTCCGTCAGCGAAAGTAAGAC